>Ga0065711_1037131_pt1 | contig 20154 bp, 23 predicted proteins | sample Hoacrofraction12_FD_59098 | JGI IMG/M metagenome (GOLD analysis project Ga0065711, IMG submission 59098) | Hoatzin crop microbial communities from Cojedes, Venezuela - Epithelial fraction 12 v2 (version 2) | ecosystem: Host-associated > Birds > Digestive system > Esophagus > Crop | place... | reverse complement strand
AACCCCCTGCCCAAGCAGGGTCACCCACAGCAGGCTGCACAGGACCTTGTCCAGGTGGGTCTTGAATATCTCCAGAGAAGGAGACTCCACAACCTCCCTGGGCAGCCTGGGCCAGGGCTCCATCACCCTCAGAGTGAAGAAGTTCTTCCTCATATTCAGCTGGAGCTTCCTCTGCTTCAGTTTGTGCCCATTGCCCCTTGTCCTGTCGCTGGGCACCACTGAAAAGAGTCTGGCCCCGTCCTCCTGACACCCACTCTGCAGATATTTATCGGCATTTCTAAGGTCCCCTCTCAGCCTTCTCTTCTCCAGGCTGAACAAGCCCAGCTCCCTCAGCCTTTTCTCATAGGACAGATGCTCCAGTCCCCTCCTCATCCTCGTAGCCCTGCGCTGGACTCTCTCCAGTAGCTCCTCATCTTTCTTGAAGTGGGGAGCCCAGCACTGGACACAGTACTCCAGATGGGGCCTCACTAGGGCAGAGCAGAGGGGGAGGAGAACCTCCCTCGCCCTGCTGGCCACACTCCTCTTAATGCACCCCAGGATCCCATTGGCCTTCTTGGCAACCACGGCACACTGCTGGCTCAGGTCCTCCTGAAGGGACAGACCACACTCGGCCAGGACCTTTCCTTCCCCTTGCCGGGCACATCGCACCAATTTAGGACCACTGGACACTTTTTCCTCGCACTCACCATCCCATTGCTCCCCATCTCTCGTGGTGCCCCTAAACCATTCCTCTCTGCCCCACAGCCCCTGCGGGTCCTGGGCTGCTTTGTCCCACGGCCAGTAGCTACATACTTTGCTGGATGGAGTGAGCTTCCACCAGTAAATCCTGCTGGCCTACGCCCAGCTACGCCCAAGGCTCCTCTTTGTACTCCAGCCAGATCTGTCAATCCCACTCTCGCCGAGGGGCTGTCGTACCACGGCAGACCAATACCGTCCTGTCCTGCTAAAACAGCCCAGGCGCAAACTGCTTGCCAAAAAAACAACAAAAAAGAAAGGAAGAAAAAAAAATGCAGGAGCGGAGCCCCCTCGCTTTTCAATCTCCTGTCCTTGGCAACAACAGTGATTTTGCACAGAGGCATCAAAACCCCACACGCCGTGGGGCTGGCTGGGGACTGCTCTCCCAGAAGAGGACACGCCACCGCGACCCCAGCCTTTGACGCACAGGTTTTGACAGGGCTGATGGGTTTTACCTGAGCCCGTGCTGTTTGCTTAGTCCTTAATAAGACTTTTTTTTCCCCCTTCACATCCTTCTTTACCAGACAGCCTATTCCAGGTTCTTGCCCCTGCCCTCTTCCACTGCTGGTGCCAGCAGGCAGGGCTCCAGGCGTCGCATTACGGAGTTTATAGTGCACCACAGGTACATGGAGGGGGGTTTAACTAGGTTAGAGAAACCCCCTGGAGGGAGGCACTAAATTGCTCCTTGTTCTGAGCTGCGGCGGACATTGCGTGGGGCCACATGGCTGGCCCCCCAAAATGGTGCAGGGACCCCATCCGCACCCCACCGCTGGACCTGGGGCAGGAGCTGGTGGCCATCCCAGTTACAGTTCTGCTGAGTGCTTTTGGATGGGAAATTTGAGAGCTTTTTGGAGTTGTTTTGGGTTTTTTTTTAAATATTTGTAGCTCTTTGAGATTCCCCTTCTCCCTTCAGAAGTCAGGGATCTGTTTTTCCTAGAGACTTTATAAGGGGGACAGTGTGTTCCTGCTGTGGTGAATACAGGCTCCAGCCGGTAACCTGGAGGCAGGCAGGGGAGGGGATAGAACGTGGCAGGTCCTCCAGCACAGAGCTGTGCACAATATCTTCCCACCAGACCACACCAGGAGCCCCTGAGCAGCAAGCAGTGCTGCAAAGTCACCTGGAGAGCGGCAACCTTGAATCAACCGAAGGAAACTGCAGCTACACAAGATCTGGGAAGGGTGGTGAGGAGGAGCAATTCTGGATCCCATTGTGGGAAGCTGTGCTTTCAGCCCACCCCTAATTTAACTTTCTTGGTTGCTCACCCTTTGCACTTGGATGATGGTCACTGCCTTTCGAAGGTGGCCCCATCAGACCTTGCCTCCTTCTGTGCCTGTTTGAACGCTTTGCTTTGCCCACCTCCAAAGGCAAGCAAAGGCACATGCCAAGAGGCACTGATCCACGTTGGATGTCCAGGTCCTCAAACAGCGTCTTCCCCTGGCACGCGGGGTGTGATCCAGCTGTACGACTTGCAAGGGGTAAACCATCACTGGGGGTTAAGCTGATGGCGTTACGGCGATAGGACCAAACCAGAGCTGCAAATCCTCACTGCAAGAGAGGTCTCAGGCACCGAGCAAACTCCTTTACAAACCAGGAGCATCCCAGCTACCTGCTGCTCCTCACTCCCCTGCCGACCACCGAGGTCTAACCCATGCAGCCATCGAACGTCCTTTTTGCTCCTCTGACTCGTGGCAGAGGCCCTTTGCTCGGGAGCCGCAGGAAAACCTGGGGAGAGGGGCTGAGCGTGGGGAGGACAAGCTGCAGGAGCTGCAGTTTGCACAGGTGCACGCTGTGGTTTGCAGCCCCATCGTCTTCACTGGGGCTTCCTGTCTTGATGTGGTGCTGGAGTGGCCCCGGCGTGGGGTCGGCACCATCTGTGGCCTCTCCCCAGACCTGCACCTTCCTAGACTTGCAGGGTGAAGCCTCTTTGCTCTGGAGGCTCACCCCACCGCCAGCATCCATGATGGGGAACTTCAAACAGGGGTGGCCTGGGCTGACCCCGCGGTAGAAGGTGGCATGTGGGTGACTGCCGCACGTATGAAGTGAGCAGTTTATATTCAGGAGAAGGGAAGGCATAGGCTTTTTTTAAAAAAAATAGAATAAAAAAACACAACCTCATGGCAGCTTGTAATTTCCAGACCCCCCGACTTCTTCTGATCTGGGTTAGCGGCATTTCTCGAGGATTAACGAGGAAGCCAGGAAAATCAGAGTCAGAGCTTCCCCCTCCAACCGGGCAAGCGGATGCCTAATGGGTAGAGGAGGCAGGGGAGACAGCTGAGGCCAGCCAGGGCTGCGTCTGACATGAAGGCATGAGAGCTAGTCGGCTCCGGGAGCCGAGCACGCAGGAGCCTGGCCGGGATCCAGCCGTGTACTGGGTCTGCCCTACAGGAACGGCGATAAACGAGCCTAAAGCCTCATCTCCCGTGGCAGGAGAGTGACAGCTTCAGAATAATAGAGGGGAAAGAGGGAGATCTGCCAGTAAACTGAAAGAAAGCAATACCAGCTTGTAGGACCTCCACTGCTGTGTTCCAAACAGCCTGGGCAACCCGGGCTCTAAATCTTCATCAGAGACGTTAGAGGTGGAAGTGACACCAGAGTCTGGCTGACAGCCCGTGTTTTCTTTACCTGGCTGCCCGGGTGTTTGCCTTTTATCTGGAAGGGGCCAGCTGTGGGCAAAAGGAGTGACTGCCCCACACCTTTGCACCCACCACAGATGTACAGTGGCCCGGTGCCCTGCTAAACTCCGAGGCTCCCAGGTTAGGCTGTCTTGCTTTGCCCGCTGAGATCTTTCTGATGCGTTTCCAGCACCCGGTCTGCTAACTCCTTCGAGTCCATTTTCTCCTCCACATTCTCCTGCCTCCTCTCCCTCTTTCATGGTCTCTGTAGCCTTTGAACGGGGAGAGGAGGCAGAGGGGCTGATATCTCCAGGGAAGCTCAGCAGTGGGCTGGGCTGTGCTTCCTCGATCTCTGGTCAAAAGCTGCCTGAAAAGACCTGGGTGCCCAGTTCTTCTTTGCTTCATTCCCTCAAGCTAGCAGAAAGGGCTCAACTACTCACAAAGGTAGCTTGGAGATCCCCAAATCTCTGCTCTCCAAGGAATCACCCTGCACTGGGCAGGTGGAACAACCCATCTGCAGGGTCTGACCTTTTCAGTCCCCAAACTGAGAGCATCTCCCCAGCATTAGGGTGCTCCTCTAAAGCGTGTCCTAGATATTCCTGTTAGAGAGCTGCTTCAGATGGCACTTCATGGTGGAAAAAACAGCAAGGACCACTGCAGGGGTGATGCCCATTTTCTGCGAAGTATCTAACCTCTGAGTTTCAGGCCAGCTCTTTTCAATGCTGCGGCTGTGGACCATGTCAAACACTGCTGCTTGACAATTCATTTTTTTGTGTGATCGGGTGGGTGGGTAGGTGCTGCCATTGGACAGATGCTGCCCAAAAACAGAGACCTCCCATCACAAAGCATGAATGCAAGTTCCGCTTGTCACCGTTATTTTGGTGTTAGATGTGAAATAGCTCAGCAGCTGGAAACCAGGCTGTTGTGTGGGGTCTCCAGGCTGAAAACAGATTTCCTTCAGAAAGAGTCAGAGAAGATTTACCCTTCGTGTCAGCATCATCAGTCAGAAGATCTGCCAGCAGAAAGGCAGCAAATCTCTGGCAGGATCTTGATTACATAATCAACATTTCCTCGAGCTTCCCTTGATGACAAGCAGCGATTTCTGAAGGGCCTTTCCTCACTCAGGTTAATAGATAAAAGCATCTTCTCCAAGACGAAAAATTTCTTTATCCCCTTTCTCTTCCACTTATGCTATGGGAAATGGATTTCAGTTAAGATTGCAGAAGGCTTCTGAGTAACATCCCTCACAGTGAAATTCAAACAAAGAAGCAGAAGTGAGGGAATCATATGAGCATCTGTATCCGAGAGCATCTCGTCTTGGACAGAGACAGCTGGATCCCAGCCACAGCCTAGGCTTGCATAAAGTGGGCACCGTAGCCCTACCATGTGAGGAGCAAAGCCCCAGGGATTGGGTGCCCAGTCCAGCTGTAGCAACCATGATGTTTTACGAGGTGCATGACAGAGGAAAGCACTGCAGAAGGCCGATCAGAAAAAGCAGCCAGTTAGGAGGTGATGCTGAGAGCTGGGCTGGGTTGGGTTCTGGCTCACTCACGTTACACCGTAACGGTCCCTGTCCTTGGGGATCCAGATCCACCCCTGAAGGAAGGTATCTACCAGCAGCCCTTGAAGGAAATGACCAAGCTTCTTATAACAGTGCTGCGAGAAGATGAGCATGTCTTTCACAGAGTAGCAGCATGGGCTGCTCCCTTGACAACCCACAGACACCCAAAGAGGTCTCTACACCCTCCCTGGAGAACAGTCCGAGCCCCACAGATGTTGGCAAGGTTACACTCCTTCCATCATTCCCCTCTAAAAAGGCACAATCACTAGAGCTAGAAGAATGATTTGAAGGGAGCCTGATTGTATTTCCAAGGTTGGCTAGTTAGATGGCACAGGGAGTCTTCAGTGTCAGCTGTGGATCATGCCTGACTCTTGCCCAACATCTAGTTCACATAAAGAGTCTTGCTTTCTTATACCCATCAACACCTGTACAACACTAAATCCTTTAGCAAGGCTCATGCTCACTGTGTTGATAGACAACAGGGAGACAACAGACCAAGAACTGTTTGCCGAACCCAGAAAGACTTCAAAAGACCCCAAATCCTGATGTCCGAGTCATCAGCTGAGACCCTGCTCCCCCAGCAGCACATCAGCAACCTGCGCCCGACAAGTGCTCGCGTCTTCCAGGACTCTCCATCACCTTCACCAGCATCTCGCTTTCTCCAAAACCAGCCTGAACAAAACAAGCAACCTCTCACTCTGGCAGCTCCCATCCTTTGTCTGCCAGGGCTGAAACACCAGAAGGATTTCCAGCCATTGACTCGCCCGCTTGCTGGCTAGTAGCTGCTGCTCACTACCCATGCCAAGTGGTTTGTCCTCTTGCTGAGTGTATGCACAGAGCCCCAGATGAGACCGTACACCGGCATTTACACTTCCAAGGAAAGGATTTTGCTTTCAGTCAGGCCACTCACCTAGCAGCTAATTTGCGTGATAAGAAAGCAATGAATTTTCTGTTTCTGTTCATGGTTTTTTTGGCTTACTGTAACAGGATTGTATTCTGTCATCAAATATGTTAGACAAATTAGTAGTAACGACAACAGCAAATATGAAAATGCTGCGTCAACGTGCATTGCTGTGAAAATGTAAACTGCTTCACATGATTTTCCTTGACTCATGTCACAGGCTGTTCGGACCCATAGGGAAGTTACACACGCACCAGAGGAGCACCAGGAGCTCCCAGAGGACATCCTTCTCGCCAGCAGTTGCTGCAACATGACTGAGATGGCCGAACTTTGTGAGCTGAGTTGATCTGATTGCACATCCAGTGCCTGAAATGCCACAGGCACGCAGGCTGCTCTGCAGTTCGCGAAGCCATCCATGTGATCGTAGCCATAATTATAATTTGCTCAGCTCCCCTTGGCCCCAGGAACGCTCCTAACACTACGAGAAGCTGTTTACAGAAACCACTTCCTTCATTACGAGGCAAGAAATCTGGCAACTGCTTTCCAGTCCACAACAACCCTACCCCAGAGCAAAGCAGAGATGAAGTCTGCATCCAATTACAACTGGAAGGGGGCATTAAACAATTAGCACATAATTACCTGATTTGGGCTAGCATTGATACCCTGGGGAGGACCCGGCCAGTGCCAGGGTATCTTTAGTGACCATATCCATCGGGGACTTCAGCTGGAGGCACCGCAGACAAAACGTTGCTTTACCCCCCAGCATCTCAATATTGGCTGAGCGCAGGGCCAGTGAATCACCAGGAATTTTTCCCCAAAGCATGGGGAAAAATCTTCTCCGACTGAAATGCCAGTGCTTGAGAAATTTAGCCAAGACTTGCGGGGGGTAAAATGTTAACCCCGACAAAAGGCAGTCACTCATTCTTACAACCCCCAGTGCCTGGATGTATGTTTTATCCCTTTAAGAAAGACAGCAGCTCCAGAAATCTTCCAGCATCTTACTACATCTAATTACCTGAGAGTCCACAAACACTTCTCTACATGCTTAATTTTCAGCAACTGACAAGTACGTTGAGGTGCATGGGAAAATGTGCACACTTTAGGTGAAGGCACTGAACATACAACGTGCATGCAACAGCAGCTTGCATCTTGTTCCCATCTGCTTTCATCTACACCAGGGGAATGCCTCTCGTATCTCAAGAAAACTGTGTGACCAGAGCAAGCTGCTATCAAATCAGCTCTTCCAGACTGCCAGCATACCGTCACCTCTTCTCCCAACGTGACCCAGGGGGAGAAGAGGAAGGAAACGGTGATAACCATCACAGACTTACTTCTTAGGCTTGCCCGCCGTGTTCTCAGCCACGTGGTATCCAGGCTTGCACTTGTAGCGACAGACTGAGCCCACGTCGTGGTTGCCATGCAGGCACCGCGGGACCAGGAGCTTGGCGTTAGCCACCATGGGAGGTGCATCACACTCCAGCTTGCAGTAAGCTTCGGGGAGCGACCAGAGACCGTCCTCCAGGCAAGTCAGCCACTGGTTTGTTCCTGACCCCAAAAGAGAAGCAGTGTGGTGGGGTTACGGCTGACTCGGGAATTGAGTCCTGCTAAGGGAAGCTCAGAGCAACCAGCAAAAGCCCTCTTGCTAGTTAGAGTGGATAGGGAGGCAGCAAATATGAAGACCATGGACTCCATTGCATGGTTGGTGAGGCTGGGGCAGAAATTCCTTGAATGCAGACAGAAGCAGGGAAGGGACAACTTCTAGGGGATGGAGATCTTGGTTCTGCAAATCTCCCCGAACTCTCCCTTAAACTTCCCCTCCCTGGTGATGCCTCAGGATAGCCTTCAGTGGGCTGGAGGCTTTTGTGTATGACAGCTATCTGTTCTCTTTAGCTCAGCCCATCTCCATTCTCCCCAGGTCCTCTTTGCAGCTTGTCCTTACCTTCCCTGACAAGCTGTCACACCCTGCATTACAGGTGTACTGCACCTTGGAAAGTGCCAGCAGAACAGATGTGGGAGCCTTAACTGGTGTGACTGGGAATTCAAACCACCCATTACTAAAGGTTTGGGTGGAGTATTAGAGGCCAACATTGTTGACCATTTAGAGAAAAGGGTGTTTGGTAGGCCCAGCTAACGGTTGGCCAAAACCACACAGCGCTGGGTGCTTGTGGTAAGCATCGAGGACTGCATCACCCATGCGGTGTGGATGATGGATCATTCACTGGGAGCTGCTCAGCAAGGAAAAAAACTGTACTGGAGTGAGTGGGACTCTTCCTACTGAGGGGTTTGGATCAGCAGGTTCCCGGTGCAGACTGCTCCACGCTCCTTTCGAGCATCACTTTCTGGGATCACTGCTCCGCCTGTAGCTGCTCTTGGACCGGGGACAAGACCATGCCTCCGTGCAGTGCCTGTGTTCCAGGCGGGCCGGCACTGCCGAGAATCATCCCCCGCCTCCGAGCGCCGCAGAGCCATGTCATCCTTTCCTTGCCTATTCTTAGCATTTATTAGCCTTGAGAGCCTGCCCGTAAGGATGCGAGCCTTCGGGGAGAACAAGCATCAGGCACGTCCCTGCCTCGACAGCTCAGCCGAGTCGGCTGGACCGCTGCGAGTTTACCCACGTGGCTTGGGCGCCTTGGCCGAGCACCACCAGCCATCATGTCAGCCACTGGAAGTCACCCAGGGAGCTCCACCGAGGGGACGCCCACCCGCCGAGGGAGCCCGTGGCAAACCTCCCGTTGACTTCAGCAGGAGCAAGAGGCGGCCGTGGGTGAGAGATCAGATTAAAGCCCTGCCCTCAGCTGACCCACCCAAGGCAACGGGCATCAGTTCGTGCAGAATTTGAGCTGTCGAGTTGTCATTCACACACTACCCTTTGATCAGTTCACACTGGGGATCAGCCTGCATCCCTCCTGTCATGAAATCAGACCTTAATTCCCTACAGTTTTTGCTCCTTAGATTAGCTTAAAAAAAAAAAAAAGTAAATTATTTTCATACGTTTCAGCTATAAATGTCTCCATAAAATAGGGCGCCCATTAAAATGATTTGTTGTATGTGATTGTTCAGAGCAAAGACGCTGGTGGAAACTCACATAAAGTCCCCATGCTTGAAGCTGTCAAGGCAATTACCCCCGAAATCCCATCCAGCTCAGCCTTGTATAGACAGGAACAGTAGCTCTCTTTCTCTGACTTGGCTTAAAAACATTCCTGCGGCTATTGATGGAGTCGGCAGAATGAAAGCCAGGCCATGGCATGTCTGGGAGACTGCTGTGTGTCTGGGTGGTGAACATCTCCCAGACTGCTCTGCAGCTGTGGGCATCAGTCTCTATGGCTTTATACAGCCCCAGGCCTCCTGAACCACAGGCTTTCCCACAGCCACCAGGCACCGAGCCACTTCTGGCTCTCTGCAGTCCTCTCTGTCCGCACTGCCTGTCTGTACACTTCTTGCCTGCCTAGTCCCCATAATGCTGGAGGCTGTCAGACCTCACCAGCTATCAGGAGAAGACATCCTTACCCCCTGCAGTGGATGGATAAGGGCTGCCAGCCAAGGGATGGGAGTCAGAGGGAATTATCCCCACACTCTGGTGTCCCCGCTCAGGGGGGATGGAAGCCCACCATTTCGGGAGGTGTCTCAAGAACCCACCGGGCTGGGAGAAGAAAGGATAACTGGGAAATCTGAAGTTGCAATGCTCTCTTTGAATAGCTTGGGACAGGCGTGAAAAGGTGACACCAAACAGGGAGATTTGAATCCCTCAACACTCCAGATCGTACCTTGAAGCTTGGCAGGGTGGATGCAGGAGAAGGAGCATCTCTTCAGGTAGGTGGTCCCTTTGGGGCAGGAGAACTCTGCATAGTACACGTGGGACTGGTCAGGGACACCGCAGTCAACAGGGTCACAAGTCACAAATCTGTCCCACCGGCCCGAGCGGCACGTCAGCACCACCTCCTGCTGCAGAGAAAGCAAGGCTCCATCAGACCCCTGCAAGCGAGCTTTAATCTACTGGTTTACCACCACAGCAGAAAGGGCTGACCCAGGTTCCAGAATAAGAACTTTCCTCCGTTTCTCCCCACTCTGGGCACTGAGCCATGAAGCCCCTACCTTTGGGGTGACATTTGGGGTGTCAAAGCAGTGAATGGCCCTTAGGGTAACACGCAAGCCACCCACACAAGAGACCTTCTCGTGCTTGGTCTGTAATTGCTTGCCTCCAGAGCACATTCAGAGGAAAAGGAAAATCCCTTCAAGATACACTACAGCTTCCTGAGCTACAAGTTATTCCCAGCTGTGTGCACAGCAATTTTCTCCCCTTCAAGATCAAGTCTTTCTTCAGCTGCTGACGGGCAGGTCCCCTGTTGTTTTTTCCTAAATGTACCGATTTTCTCACTCCTCATCCCACAGACCCCACTGAAATCAGAGGTTCATATAACCTCATTTACAAATCCTAATTACACAGCCCCTCTTACATGGCTGGAGGATTGCAAGAGAACCTGCTGCCCAGTGGTTCCACCGCTAAACATAATCAACATGCGCACAGACTTCAACAAAACAGAGCATTAGATGATGGTGGGCCATGACCAACCTGGTCTAGTGAAAGATGTCCCTATCCATGTCAGGGAGGGTTGGACTAGATGACCTTTTTAAAGCTCCCTTCCAACCTAAAGTGTAATGGGATTTCCACTCCCAGACTGCTGACCTCAGCCCAGCAGTCTTCAGGCAGGGGCTGCAGACCAGAGAGGTGCCTTTCAACTGTTTGTGGTGTCCCTTTGCTGGCCGAGTACAACCATGCTGCTCATACAGTCCAACTGTCTTCCCAGCCAGCACATTTTGACTGAAGCTGGGCATGGTGGTTCTAAACGACATCGCTAAATTTGAGTCTGGTATTCTTGGGTGCATGGCAGGATCGTGGTAGCTGAACCAGGTGGAGAGGATGCTCAGGGGAGAGCTGCATATATTTTCTCAAAATGCCTCAAGATGAGTATGGTCACACAGCCAAACCAGTAACAACATCACTTGGGGGCTGAAGGCAGGGCACTTGCAGGCTTCCATCTGCTGTGACAGCCAGAAGTTTCCCCATCTTGCTGCCAAACACAGGAAAACTGTCACCCAAGTCAGATATATTTTGTGTGGTTTCATTTCAGAGGGAGCATTTTGGTTTCCCTGAGCATGCCTTGGCCCATGGAGCAGTATGGCTGTATAATTAATAACCTCCCCGGTGATGAGGGACCAAGCGGTGCATCCCCAGCTGCCCCATCGCACTTTCTGGTGCCCACCTCTCCTTTGGCAAACACTGACGGCTGCAGCATGGGAAACCTGCCTGCCTGGCGTCACGAGCACTTGCAGCTCTCCGAGGAGAGGAAAGGTCCACCCTGCTCACGTGGCCTGACTCAGCTCCATCCATCTCCACCCCGTGCAAGTTCATGCTCTCGCTCGGGCTGGTGCGGGGACCAGCTCAGCCCTGAGGACTCCTGTTCCCCCTCCATGAGCAGCCCAAGGATGGGACGCACTGTGCCTGTGACCCTGACAAGGTGACTGCCCAGACCTGAGGCAGCTCAGCTCCCAAGGGCACGTCGGTCCCAGGTCTCCTCGGTCAATGGCTATGAGACCTGCTGGCTTGTGGCTTTTACAAGGCATTCCCTAACCCTCCAGAAAGCAGGACAAACTCTTTCCTGGTGACCTCTGCGCTGCCCCGCTGGCGTGGGCAGCATAATTGCGACACCACACAAAGGAAGAAGGGCTCTCAGCACTGTCAGCTGCCTCTAAATATAGTCGTTCTGCAATGACTTCACTTTTTCCTGAGCCACTAACTTCAGCTTTAAGAGAGAAGATGTCCCAGGGGTGTTTAACCGTGCCAGCAACGCCCATCTGAAGAACAGAAATGTCTATCTCTCCCTCTGCGGGAGGACATCAACCTGGCTTGGGACATCCCCCTGCAGCAACTTTGCACCTGGCAGAGCCATGGTCTGCAGGCAGCGCTGGGCTGGGGCAGCCAGGAGGACCACAGCAAGGCAAAGGGAAGGGTCCCCAGAGCAGGGCCACCAGCTACCAGTACCAGAGCCTCCACTGGGCTGAAGTTTGTTGGAGTAGCAGAGAGGAGGTTGTGGCTGGAGGAACACTGCATCCCGGGGTCACTCCAGCCACCTCAGGGTGGTTAAACCTTTCCTAACTAGTACTTGGTCCAATGGGCCATGAGGTCACCCCCACCACCCTGAGGTCCACTCACCTGCATGGAGCCGAGGCTCTTCCCATTGCTGGAGCGGAGGACGAAGCCCTTTTCACAGGCGATGATGCAGGCCATGTGCCTCTGGCCATCAGAGGTGCAGCTGAGGGTGGCAGCGTGACCAAGCAGCGGCCGCGTGCATCTTCCCAATCCCACACAAGCACCGTGGACACAGCTACAGAGAAGAGGGGAGGGTTGAGCAAACAGGTCCCAGGGCTTCTGCAAGAAGGGGCTCTCTCTGGGTGGCACCTGTGTGGGATGCTCAGCAGGTCACAGATGCCTACAGAGATGCACACCTATCCCTCAGCTCCAGCTTCTTCCAAGCTTGGAGCCTCCTGATGGTGATGCCAGGAGGGTGCTTTTTCCAAGCTCTGCCTTCACTGGACCTTGGCACAACCCCAGCAGACATCCTCTCACAGACCGTTGTGTCCTTCCAAGCTGATGGAAGGAGACATGGCCCAACAACGCTCCTTCCAAACTCCGTGCTGTCTGTCTGGTGGGACTACTCTGGCTCCTGTGCCCCATGGAGTGCAGGCTGCATTGCACAGAGCCTGCACGCTGCCTAGCACCAAAGGGTCCGGTGGTCCTCCATGTAGATAGACCAAAGGAATGACAGGAGGAAGGTGATGGAGAGAGGGCAGACAGATAGCAAATGCAGAAAGGTCGAAGCAGGAAAGTTGATATCAGATGGTGCTATCAAGCAGCACGAGGAGTAAAGCTATAAAAAGCAGTCATTGTAGCACCTTCTCAAGAGCACTGCAGCTTCTCCAGCAGCAAGGTGGTCTCTATCACAGGACAATTTCTCATCTCCGACATGCTCAAATCATACTGGACAGCAGAGAACTTGTTGCAAGAGACCTCCTGAAACTATACTCTGCGGTGCCGTAGGGAGCACGCTGTTAGACTCCTGCCTGATTGCAGCCACTCACACAGGTCCTCCCGTATGTACTCGGCTCATGCATGCATCTCGGAAAAGTGTGCGGGGACAAACAGCGGACAGCAAGAGATCTGCACTTTCCAAAGGCAAGAAAGCCCAGACAGTAACATTGGGTCTTTCTTCTTCCCTGTAACTTCTGAATCCACACCTCAATTTCAGTCAGCCTTAGCACAGAGTAAGACAAGATCTGCAGCAACAGTCAGGAAGAAAAGATGAAGAGGCCTTTTTAAAGCCTGTGCTGATAGAAGGGTGACAGATATTTCAAACCTTGTATTAGATATCAGAGAATCCACAGAGGATTCTCCATCTGCAAGGAAAGGTGTAGCTAGAGAAGGAAGCTCTGCAGATACTAGGGAACCATCCACGACATGTTCTTCAAACTACACACAGCTCCCCCATACCTGGCAGCAGAGTTGTCTGAGCTTCACGTCCACACAGCCTGTGGCGGAAGGGAGAAGCTGGACATGCTGCAGCTGTCTCCTCCATGCCACTGTGGTCACATTCCCACTCTGTTTTGATAGTCTTCAGCAGCTCTGCTCTTCCCACAGGCTCACACAGCATTTCAAGCCTGTGCGTGTTGACACCAGGCTCTTTGGCGCCGAGACTTGTCCAAGCTCTAGAGACTTAGCTGTGGCCACCAAGGTGAGATGCAGCTAAAAGGAGGAATTATCCTCCCCTGTGCACCACCTCAAGTTACAAGAGGTCCTGGGAAAGCTTACAATGTGTCACCCATCCCCAGGAAATAAACAGCCCCTTCCTCACCACAGCAGCTTCCCACCAAGGACCACCCGTTTGGCACCAATTAATTAAACGTCACAAATACTCCCACAGTGAAGAGTAATGCCGGTCAGGGGCCTGCGGTCTCCATCAGTGAAATACAGCTGGTAGATTAATTATCTGGGGTGGAAGGGGGCCAAGACACAGGGTGGACACAACAGGTCCCACAAGAAAACGCCCTGGTTATCTGGCAATCGGGCTTTATCTTCTACCAAGTGGTACCAGTGCAAAAAACCAACAGCAGAGGTGCTGCAGCTTCAGGTGACAACCAGGGAGAGAAGGTAAGGAGGGAGGTACACCTGACCACCTCTCCCCTCTGCTCCTGGCTTTGCACAGGGCTGTGGAGGTCATCGAACCGAATCACAGCTTTTGTGCCCGGTGTTTCTCCCAGGGGAGGCAGAGGCAGCCTTTGCCTCTTGCGGTCGCTCAACCTCTCCAGCCAAGGATACATGGCTTGGAATGCCACAAATGACACAAGAAAAAAAAAACCCAGAAAATCGGTGCTGACACAAACGTTAAGGGAACGCGATGTGCTGTTGACTCTAGACAAGTCCACCAAGCCAAAGACACGGTGGAAACCTGCAGGCCACAGCCCTGAAAGAGCCGGTGGGCACGGGAGGGGACCACAAAGGAGAACAAGAAGAAAAGGGCTGTTTTTTCGATGCAGACCTGTTTATGAAGTGAGAAATGGTTTCAGGGCAGCTGCTGCAAATTCTTTCACTAGCTTATATTTCCATTTGCTTCCTTTTTAAAGAACTTGTTTTATGAGCACAGTGTTTGTCAGGTCATTAGCTTCTGAGGGCATCTGGTACCAATTGTAGCCCTCTCCCCTCCCCTCCCACAGTCACCTTCTCCAGGCAGTTGCTTTGCTCCCAGTGCATGCACACACTCCTGTCCCCCAACTCCACCTCCCCGTGACGGAGCCGCTGTCCTAAACCTCCTTGCGTGTGTGTCTCTGCACACACCACGTGGGAAAGGGGATGAGCTTCTCCTCCTTCCAGCCTTGCTCTTGCTTCCCACTCCCTTCCTCACCAGTCATGGACCTGCAGGGAGCTGCAGCTGGTGTGCAGCATCCCTCCTACCATGGTGCTTGGTGCTACATCAACACACCACCACAAGAAAGTCCTTAACCCTGGGTTGCCTCCGGGCGTGTGGAGGTCATCTAACCGAATCACAGACCACATGTTGGGAAGTGGGGCTGTGAGATGAGTTGTGGGTTCACCAAGTGGCTTAGGCTACGGCTTAGCTGGGTGGCCACACCAGGACCCCAAGACACCTAACTTTATCTGCTCATGAAGTTGTGGTGAGTTATGGAGCATGCACTGATCACAGCACTTGTTCGGAAGCGGTGGTGGCACCTCTGGACACATCCAGCTGGGCCAAGCACTTGGCTGGAACAGGTCTGCTGGCGCTAGCAGAGCGATGGCACGTTGTCTGGGGCAGCCTTGGCAGATGGGACAATGCTGTTATTAAACAACAAGTAACAAAGCACTGATCCTTTTCACATTCACATCCTGGGCACATTCTGGTTTTCCACCAGTTCAGCAACGTAACCGGCAATGCTGATATAAAGTAGACTGAGAGATCAGCAAGTTCGTTGCTGTATTGTTGTATATGCAAAGTGTTATACAGATTAGTTACACATAAGGGATTGATAATTATAGGTCATAATAATGAAATAATTCTTTTCATATACACCACATGTATATGCTCATGCACACATGCTATGCATGTATACAGATATATTTTAGAAATAATTAGCTTTCTCTTTGCCCCAAAAGATGGCTACCTTATTGCCATTTTCTCCATTACTAACAACCCCCCCCCTATCCCCACAAACACGCACTAGGTTTTTTTTTGGAAGTTCTGAGACCTATTGACTCAAGTTCTGAGAAGCTGTTCCCAACCTACATGCAGCTTTGAAGTGTGGTGCTGCTATTCCAGGACTGGAGAGGGGCTCATGTCACTGAAAGTTGTCCGATTTTCTCAAATATATCAGTAAGCTTAAAGAAAAAGAAAATAAGTATTATCTCTACCTACAAACTTTGCCTGGATCGCTTCCTTTATCATTATCAGCATCATCATGACTATCGCTGCAATACTCTGGGCCAGGACACCCTTGAGCCTGATGCTGTACAAGTGCAGGACAGGAGGGAAGAAAAAAAAAAAAGGCAAAAAAGAAAATCCAAAAAGCCATGTGGCCTGGCCCCATCACGATCTGCATGCCTTACCAGGGTTTGGGTAACGTGATGGAATAAATCTTTCTCCCAGCCGCTGGAACACCCTAACGAAGGCTGGACGAGGAAATGGTGTAGTTAGCCCAGTTCTGATCTCAGCATGAAGGAGCTCCTTCTCCTTTTGATGATAAATGAAATTCCTATATCGCAGCTGCGAACTCCTGACATTTGGCCGTTTCTGATTCAGGCCGTATAAGATGCGGAACGAGCCAATATTTTTTTTCTGCATGAAACATCAAAAAATTTTTCCATTTTTATCCCAGCATCTTTTGAAGCGCAGACTAATGATTTGTCAACAACATTTTCACAAAATACTAAAGCTTTTCTCCTAACTTGTTCCACATCAGCACCAGCCTGCCTGATTTTCTGGGCTCACCAACTCCCATAACTCATACATCAAAGAAAATTTCAGATCTGGAAATCTGTGAAATTCTGCCTAGCGATTGCCCTAACTGCTCTGGAATGATAAGAGCTTTGTTCTGAAATGGGACTATTCCTATAAACCAGAGCAAAGCTTTTCCTTTGGGATCCTTCATCTTTCCATAATCAAAGCAGGAGGCAACTGCCAGCAATGGAGCGCCTGGAGCCAGTGGTGACAATGCTGGTAGGCAGACATCGTTTTGTTGCGACAAACCCCAAAATTCTGAAAAGCTGAAATTTCCCATTTTGCAGCAATTAGTTCACGGAACCCAGAAAACACTGATGGATTTACCCAAGTCAAACTAAGCCAAGCCAAATACAGTGCAGCTGCCGAAAGTATCATAAATCATCCATGAATTGCTCTAGTATCTACCCAAACTTTCAAACCAAAGATTGCTGCTAGAACAGCCCTTATCATCAAGCTCCAACTTTAGCAGGGGAAATTATAAGAGGTTCACGTCATAGTGCAAATTTTTGGGGAGAAGGGGTTATAGGGGATGTTGATGGAAAGGTAAAGGTTTCAGCCAAATCTTCCAAAGTTAAAAGTAGTCATGGTGTGTACTCTGGTGGAGTCTGGATTGTAGCACTGAACACGAGTGAGATAAGATGTTTACTCCAATGTGGTCTAGCAAAAGAAAATAGCTAGGAAATGAGAAAAGGTGTTTTGGAAATACTTGGGAATTTCTCGCTTCAGGCATGTTTCTCGTGAAGGGGAAAGGTCTCACTTTTCCAGTAAATCTGATGGCAATCGTCCTTGTGGGAGCAGGCTACATGTACAGACCCAACGGTGGTGATGCTTCTTGATTACAATCTTCACTGAGGTTGCCACCTCAAGAAAAGATATTTGCTTCTGTACGTGACTCCCCAAAGAAACTTGGCAAAAAAATAACATCCCTGTGAGTCATCTGCTGTCATCTACCTCACAGATAGAGAGAAGGCACCAGTAAGATATCAAAATGACCTGTTTGCCCCTCTGTAGCCATAGTGGCAAAGGCAGAAAAAGAAGCAAAAGCAGGTTAATCTTCATATATTTCCAGACATAGGAAGGTTTTTTGTTTCTTGCTACACCAAAACAGATTTATAGGGGCACAGAAAGTAAGGTGGAAGGGGACATCAACATTGGTCTAGCCAGCTTCCCCACCTGCGGCAGGTTGGACCGTACCTTCACCGCTCCTGGTAGGAGTTGGCCTGACTCCCTCGCTAAGGCAGACAGCGCACCTGCCCATCAGAAGAGCAGCATGCAGGTAGAGTTTATCGGCCAGTATTCCTCAAGGGTGCCTGTTCATCTGTCCCAAAGACCACCTTCATCCACATCCGATCCCCACAGCAACATGCTGCACCTTATTTCTGCCATTTCCTCTCTTGTCCAGAGGAATTCACCTCTCATCCATGTCCACCACCAACAAAGACGTAGAAATAGCAGAGGGATTTCAAAAGGGAGCTGCGAGCAGAAGCCACAGCTGGACTGCAAGATTTACGCTGTGAGATTTAAGAAGGAAAAATACATTTATCATGACAGAGAGGAGATAGCAAGAGGATCTGATCACACTGTATAGACACATATACCCAGAAAAGGAGTCTGCTGGCAGGAGGCTTTTAGACCTTTCCAACAACGATGGAGCGAAAGCAACAACTTTCATCTTGAAATCAGAGGCAGCTTCTCAGCAGAGGGGGTTACTGGGTATAAGAATAGCTCAGCAGGGGAGGTGGTGGACTCGTTGCCTCCTGCAGCCTGTAACATGAGATAAGAGAGCCTGCGGAAGTACACGTTTAATCCAGTTTCTGTGAAAAATGCTAGTACCTGCGTGTGACACGAGGGGAGGCAGGGCAGAACGGGGGCAGGCTGGCTGCAGCGCTACGCCAAGGGCTCTGCAGGCACACCTCGGGGTCCTCCCAGCCCTTGTTTCCTCCTTAACCGGACACAGGAAGGACACTTAATGTCCACATTGGTGAGACAATAAAGGAATGGAGATCAAGCTTCAGGGTTTCACTGGGAGCTGTGCCGGGGTCAGGAATGAAACGCATCTCATGCCACACAACAGCTCTGTGTTGTAATTCACCTTCCCTCGATGCATCAGGAGTTGGCCATGCTTGGAGGAAGACTGGGTGGCCCGTTCCATGAGGTAACACCAAGCACCCAGTTTCTAAGCTGTTCATCTGCTGCGTTTGACTCAGAATAAAACTGGCATTAGGAGATATGTTTTTCCAGGTGAGGCTGGCTGTCTCAGGGAAAGGCAGGAGATGCCTTGAGCATCCTAAAAAAACCCCATATAAAGCATGAAATGGAAGAAGCTGACTAGGCTGCAGAGAGCAATGGAATGGAGCAGCCCATAAAAACAGTCCTTGTGCCTCCAAGGATTTCCTTTGCCATCTTGCAGCTGGACAGTGAAGCCATTGGCTGAAGTGAACGTTCAAGTCCTACAGTAGACCCTTGACCACGGCTGCCCAGCAGCCAGTCAGGGACCCGCAAGAGGAACACCACAGGTTAACAGGCACCTTGAGAGGTCTCCAGGGCAGAGCCAAAGGCTGAGGTGAGCCCATGCCCCAGGAAAGGTGGTGGTCAGGACCCTGGGCTTGGTTCTTGAAAGGTTTTTTTCCTCCTGGCCAGAGAAAGAGGATGTTCATAGCACAGTATAGACACAGCCTGCTGTGACGGGCCTCATGCTGCACCCAGGAGGCTGCATTTGCCTGGGAGAGGCAGGGAGCAGATGTCCAGGCAATACGTGCTGTCCTCATGGCACACAACTCAATGCCGGCTGCGCTATGCACGCAAGAATAGCTTGAGTGGGCCCTGGCCAGGAGGACAGAGCGGGAATGGAGGTACATCTTGACCTGAGCATGTCTCAGCCCGTTGGGGGTGACCTTGGGATCCCAACATAAACGTCCATCCACTTTCTCCATGGTCCCCGACCATGGGGCACCCTAGGCCAGATGGAAAGAAAGGAAACATCAACTTCTTTACCCAAGATCCCCACAGATTTTCACAGCGGCACAGACTCAGTTCATAAATTGACCCTGCATAAATATGGTACCTGGAAGAAAGAAAACAAACCAAATAAAACCTGCTTGGCCAATGGTCCTCTTCTCTTTGCTGAATAAAGTTTAGCAGTTGAAAAAGATGTCAACAACCCCTCCTCTGTCTGATTTTTCTCTCCTTGACACCTACTTTCCGTATAACAGGAATCCACACCAGACTCGATGCATTAAACCCACTTTTAGGGGAGCAGAGGAGGGCACTGGCACAGGAGATAAAAAACACAATGCAGGTTGCATTTTGTAGCGCCTTTCCTGTGAACTCGCCAAGGCATTTCCCAGCATACGCTAACATAAAATAAAACACACTAAAAATAAAACCAAGCTAAAAATAAATGGAGGAAACAAACAGTGTTCCCCTGGTTCAGTATATAGCCTGTATCAAGGAAAACAGGATGACTACGGCTCAGTTTTAAAATACAGAGAAAAGGATGAAAGCTGGAGAGTTCGAATTTCCTGGGTGGAAACTCACCAAAAGCCCAATTTCTGCTTAACTTCATAGGGTTGTGCTTGGGTATAGGAAGCAAAGAGCCCTGAGCTGCTGGCAGAGACGGGAGAGAGGGGTTCCTGGTGCTGGTAGCGAGGTGCGAGGAAGGGTCACCATGCTGCTTTGGTCTGCAAATGGTCACAGAATCACAGAATGTTTGGGGTTGGCAGGGACCTCTGTGGGTCACCCAGTCCAACGCCCCTGCCGAAGCAGGGTCACCCAGAGCAGGCTGCACAGGACCTCGT
>Ga0065711_1006682_pt1 | contig 20154 bp, 14 predicted proteins | sample Hoacrofraction12_FD_59098 | JGI IMG/M metagenome (GOLD analysis project Ga0065711, IMG submission 59098) | Hoatzin crop microbial communities from Cojedes, Venezuela - Epithelial fraction 12 v2 (version 2) | ecosystem: Host-associated > Birds > Digestive system > Esophagus > Crop | place... | reverse complement strand
CCCCCCCCAATGATCCCCAAAAGAGGAAACAGACGAGATATTTCAGATACTCTGAGAAATCCCAGTATTACTCGGTTAGTCATACAGTAACCGACATGTCTCAGAGCTGGAAAAACCATCTCCGCGGGGTTGGGACAAGGAGGTTCTTTACGGTAAGAGTCCGGGGCTAGTGGTACGTCACCACCCCTGCACGTCTGACCACGTCATTAAAAGAAACTTCACAATCAAGAAAGTACATATCCCCTCCTGGATACCTGAAAATCTCTTTGAGAGAGAGAGAGCAATCAGCCCCAGGCTCAGGTACTGCAAAATCAAATTAAATTAACTCTGAACAAGCTATGCAGGTTATCGGCTTCTTTTTACCCAGCAGTACAATCTCTGTCCAGAGGAGTCCCCCAAAGGTGGCTCGCCATTGCGTACACAGCCAGACTGCACACGCTCCATGAGTTTTGGTCATCTCTCAGATTGCTTAGTGTGCCGTGGCATTAGTGTGACAGCGGGGGCAGTCAGCCTCCTCCCATACAAGACTTTCTACAAAAATGTCTTGATGGTAGCTGTCAGCCACCTGATCTGGTTTGCCCTTACAACAGAGACAGCCAAGTTGGTGAAGAATTACACCTCCTTTTCTGCAGCAAGTTCAGAGCATGCCAGCATTGGTAGGGAAGGAAGCAATAATAAAGGGGATTGAAGGGAGTTCTCTTACAGATGCAAGCTTTCAAAGAGTTTATGGGAAAATTTAAACTTGAAAATTTATTAAAAATAATGGGAAATGAGATGATAGCATTAATTATTTACAAGACACACTGGAGAGCTGCAGCATGCAGCTGCAACTGAGCCAAGAGAGAACCCTTCCACTTTGGGTGTTGCTGAGGCTTTTGCGAACTCAGCTTCTTTTAAGGGTGAATATGAGTGTCTGCCCATCCACTCTGCTCCTAGGAAGTCATCACGGATGCTGGTTCCTTCGGTGGCAGCAACCGAAAAGAAAACTAGGCTTTTCTAGAAAGTCTGTAGAGCACTGACATAGTTGAAGAACAGACTAGAATGCTGTGATTTTTCAGTTATTTCCATTAAAAATAATTTATTAGAGGAATTAATCTCACTGACAGTGACCGACAAAACAGCTGCTCTGGGCTCTTGTTTTTGCCTGTTTGCAATCATGTTTTTAAATGTTTCTATGGGGTTTTTTTCCTACATATATCCTTTTAAAAAATAATTTTAAAAAAATTGAAAGAGAATGACTGTGGGAGAGAAATCAGGCTATGAGAAATCAGGAACGGGAGCTACTTCAAGGAGAGAAGGCCTTAGGGTAAATGTCTTCCTGTAGTACTCACTCACACATATGACCCATGCTGGTGCTGGAGGGCAAGGCTTTTTTATTTAGTAACAGATAACCAGCAGGTTATACACATGAAAATAAAGTATACACTTTTCTGTTCAGCATCACAGACTAGGTTTTCAAAACTGTTGTATTTGTGTGGCTATATTTTCATCCAGAACTGTGTGCCCACTTAAAATATTTGAAATGAGGTGCAATACTATGTTTTAAGTAGACAAAATATTCTGTGCATAACAACAGGTTAAGGCCCCTCTGCCAGACAAAATGAACTGGCCACATAAAAGCTTTCTCCTTCACTGTTCACCACTGTAGCTGCAATCCTGTTGCCACTGAAATCCTCAGAACTATTGCTGAGGATTTCAGTACATCAGGAATTTACCTTGGAATTTAAGGTGGAGATAAACACGCTCTTGCTAGTCTACCTAGAGCAGGTTAAAGGACGTATTTTCCCCTCCACCAAGCCATCTCAGTGGGGACATAAGTGCTTCTACTCCATCTCCACACAGTTAGGTTGATTTAAACCATCACTGGTTCAAGCTAACACAGCCAAGCTTGAATCAAAGAGACTAGAAACATTCAGATAGTACATTATCATGGGATAGTAAAGTCTTATATTTTTCAAGCTCCATCCATAATAACTTATTTGTCTATACTTGTCTTGATCTAAGAATAACTCTGAAGACAATTCTTGTATGACAACTACATAAAGCACAAATAAAGAAAATAAGATATTGTCAGCTTCCACACAAAGTAGCTAGTAAGTAAACAGTTCCATTTGTACAGTAGTAAGAAAAGAATTACCTCCTTTTTGCTCTCCTTGTTTTGTTCAATGTCAATATCCAAAGCGTTATTTCCATTTGCTTCCTCCATTTCATCCTCACTAGAAGACAAAAGCAACCAGTACTGTATTTGTTTGTGAGGCTCTCTTTTTCTATAAATAGCATGCTAAAAGAAATGCACAGATACAATAGCAAGTCCAACAGCTTCCTTTAGTTTTATTCCAAAGGGTGTTTTTTTTTTTAGGGGGTCGGGTTTTTTGGTTTGGGTTTTTTGTTTGTTCTTAAGTCAAGAAATTCTTAATTGTAAAAATACTAGGGACCATGTCTTGTAAAGAAACTCTCAGTAGCGTACTTAGACAAAATGTCTGCTCAGATGAAGGCAAGATACATGAAATTGATTATACAAGTTATCTTCTAAAGAACACAAGACACTGAATGTTTTAACTTTAGGCAACTTCAGAAAAAAACAAAGACTTAGAACTACAGCAAGTAGCTAAAACAAGGATTTCATACAACTCCTTAACATTTAGCAACAGACATGCACAAGATGAACTCCCTCAGAAACAAGCCTAAAAAATGTAATAATAGGCATGAAATTAGAGCCGTATCGAAAGTGACCTTGGCACACCTGGCCAGTTTGGCTTCATCAGAACTTTAATCAGACATCAAATCGAATGTATTTTCACCATTTAGAATTTTTGTACTGCACACAACTAAAGTTAATTGCACCATTTGGGATGATGCCCAGAAACAGAAGAAATAAACTGACCTAATCATAGCTTTTCTCTTTTTTTTTTTTTAATCAAAAAAATAAACCTATTTTGTCTCATCAAACTTCACAGCCTCGGACGAGGAACTTCGGCTGGTGCAGCAGGTCAGAGCACCAGGGCACAGCAGGGCTGTGCAGCGCAAGCCCAGCAGCACAGTGTGCTGGAGCCAGTCGGGGTGCCTTCACGTGGGGTCGGGGGACAGCAAGCCCGGCGGGGGCCATGAGCACGGCTGCACATCTCCCCGCTGCAGTGACGCCCTGGGCAGGCATAGCCTAAGGAGGAACATGCCAGGTGGCTTGAGCAGGCATCCATCTTCACAACAGCAGTCACTTGTACAAGCAGCTCCTACTCGTCCCAGTCGCCTGGCTCACGAGCCGATTCACAAGACATTTAGTCTGTGTAATCGCCGCTCCAGGGAATACTCACAAGCACTCCCTCCCAGAGCTGCATGCACAAAGCTCCTTGCGTACAACTAAGAACAGCTACTGAAAACCTGGTCCCAAATGCACTGGAGCTATTTTAGTGACAAACTGAGGGGTTGGGGAATTTCCCTGCCTAGCCACAGAAGAGATACAGCAGTATTTGAGTGAGATACCTCAGACTGCCTCTTCTCTTAACGCTATCTCCATAAGAGCTTCCGTGCATTCTCACCTAGGTTCAGATTTCAGCCTTTCTGCAAAGGCCAAATCCCCACGGGCTTTGCTGTGCTCATAGTTTGCTTCTTTACTCCAGTAAGTTCCCTAGACATGAGCTAGATCAAAACCCACCCACTCATTTCTGCAGTTTTAGACATTGATCACTTAACTGAAAAACATTTCTGAAGTTTTGCCAACACCCAATGGCACTGTACCCGGGCACCCCAAACTCGCCCAGCTTTACTTCCACACCTCGCACGACTGCACTGACAAATCCTTCGGGGCTGTAGGGCTCGGACTATTTCACACAATGGAGGGGAAGGAGGGAACTCAAACACCAAGCTGATGGCCTGGTGCTTTAGCTTGCTGCAGATGCAAACCAAATTACGCATTTCCAATCCAGCTGCCTTCCTGAAAGGTTACAAACTTACAGCACATGGCAGCCCATACAATAACCAGATGGAGTGAGTTGCTGCTTTTCCCAGCAAACAGTCGTAGGTATCAGAGAGGTGCATTTCCGAATTGCAGTAATTTAATTTATGAGTACAGAACAAAAATAGAGAGGTTGTATTAAAAGAGCCTAAACTACATAGTACGAGACAAACACACACTCCTTATAAGAGATTCCCACCACCACCACCATTAGTAGGAAAATTAAACAAACAAAAAAAAAGGCGGGATGGGGAAAATAAAAAAAATTAAGACAGCCTTTGCAGAGCAGGGAAAAGAATGGAAAAAGCAACTCAGGTCAGAGAAAGCCAACCAAATACCAGACAAGTTGGCTGGTAGTATTCTCCCTGGCCCTGCCTGTTAAGCAAGCATGGTTGATCTAATGGAGAGATGGGAGAGGTTGAGTGAGTCACTGGTGTAGTACAGCTCAACGCTGGAAATGCATTTCTTCCCCCCTCCCAAACAGGGCTTATACACACTGGAGCCAGCATACAGCTCCCTGGAAGTGCTAGAGCAGCAACTCCTTTGACAGAAAAGCTTTGGCAGAATTTTGCCCAATTAAGCTAGGAGTCTTCCAAAGCCAGGCACACCTCAAGTTTGGTCTGCAAAGACATTAACTGCATTTTAGAGCAGGTTGAAAAGGCACCTTCATCAAGCAGATGAAGTTGCTGCTGTTTAGAAGGTTCTTCCCCCACATACGCACACCTCAGGCCACCACATTTCTGAGGCCCTGGCAGCTCCAGAACTGGGCAAAGTCACTGAGTGGCAGTTCTAACCATACAGATACTTCTAGCAATACACACAAGGCCACTGGCCGACATATCTTCAAGGACTTGCGTGGGTATCTAGGAGGGCGAACTTGTAGGCAAAGCTGCACAAGCAGGAGTCAAGCTCATCTGCTGAAGCTCAGTGGTTAGTGACCTCCCGAACACCACCACCCTCATCCAAATCCTAATGCACCCAGGACTCCTTGGGACACCTCATCTGAAGATCCCCTGTGCTACCCTCTTCTCAGTCACTCAAAACCACAGCCTTAACTTCATCTTTCTCAGGGAACAGAGCTTGGCCTGACAGCCTTATACTGGCAACAATTTTCTAAGTACAAGGCAGGGGAAGGGGGTGTGTGTGCATATGCACAGGCTGAGGGGTGCTGCACTGGTGCCTGTTCCCCATCAAGTGCATGTTCTCATTCTACTGAGCATCCCATGGAGAAATAAAGGCAGATTTCTAGCTCTTGCATTACTTCCTTTTACTGTCTTTCTTATCAGCTTTTCTGGCTCTGCTGACAACAGTGCCAATCAGCTTGTAAGCAGTTTTAATTTCATTTTCTCCACCCTCAAGCAGTATCAGAAAAAAAGCTTCTAGAGTCTTGGGACAGTGATCACTGCACTAGCGGACAATCAGGAATTGCACACTGTTGACAAAGGGAGCACACCTAATTGCTGACAGACTCCTTTTGGCTTTAAGCAAAGCAAAACACGCACAGCAGGGAAGAGGTGGGGGGAAAGAAGGTGTGGTACCAGGAAACACTATGGGAAAATCCTACATCTTACAAGCTAACAGGAATCTCTGAAATAGTCTAAAGAAATCAGTGTGCATCAATACACAGCCTTTCTTGCTTGCAAACCTACCTTTCCTCACGTTCCCTTTTTTGTTTACGAGCATGACGGTCCATCACGCTAGTTTTAGTCCTTGTCTTCTTCCAGGAGTAGTAAAATTTCACCAGGCTGGCTATTGATTTGTCAGGAAGCTGTAAATTAAACATGTATCCTTTTATATGTTTATATGTAAAGTATCCCCAGGAGTTCACATACAATTGGTCTGTTTTTGTCAAGGAACATCTGATCTCTCTACATTGGATTCTCTCAAAGGCTGGCAGTTCCACAGCCTTTCCAAAAATGATCGATGGGGCAGTGTTTCAGGTTAATGCCTACTATTTAGGAGTCAAAATTCTCTGAAGAGCATCTCAGCAAACCTCCACTCACCAGACAGGTAGCTGGTTCCCTTCAGAATAGAGGAACATAGCAAAAGCAAATACAAACGGGGCCTTGAAACTGAGATAACAGTTTTAAAAACCAACACAGGCACATGTAAGCAACCACACGAACTGCTGAATTGCAGGCTACATCCCAAGCATATCTTTGGTGTTTGGTTAAAAAGGCTTATTCACACCATTCACATGATGAAGCCTATTCAAAGGTCTCAACAAAAGATGTTTTCAAAAGGTGAAACATTACTGTATGGTGAACTGAGGATATAGGAAAACACGAGTCTCAGAATTTTTTTTTTGTGTCCTCTTACATTACTGTCATTGCCCTGTAGCTATGAATGAAAAGTCTGCCTCCTCCAAAAAGTGTTAAACTACATTAAGACTAATTCTCTACTACTGAGGTAGTCTGCATGGATGTTCTTACACAGGACTTCTACCTGGTAAAAGTCCAGCCTTTCTTGTTGAATAAAACACGTTTTAGATAAGTGTCTGATTCAGCTTGGAGGGCAGGATGGGTGGGAAGGAAAATAAAACTGTGAGCAAGAGCCAGATCTCTCTTCTTCAGATACCGCAGTTTAAGTCTTCACTTGAGATCAGCCTGGTTCTCAGACTGCAGGTTGACTTAACAGTAGATCACACCGAACTACCACCTTGGCTCACAGCTGCACACAGGAATGAATCCACCTAAACTGGCAAAGCACAGGCGCTATGTCGATGTTGTGTTGCCGATAGCCATGCAGCAGGCTGGTATGCTGGAATTAGAGAGTTCCACAGAACAAACTTGGGGACAAGGCTGTACGTGACAAATATCAGCTTGACTACAAACACATACTAAGAGTGCCAAAATATCAGAACCAGCTCTGGTAAATAATGTAACTCACTTTTCATTCTCTTGCTTCAATTATATTTTCCCTCAGTTCCAAGCTGCATTGGTGCTAATGGGGCAGCATATATAAACTAACAACTAACGTGCTCCCAAGCCATTGGTTCCTGTCCCCTGCTAAACACAAAGCTTCAGGCCCTTTAATTCCTTTTATGCAGGATGGCTTTTCTGGGAGCAACAGTAAAAAAATACCATTACCTAGGGAACAGTGCACGAGCTTGGCATCCCTCTATTGGAATGCACTTCACTCGGACAGTCATGCTTCTGCACATAAACCGAATTGAGAATGTCTTGCTTTGGCATTTAACCAAGCAATAGGACAGGTTTTATGTTTTCTTTTTTCCCCACGACATTCCCCATCCACCCCCCCCACCCCCGTTTTTTTCCCTCTCCTGTGCAAGAACAGAGGAATAAAGAAGAAAACAGCTTCACCCTTCAGGAATCCACAACTCTCCAGACCGTCTGTATCAGCTGTCCATAGTATATACAAGCCCCATCATTGGGCCCAAGGGAGTGGGAGACCCTAGACTTCAAAAACACTTGGAAGCAAATGCCAGTGTAGGAAGCAGGAGGATATGAGGAGAACGAGTCTCTTCCTGCCACCCTTTTGAAAAGGGACCTGGCAGTTTTGCTTCATACTTGGGAGGCAAGTTGCCTTGTGCTTTTCAGCAGGATCAGCAACACAGACCTTCCCACATGCTTTAAAGAGGCTGAATGGACTGCAACAGCTAGGCTCACTTCAAAGGGTCACTGCCAACACAACCAGGTCCTGCTGGAACACTCAAGAGGCACTTTACTGAAGGAGAGCATAGAAAAAAGTCTGGTTCCCACCCAGGTGATGAACCACTTGAAGAAACTCTCAAGATATAACTAATAAAAATTTTTACATCCCATCCTCTCCCTCTTTTAAAAGAAAATTGCACACACCCCACCCTTTCAGGCAGAAACCTACCCTTGAATTTTCCAATTACAGTTAAAAAAAAAAAAAATATCACTACCAACTGAAAGAAAATGACTGAATAGTTCCAGTGATGTATAAACCTCCATCACAGCATCCACTGCCAGCCCCAAATGACATTAAGCACAAACTTCACAGTCAAATAAAATGAATTCCTAAAAAGCAGGCTATAAGAAAGGAACTCAACTTTGCACAGAGATGATCTTCACTCTCTGTGTGGGTGGGCACCTGTGTACAGACCATGCCTGAACTCCAGCTGAGACAAACACTACCATAGAATGCAGGGGACTGTAAACTGTAATTTCCAACAAAAAAAAAATTCACAGCCCAAGTTTATCCTGAACCAGTAAAGCACTTCAGGAAAACACTTCTACAGAGACTCTGGAAGCAATGTGGTTTCTTTCTATTCATGATATTATTTTTCCCCTAACATCCTCTTTGGCCTGTTCTCTCCCAAGAGCATTAGACAGGAGTTCAGCACAATCAGCACGAAGACAACGGTCCAACTGCCTGTTCTGCTTTTCCATTCCTGTGACACCACTTACCATCTGCTGGATCCTGTGAAAGGTTTTCCCATGGAAACTGAAGGCCTGTTCAAACAAGACCTTGTCTTCCACTGTCCACTCATCCGGGAATGGAGTAAAGTTTGGCAGATCTGCCAAAGACTTCTCAATGTCGTGCTTGTGCCAAAACAGCATCCCAAGGGCCTAGAAATAACAAGGACACCAAGGGGACAACTGTAATCACAAGAAACACTATTATATGCATGCAGAGGGAAAGCTACAGCATTTTTCTCAGGCAACACGTTAGACAATTCTCAACTACATCAGACACTTCTGTGTGCAAGAAACCTGGAATCTGACCCCCCACCCTGCTAGGTTTTGAAGCCCAGCTTGAAATTTATTTCATCTACACAGGTAGTAATGTAATAAGAGGGTAGCAACAGAAAGGGGGAGAGAAGAAAACTGAAGAAATTACTCCAACTTTACTGATCATGGTACGCACAGGAAGGCTAAGCAAAGACTTGGCAAGATTACCCAAAAAACAGGCTGGACTAAAGTAAGCTTCTTGCCAGTGCTGAACTCCCATCATGTCCTAGTTTAGTGTTGACTGGGGGGTTTTATGGTTGTTTAGGGTGCTCTTTTTGAGGGTGAGGGGGAAAAACGGGAGAAGATGAGGAAAGAACTGGAAGGAAAAGCAGAGAGCATGCACAGCCTCGACTTGCTGCTAAGACATCCCTGGCCCCAAAGAGGAACAAATCCCACTCACTTTGGGGGCTGCTCATTTGTTCCCTTCCAAGATGTCCCGTTTCACTGTTGCAGTCTCTGGTTCTTGGTTCCACAAAGTGCATGTGCTGTGCTTCACAGCCTGCAAACTGTCCCCCCCCTCAGCCCAAGACGCGTGCTCACAGCCACCCCTCTCCCAGGGGCACGTAGCCCCTGCGCATTATGACACAGCACTGCATCTGGCATGCCAGCGACCACCGCAAATCATTTCGGGAAGGCCTGACGATGCAGAGCTAGAAACCAGCCTTTCGCAATGGTTGTAAAGTGAAAACAATCCCTAACATGCTGAGTAAAACATCAGAGTAACCTGCTCGTCATATGCAAACTCAGCTCAGGTTTCACAGCCGCAGTCACCCTCATCTAGCAGTTTCTCCCTGGCCACTCAGAGCCTACAAAGTCCCTCCAGCTTTGGGGTTTCCCCATTATGCTTTGCTATGCAAAAAGCAGTTCCTTTATGGGATCTTGCTCCCCTGAGATTCTACAGAGAGTATGTGTATAAATATTAGTGTTATCCATAATCTCATCCTGACTGGCCTCTCGGTGCTGCCCAGGCACCCTCTCCTCCCTCCTGCCACCGTGCAGAACAAGTAGCAGCCTTGGTTGCAGCACAGCCACTTGAGATGTCACAGGAGCCACAGAGCCACTTATCTCCAACCACTCTGGCAAGCACAGGGCCAAAGAAACTATTTTGCAGTCGCAAAGGACCGAGTTCTCTCCTCTGCCATCCCTTTCAGCTTCAGATATGAGCTGTACCAAATATCCCTGTGAGAAAGCAAGGGAAAAAACAAGGAGGGAGACATTCTGAGAGGGCAGAGCAGTGTTAAATACCACTAAGGTGCTAGTGAGGGCTGAGGGGACAGTTGCTTATACAAAGCAAAAGTCAAAAAAGGTTTTCCTTATAGGCTTCTTTAACAGGAGAGCGGTATTCCTCCACCCCGTGCTGCCCTAGCAGAGCTCTGCACTCACACACAGGCAAGTACACAGCTTTTCCAGCCTCCGTTGTCCCAGGGCGTCTGACACAGGCTGGCAGGAGAGCACAGCTCGCAGCCAGACTTGCTGTTGTGCTCCCAAAAGCCTGTGACTGCCACGGCTCGGCACAACCACCTACCGCAGCTTGCCAACGCCAGCTGAAGTGGGCTCGCCATGCCGGAGCTCGCCCGCCCGCCGGAGCCTGCCCTCCGCCTGCCCTCGAGCTGGCGAGGCTGCAGGGACTCCCACCAGCGCGGAGCCAACAGCCGGGCACCCGGCCATGGGCAAGAAGAGAAGGGAAGAGGTAGAGGGGCCACGCGCAGCACCGATGCGGCCAGCTGGACGGGAAAGCCGCAGGGCAGGGGAGTGCTGGTGCACGCCCCAGCTGCCCTGCCAGACAGCTCGCCGCTTGCTTCCACAAACCGGCACGTCTTCAAACGCAAGGTAAGTTTTGGGCAGGGGGCACAGACGGAAGAAGGGGAATCTCTGCGCGATGACTGTCAGCCAAGCCACCTGCACAAGGGTCCAGAGAGACTGGCTGTCGGGGGGGATGCACGTGTGGGAAAGGGCTGCCTCGGCCAAAGCCCAGAGACGGTGGCCAAATGCTAAAAAGCTAGCTCTGACTGGCTTCCAGGGAGTCCGTATCAGCTTGTCCACAGCTACCCAGCCAACAGCAACTCTGATGATACCTGCTGAAGGGAAAGCATCCCTTGTGACACAACAAATCATCCTGATTTGAAAGCCCTGACACTTGTCTCTATAATACAAAATGAGTACCTGCCTTCAGAGCCCTACAAGATAGATCCTCTCCAGTTATTTGCTGGAATTGCCTAGCTTAGCTGTCTAGAAAATCCCAAAGGACCTGGGAAACATGTTTAAATCCAGAGTATTATGTGAGAGTGCTAGGGAAGGAGAAAATTTTTAGGAGTTGGGACATTTACTAAAACTATTACTTACAAACTAAACGAGGGCAGATTCAGATTAGATATTAGGAAGAAATTCTTCACCATGAGGGTGGTGAGACACTGGAACAGGTTGCCCAGAGAAGCTGTGGATGCCCCCTCCCTGGCAGTGTTCAATGCCAGGTTGGATGGAGCTCTGAGAAACCTGCTCTAGTGGAATATGTCCCTGCTCATGGCAGGGGGGTTAGAACTAGATGATCTTTAAGGTCCCTTTCAACCCTTACCATTCTATAATTCTATGATTTTTAAAAGTTGCTCAGACACTTTACATCCTGGTGTGGCGAGTCCCACAACTTCTACTTCAGTGCACAGCAGAGGGGAGAAAAATGGAGATAAAGTCCTTGAGGAATGAGTGAGAGGTCTGCAATTCCAACATCAAAATGTATGCAAATCTGTAAGCCAAATATAAGTTTTTCAAAACACAAGAATTCAGGGTTTTTTTTCAAAATCTCAAGCTTAGTTCTGATCAGTCTTCCAGATCAGCCTACAGTGTCTAAACAACACTTCTCCACTAAAATAATGAAACCTGGTTTTACTACCCTGAGACAATCTCTTCCAGTAAATATTACCCACGATATCCAATACTAGGATATACCCATCTCAACTGAGGTGAGCTACCATACTTATTTTGATTCAAGTTCACAGCCCTTTGGTGCCTTTGCATTCCTTTTTTTGCTGTTTTCTGCTCTTAGAAACTATAAATATCAAGTCTGATCATTCCTGGCTTCGCTGGAAATTTTTCTGGCTATCTCAACTTCAGTATTCTTGTTCCACAAGAAGTCTTTTTGAGCATGAGTAGCAACCACTGAAAGTCTGACTCAAAGATGACAGCAGAGTCATCTGAACAGAAACCCTTGCTCGTCCAAATCATTAGTTTCTACACTCACAGCCTTTGCCTGAACAACATCATAACCTTTCAAGTTTTCATAGAATCCCCTTGTAGAGACAGTACGTAATTTGCCAATACAGTAAGTCATGAGATTCCCCACCTTCCCTTTCCAGGCAAGTATTAGCGCATAAGGAAACTCCACAGAATTCAGAAAAGCTTCCCAGGCACAGGTCTACTCATGTCCCCAGATGAGGGTTGAAATCGATGTTAGTTAACACGGGGAAAGATTTGTACACAATCCTAGACCACATGGAGTAAAGGAGAGGTCTGCTCCTCAGACCAGGATCTCCATGCCTAGGCTAAAGGCACTGGCTCACCTCAGGGACAACTAGTGAGGTTGTCCACTGCTACTGCACATGCATCTGAGGTGCTCATCTATGAAATGCAAAGTTCTTTGCAGCACAGTTATAAGGTAAACAACTGTGGATATTGGTTCACCTCAGAAAAGCATATGATGGTTCAGTAGCTCATTAATAGCTGCCAAGACATCCATGAAGCAGAGATGGAGCAGTCAACTGGAAATCACAATGCAATCAGGCAGCTGTCCGAAGACAAGCCAGTCTTTTTAACATTGTTTAGGGGTTCTAAAAGTGTTCAAGTGATAGTCACCACTGGAAGCATAATACTCATGGCCAAACTCCACTAGAAATTACAATGGTTTTGTTTTCCTTCTCTTGACTCTTGGTGTAAAACTAGGGATGAACTCCATATCCCCAGAGCACAGGTTACTATTAGGAACAGTCAGCTCTGGAAGAAGTAGGAGAGGAGAAAAACACAGACAGTACAAAAGGGAAGAAGCAGTTCTAGACAGTCACTTTAAGTCATGTTTTAATACCTGCTGAAAAAGATATTAAAATAAAGTATTCAAAGAGTTGTTACCTGCTCCATATTGTATCCATGCTTCTCTTTAGCAATGGCAATATATTCATCCACTGAAAAACAAAGAGAAGGTATAAGAGCATTTCATATAATGATCTCATCTCCTCTTCCCTTCCCCTTTCCAGTCTAAAACCCAATCCTAGAGCTCTGACTTCAGTCATGGTCATTGCATCCTCCACAGAGGACTCTCATGAATAGCTGCTGCTTCCAACAATTCAAGAGAGGGAGGAAACCAGAAAAAAATGACAGTCACCAGACAAACTACTACATATTTTCCTTAACAAACCTAAATATTGCATGATATCCAATCCAGTTCCAGTACTTACGAAAAAAAGCATATAATATTTCAGAACTTGTTCACCAAAACTATAGACATGACTGCCTCAGCTACTTTTTGGGCTGTTTGTTGGTTGGTTGGTTGGGGTTGGGGGGGTGGGGTGTTTGTTTAAATCCCCCAAAGCAATTGTTTTCTTAAGAACAAAAACCCCCAGACAAAAATCCATACATTCTAATACTACCAGGCTTAGTGTTGCACAATCACTGCAGGTATCTTGGCAAATAATTCAGCCCTTGTGCCTCAGCAATTTTCATTTTGGACCAAACCCCATCTCTATGTATTATTAGGCCCCCATGAGCTTTTAACCTTCACAATGTGAAGATGCCCTGAGGAGTTATATTTTCTATAGATGGAGTGAAACCCTAATGTCTCTTTCAGTATGAGTGACTGAGCTGATGTTGTATCCAACAGCACTCATCTGAGAGGACTGGATCAAAGTCAGTACCAGTGGTGGTGTTCTGAAGTCTGTGCCCTTGTGCTTGATCATTATTAAACGCACTGCAATGATAACAACACCCTTGAAAAAAAATTTGAGCTAAAAGGTGAAACTCCTACTTCACCAAATAGAGTGGAAGATGCTGTAAGTATTGATTGTCTGTAGGATCCTCAACGTGCTAGTATCCCGAAAGACTTAGAGCTGGTACACACAGCCAGAATTCTCATTCTTCTGCAAGTTTTGGACTTCAAGACAAGTCACTTAGCAATGAACTCAAAAATCATTCCCCTTTCCTTCTCTGCAGATACCCAAGGAGGGATGCAAGCAAATTCCTGTGCTGAGCACCCGACCCATGGAAAGCATGCACAGCACCTCTGAAAGGAAATGGTTCTGTGCGCACTGCAGCTAAGGAAGCCACATTTCCCATGGTTTGGGCCTCACGATTAACTTCAGCTCTCATACGTGCTTCTCCCACGTCTGCCTTTATGAGCACTCTCACATGGAGTCTCTGATGTCTAATAGCACAGCATTTCTTAAAGCCTTTCCTTCAAGCTGGAACACTCCTCAATTCTTCCTTCAACTGTGCAAACTAAGCAACGAACTCAAAAGGTACTGGGAAAACAGAGAGGACAGATCAGAAAATGCACAGCAGGAGAGCACCAGCCTTTTATTTTCAGCTTGTCATCAATGCAAAGAAATTAAATCTAGGTACTTAAAGTAGACGTCCCATCTTCCTAGGCAATATGACATGTGATATCAGTGCTGGCCCTTCATTTGGAAAGGAGATGCGTTAGTCAATTTTCACACAATGACGTTGCAAAAAAAGGCTTTAAGTGCCATGGAAAAGTCTATGAGAACATTAGTACAGCCACACATTGTGGCAGGACCAGAGCATGCAGCGAATACAGGCACAGTTCCACGTCAGCAAGGACACTCCATGAGGTTCTTGCTCTTCCAAGAGCACTCTGCAGGGGCTGATGAACTTGTTTGTTGGACCATGTTCTGGATACATCCAGTGAACATTTTATTAGCACTTTGGAGAAAGGTGTAGCCACAATCATTCATACGCACCCCTGCAGCACAAATGCCATCTGCCTCTCCAAGTCAACAAACTGTTTCTAAGGACCAGGCTGAACTGGGATGAAAACCAACCCTTCCTGCAAACAACCTTTTCTTCCACAAGGCAACCATAATAAAATAGTTGCACAGACAGTGAAGGCAACAGCAACAGTGATAGAAACTGCTTAGGCTGAAATCGCTGCATTGCCTAACAGAACATCCTGAGGGTTACCAATGGGTAGGAACCTCTGAAATAAAACAAAACAAACAACAACACCACGTGTCGTTCCCCAACCCCCCCAAAAAAAAAAAAAAAAGCAAAACACAAACATTTGCAAAACCACTTGCCAAGGGGAAAACACGATCCAGGACCACCACACAGGGGAAATGGGGACAGGGAAGGGAACACCCTCATCCCTACAGACCACCCCTTCCCTCCCCTCCACACACCAAACAGGGCAGGGAACATCAATAGGATATGGGCAGAAGAGCGACTTCAGATGCTTCCATGCTTCCTAACCACACCAAAAACAAAGGCTGCCAGGAAACCCTACGTACAGCATTTCCCTGTACTTCAGCTAAATGCTCTCAGCTTGCTTAGGACAGGTCTTGCACATGCAGTGTTATATATTTTGTCTAACGGGGAGGTGAAGGAAGAGGGAAGGAAAGGAGCTGAATTCTCTGAAGTCCAAGGCTGAATTAAGCTCTTGAATGCTAAGTACTGCTGCATTAACTAGCTCGCTTTCACTGTGGGAAGATCTACAGTTCCTGATTTGACTTCAGCATCTTATCCTTTAATATATACAGAGAAGAGATGAGGTCGTTCTCCTTTCCAGTGTATTATCTTTCTTATGCCAGATCCTATAAGCAATGAAAACATACTTCCTCCCCCTTGCTCCCCACTACCCAAAAATATCATTACAGCATTTTCTCTCCTAACTGAGGGAGAACATTAGCAAGGTCCCCTCATATCAATATAAAAAGGATTTCTCTTGAATCACATCAATACACCACAGAGCCAAACAATAGACTGTGAATGATCAGACACCATGAAAGGAGGCAGGGTGCTTTTCTTGTCATGGTGAGGTCTAACACCTCAGTGTTACACTTCATTGTTACAGTGGAGGAAGAGAAAACAAAAGTAAGAAAAAAGCAACAAGGCAGTAAACCAGCCATGAGCACACTGCAATGCTCCTCCTATACACCAAAACAGTGTTTGTGGATGAAGGACGGACAAGGAGTACACCATTGTACTCTACTCTTGGCTTGTTCCCTGCCTGCTTACTGACAACCTAGCCCACTCTGCTCATCTTTTCTTGGCTAATTGCAGGCTCACTCACTTTGATGCTTGCACCATCTGAGAGGTATGACACTCCCCTGAGCAATCCTTTTGATTGCTCTTTCTTTACCATCCCCCTCCATATGAAGTGAGCAAGAAAGAGCAGAGCACCAGCTGAGTCACAGGATCCCTTTAGTCTCCCATACCACTAGAGCCTGGAATTGCCACAGGCTTAATGCTTCACATGCTATGCCAGATAAATAAGTGCCCTCTTCCATCTCTGCCTTCCCCACGCACCTCTAGCGAGCCCAGGGCAGCGGACAGGGGAAATTCTGCTCCACTGCGTTTCAGTGGCATTCAGTCACACTCAGCATGTAACCCAGCAATCTGTTTAGACACCAGAGTTCAGAGCCAGAGGAGCCCGGGGCAGAGCCCTGTTTACACCAGAAGAGACAGTTTGCCAGCACGGCTCTTAGCTGCTTTCCAGAAGAGAATAAGCAAGAGCAGCAAAGCAATCCCATCCCATTTTCCCCAGCACAAACTACACCACCACGCACTCTTTCTACCAGCATAACTTCCACCCGAACAGAGCAGAGCAGACCAGACCACCCTCCCATCCCATCCAACTCATTTTTCTATGCCAAAAAGACAACAATACTTGAATAGAGACAGTCGGGTGACACAGGAGATGCATTGCTCCTGTGAAGGCTCTTGTTGCTACTAGAAACCAGATGGGGGGAGGAACAGAGAAGAGAATCATCAGCTGGTAGTTCTTTACCTATTTGGCTACATTTCTTCTCTTGCATTCATTTTATCTGTGTGTGGGTGAGCAGGACCTCCCTATCTGACCCGCACCCAACATGGCGTGAGACACCAGCCCAGAGAGCCCCTTCTCACAGCCAGGCATTCTCAGGAAGGTAGAAGTTGCACAAAAGCTGAGGACACAAAGGGAACAGAGCCCCACATACACATCGTCACCAGCAAAGAGGAGCACAGAGTGTTCGGATGCTAAAACACATCTCTCCCTAATACAAGAAGTGAGGTGTATGATGACATAACCAAAAGGACCCCAGGTGTAGCACTAACACAGCCAAAGAGACAAGGGAAATGGAAGGGAGAGGCAAAGAAAGCAGGGAAAGTTGCTTCACCCCCTGCCATCTAGAGAGGAGAGTTTCTGACCAAAACGGTGTGCCATCAACCCCCTGAATTTTGTGGTCTTGTTTCCAGCTGTCTTTCTCATACACTCTTTTCTTCTGCTAACCATCTTCCTGCCAGAATTCCTCACTAGACACAAAAGAAAAGGGACCCTCTTGGCTGACAGAGGGAAGGAGAGCAAACAACTGCATTGCTGATTTTCAGTCCTGCGTCCTAGAACAGTGAATTGAGAGATGTAAAACAGGAGCATTAATTTCAGGGGGGTGGGACAACCCTGAGAAGAGAAATGCCTGAAAGCAATGACTCCCCTTATCACCATTTGATCAGATTAAATGATCTCTCCAAGTGGGTCTTTTGGGAGAATTTCTCCCCCCTACACAAATTGCTTCTCAATGACCCCCCAAGCATCGCATCATGTTTGGTGGCCTCAGTGACCCCAAGGAGGGTTTGCAGCAGAAGTGAGTGTGCTAAAGTCCACAGAAAGCAACAGGAATGCGGAGGCAGAGCTGTTGCTGCAACCTCAGTTCACCCCTTTTACTGGGGTACTGCAGGAGCTCTGAACACTTTGCATATTACGTGATGCAATACCCTGACAGAACGGGGTGAAATAAGGACAAAAGCAGCAGCCTCCACAGCCTCAGTAATGTGCTTCACAGGGTTTGATCAATGCTGGAACCTGTGAGGAATTCTGGATGTTGCTGTATATCTCCCCCTCCCCTCCATCTCCCTTGAGAACACACACAAAAAGTCAAGACCCAGAACAAATCAATGTTATATAAAGAAAAAACGCAGCATGGATTAGACACAGGCATGTTAAATTCTTCCAAATTTCAAAACACAATTATGATGGTACACAAAACAACTAAGCACAGTTTTTGCCTCGGCTCTAAAAAATGAGCAGCTGCATTGCCATCCAGCCGCGTCGGTGGAACAACCCTGCCACCTCGTGGTCCCGCCACCAGAGCGGGAGCCACAAAAAGCACAAGTTTGGGCAACCAGCGTCTCACCAAAGCCAGCTGCAACAGGAGGGAGCACGCAGAGATCAAAGCAAGGCAGCTTGACCACTTTTTCTGGGCAGAATCACTTAAAAGAAAATAAAACTCGCCTATTTAAAAGGGTCTCCTGCCTTGGAAAAGTTATTTCCTCTTCTTGGCAAGATGTGACGCGTGTCACAGGCAGGAGAGGAGCAGAGCGCCAGAGCAGAGTCACGTTTTGTGCCCCGTGCTGCACCTACCTGGGCAGGCACACAGCCTCCTTTAACACTGTTTCCAGCAACAGAGAGCGCAGGTCACACAGACACAAGTGTTACTTACTTAAAAATCACTTCATGCCACTGAAAGTACGAGAGGATTTAGGCCTCAATCCCAGTGCATCTGCAGCAGGCGAGGGAAAAGTCTGGATGCAACTCCAAAGCAAGGGAAAACCAACCTTATCCGGAGAAGCTCACTTGACTAGGAGCAGTGGGGCAGGGTAGCTCGAGTCACAGGACTCCACAGTATCTCTCAACCTCCAACCCACTTACCTCCCTGTAGGCCAGATCTTACTTGTGTATCATTTCTCATCCATGTACCAAGGACCGTGGGGTGCCATTGCACTAGAAGTCTCCTTTGGCAGCAGGGCCAGGTCAAAGCACCCCTAGCCTCCAGCCACCTCTTCCCACCTGGGAGCACAGACATTTGCCCAGACTCCCAGGGAACCAGACTGGGAAACCGTTCCACCTGAAAAGCCCACCAAGCCTCTCCGTGCTGCATTAGCTCCCTCACCCAAGCGGCAGTGAAGCCATACAAGCGCTGAGTGGTGATGGTTGAAAGTATGGTGATGCTCTCACCTACCAGGAGGACAGTCCCAGACACTCCTATCGCCAGCCCTAGCCACACAGGTTGTCCCTCCTCTTGCACTAGCTCTGGAGCCACTCCAGGCCCCGAACAGCTGACCACCAACAAAGCAGTGTGCTATTCATAAAATAAAAGGTTTTACACTTCCTGTATGGCTGTATACCATATAAAAATCACTTTGAAGCCTGAGAAGAGACGAGCTCTCCTCATTCCAGCGAGGGATGAGACAGCTCAACCAAAAGTGCGACCCATTCTTTGCCCTGGCACAGTACAGTGTCAGGGATGAGCAGGCAGCAACAGGCATGGCTGTGTGAACCAACACTGGTGAGGAAAGAGTTGCTCACAGAACCTCACCTGGAGCCTGGAAACTGCAGCCTCAGAGAGCAGAAAACAAGGAATAAAACGGAGTGCCCCACTGCTGGGAGATTTATCCCTTTATAAGCCTTGATACCTACCAAAACTTCCTTTCTCACACAAAGGCAACCAGTCCCCACTAATGAGCTAGAAAAGAAACACATTTCCTCCCGGTTTTTTTATTATTATTTTATACTGCTGTTTACATGGCCTGCATCTAAGGGCAAGTCCAAAGTTGAAACTCCAGTGATAGTTAGAGACCTGACTCATCTGCCTTCAGATTTTGCTATACCAGCAAGAAGGCTGTACTGCAGACACAGGTGTACTGACAAATCTCGCCTAGTTTTTGTAGCTTGCCAAAACTATTTTAAACTGTTTACCAGGAAAGGCCTTTCACTAGTAGACATGTTACTTTTAAAGCTTTTACCAGCATATGCTCATTCCTAAAGTTGCACTCTCAGCTGAGACTATCACGTCAACGAAAGGCTCAACACTGTGTACACGTGTGGGGCAGCGTATTAGTGAGAATTACCATAAGGAACGCCAGCCAGCTTATGCTCTCTTGCTCTCCGGTGCTGCTGCTCTTCTCCCTCAGAAAGGCCACAGAGATGCCCATCGTAAGGGCATCCATGGAGGACCCTCTGGGAAGAAAGACTGCTTCCTATACGCCCATCATACTTAACCTTCAGCCAGAAATCCACTCTGCCATAGCACTGAATGTCACTTTACTGGAGGAACTGCACAGATTTCAGTATCTACAGAGCCCTGGGTACCACAAGCCCCGATGTCTCCATACGCACCACAGAAGAGGATGAGGGCAGCAGCAAAGAGGAAACGCTACCTCTGGGACCTAGCACAGAATAGGCAGAGCCACATAAGACCAACCAGGGACCTGACTTGTGACCATATGGGA
>Ga0065711_1037132_pt1 | contig 20155 bp, 10 predicted proteins | sample Hoacrofraction12_FD_59098 | JGI IMG/M metagenome (GOLD analysis project Ga0065711, IMG submission 59098) | Hoatzin crop microbial communities from Cojedes, Venezuela - Epithelial fraction 12 v2 (version 2) | ecosystem: Host-associated > Birds > Digestive system > Esophagus > Crop | place... | reverse complement strand
CGGCGGCGGCGGCAGAGGCCCGGCGGCCCTGACGGACGGGTCTGCGGAGAGGCTGCTGATGGCAGGGGCCGTTTGTGGCGAGGCGTGGGGCTCACAGGCTGAAAGCTACGTCAGGGAGCCTCCAGTCCACCCTTCAGCTCCAAACGGGGTCGGCTCTGAGGCCGGGCTGGGCTGCTCGGAGCTTCGTCCGGTCATGTTTGAAGACTTCCTAGGATGGAAACCGCACAGCCTTGCAGGGGGCTTTGCTGCTTGACTGTCCTCGCGCAGAAAAAGTTCTCCTTTGCACCCAGCCCGAACCTCTCTTTCGGTTTCTCTCTCTCATCCTCCCACCGTGCACCGCTGTCAAGAACCTGGCTCCATTTTCTCAATAACCTCCCTGGAGGTGTTGGAAAGACGCAATTCGGTGTCTCTGCTCCAAGCCAAAGGGAGCTCCCTCGGCCTCTCCTCACAGCACAGATGTTCCAGCACCATCACCACCCGGGTGGATTCCCACCAAACTTGCTCCAGTTTATCCACGCCTTTCTTGCATCAGGGAGCCCGGGTCTGGATACACTGCTGTAAAAGTGTGTCTTCTAAGAAGTGCTGAGTAAAAATGGGTAGCGTAGCTCCCCTCGCTCGATCTCCTGGCAATGCTGCTGTCAGTGCAGCCCCAGATACCGTCAGCATGTTTGCTGCCAGGGCACATTTCTGTCATGAGCTACATGGACAGAAGTCATCCCACCAGCATCTTCCTCCCTGCAGGTGGGACTCTTTTTATCCTTTCCCCAGAGGCAGCTAGCAATTTTTGGAAATGGGGTATTGAGAATCTATGTATTCTCTTTGCCAGTCTTGAATGTTGCGTTGTAGTTTTATTGTCATTTCTCTTCCTCTTCTCAGGCCTGGCTCATGACCAATCCCACAAGTCCAGCCCACTCCCAACAAATTCTTTGCGATTTGTTCCACTCACGTTTTGGGAACTTTTCTTGTAAAACTAGGAAGTAGCCAGAAGATACAAAGATTTATTCAAGTGAGCAGAACTGTAAGGCAGTCTGGGCAGAAAAGAAGCCATGGGACAAGTCTGAGGTTTAGAAAAGCCAGAAAATTAATTATAGGATGTGTTTGAAAGTGAAAAGATATTCAGACAATTGAATGCAACAGGAGGAATGGAGTACGTACAGATCATTGAGAATCCAGACACATCAGAGACAGAGACTCTCTAAGGGGAGAGGTACCTTTTTCATGAAACTTATAAACCCTGAAGGTAAAATTTGCAGTTGATAGAAAGCCGTTTTCTTCGCAGGGAAAATGTTAATAATTTAAAGTATATTCTTACTCTTTAAAGGGAAATTGTGAAAAAAGCATTTGTAAAAACTGGGAAAAAAATCTAGTCAAAGCATTTAATTTCAAGAGTGTCAGTACTATACAATCCAAACAAAGTAAGGATCACAATGAGAACATATAAATATAAAAATAATCCTTTCTGAGGTTTAATTCTTTGCCCTCCTCCCAACTTCTAAAGAAATTATTTTGCAAATAAAAAATCTGTTGAAATATTATTTTTCATACCTAAAGTCTTTTCTGTACTGAATTTTCTTTGTGGGCTGATTTCAGCTGACCTAAAGAGAAACACTGGGAGACTGATCTACCAGGGAATAAAGAGGCCTGATAGTTTTGGTTAAATAGATTCCACTATCTAATGTGTGATTAGACATGTATCAATGTAAGTACAGTGTTTTTTAAGCTACATAGTACAGTACAACCCCATTGCATATACTCTTCTCCATCAGCTGTATTTCCTGAAGCTTCTATTGGTGTGAGTAAGTACAATTTCAAAAGTAAATAACAATATGAAAAGAGTAGAATTAAGTAATACTGCAAAGAGCAAGAAGGCCAGAGAAGGTAAGGCCCTCCAAAAAGTCTTCATGTGGCACAACTGTGAAAAAACAAGAAGTGCTACAGCCTTTCAGTTTGCACTAGCACTCCATACAAGCCATCTGCCATCACCATACCCCGTTGGCCATCTGAGACATGAAAATTCATTCTCTTACATACCTCTGACAATTTCCAAAGATTTAGGTAGATTGAATAGGCACCTACAGGGGAAGGCTCCAGCGTTGCTTTTATTACACACCCATAATGACACCCACTGTACAATGCAGAGTAGCACTGACAAAAGTGTGAAGCTGGGTAGGGGTGTCACTGTGGCATTTTGCAGAACATCCTTTTGCCACGTTCCCTGGTGTCCTCAACATCCTAAGGAGACGCAGTGTTATCATGTCCTTATGGCATTACCGGAGACAGCAAGCAAAGGAGATGTAAGGCTCTGTCAGAACGAAGCAAGTATTCCTGTGATTATGGGTTTTTAGCAGCCAACTTTTGCTTTCCCTGGTCATTTTACGACGTAAACTGAAGAGCACATGGGACTTACAGTATTGGAGATATTACCATAACTATTTATTGGCTTTATATAAAAGTGTTACTTGCCTATTAGTGATCTTCTCTGAGATACTTTGTGTACATTCCTACTCTGGCTATACAAGCAATATTAACTGAAGTTTCTGCCTTGGCAATATTTGAAAAGCACTTTAAACCCCCAGTCCTTTTTCTTCCCTTTCTCCCTCTTACGTGTGTAGGAAAGAATAAAAAAAAGAAAAAAAACAACAAAAGAACAGGGAATGCACCTCCCTTCCAGTCCTGGCAGGAGCTCTGCATGTTCCAAGAACACATAATATTCTGGAGAAAGCCATCAATATCACTTGAACTGTTGGAGTTAATACCTTGACTGTAGTAGGAGAAACTATTTTCTACCTTTCACTGTATACGTCTGAATAATTTGAAGTAAAAGAACAGTCTCTGTGCTGATCTTGTGAGCCCTTATGTCTCCTTGGCTCAGAAACAAAGTCATTGGACCCTCCATGGACTTAGCCCTGCTAATATGAGAAGAAAAAGTTGCCTGAAAGCCAAATTGCACAAGAAGCTTCAAAAATGTATGCAGAGAAAACATTCAGAGAAATAAATTTCCTGATTCAAGTGCAGTCCTTAAATAACCTCAAATAAGTATGTCAACAAATGCAGTATATTTGATGGCAGGCAACTTCAATGGGTCTTTGCCTTCCTAGCGCTTCCAGGTGATGTAAATACGACCAAAATGCTGTTTATGTGAAAAGATGAAGACAACAGGAGACCACCACAGGCTTATGTGATTTCTCCACAAAGATTATGGGTGAAAAAAAATGAGATTCTCTGTAGCTCCTGATGAAAATTTTCTGAGCATTAGTTAGGTGAATCTAGATCGTGGTGCATTAGGAACTTCACAGTAGTTTGGTGAGACAAAATCAGAAAAATATACATTCCTTAGTATATTATGGCAATACTGCTACTGAATGCATACTCAGCATTCAGTGGGCAGATCCACTGCTTTTATTTTAAGCAATTAGTCCAATATAGCTGTTAGAAATGCAGTGTCAGAAAAAAGTGAGTTAGATTTTACACACAGTAGAGAATGCAGATTGTTCTGACATGTTTGTCTAGTGGTCTTCTCCCAGTGATTAACAAAAATGTCTGTTACTTAAGAGGAACAAGCTTACTCTATTCCTCAATCTGAGATCTGGAAGCAGCTGATGTGATTTAGCAGCTGAGTGATAAAGCCACTCAACTGAAATAAGAAGATCTGTGAGAAGAGGCAAAATTCTGACACTTTGTACCAGAAAATAGAACAGGCCCTGGAACCAATCCTGCAAGCACCATGCTGGGAACTAGCAGAAACATCACAGCCTCATCCCTTATCTTTCTGATCAGTATGCATAGACCAGCATCGGAAGGAGAACTTACCTGTGTGAGTTTGCATATTTGGAGATGTGGGTGTTTCCTGCTTCTTTACACAGGAAAGAGTAAACACATTTGCCTGAAGCTCCATTCTGTTCAGAAACTTCTGCAGCAGGGTGCTAGGTAGGATTTATTTTCAGTGAAAGAAATGTGGTTGCCCTGTTAGTCATCCAGCCTAGTGTATAATTAAACAACTTGTGTGATGTATCAGAAGGCAAAAAGTATGAAGATGCATATTTTGGGGGGGATTGTTTTTGAACCAAGTAAAATTTCTTGACTCACAGAACAAAGGAGGGACCTGCCACCTTTAAGACACAGAAGAAAATAATTACAGGGTACTCTGCAATGTCCCTGGTGAGAGTAAAAACCAAGTCACTGGTGTCGTGGACCTTACCCTGAACGACTTCTCTCGCGCAGCCTAACCCCCACATGAAAATAGAGAACTGAGATCTGGTGCAGAGTTATCTGCTACTGGTTTTCCAGGAGACTTTGCTATGGAAACACATCTCGAAAATGACCCTGCAATGGAATCTCAGCCACAAGGAAATGCATCTGAGAGGTTAAGTTACCTTCAGTGAGGGAGCCATGTGAAGGCCTGTCTAATTCTGTATGTGTCATATTCATTCTATGTAGAAATAGCTCACCACTGAAATATCTGAGATGAACCACAGCAATTGTTTAACATTTCCTACAGATAAATGGTTCGAAGGAAATCAGAAGGACAGCTGACTAGCTGAAATTTCCAAAGAGCTTATTTCCTGCATCTGAAAGTAGATTAAAAAAAAATTAAATGGCTGTTACCATTAGCTGCAATCTGGTTTATAATCTGGCAGAAATGTAAACTTTCAGCAATAGAGAAAGACTGGAACTGAAAAAATAGAGCTAAGCAGCTCCAAAGAAGAGCTGAGGAAACACTTAGGAAACTAACTTTAAGGGATGGCACCTGTGAAGGTCCTAGTGTCTTTGTAGCACTCAGGTGTATGTCCGGGCAGATACAGAAATTGGCATTGGAGCTATCTAGTCATTTAGGTGTCCAGTTTGTCAGCATTACTATAATATGCAAGCAAGTCCCAAGGGAAGTAGACAAGTACTGTCACGCTGTGCCATGGGAGAACTGAAACACAAAGTTAAGCAATCTGAAGCCATACAGGAGGGCTTTGAAAGAGCAAGCAAGGTACAGAATCTCACCTCCTGAGAATCACTCCACTGTCTGATCCACAATGCCATTCTTCCTTGTTGAACCAACTGCTCAACAACTGATCTCAGTCACTGCAGAACACTTTTCCAACAGGAAATCTGCATTTTGGGCTTTGCTTGAACCAGGTTGAAAAAGGATGTAGAAGTTTCTGAATGGCAAACAGGCAACAAGCAGATTTAGAATCTGGACAGACTTTGATCTGCAAGGGGAAAAGAGCACAGTGGAGGAAACAAGTCAAGTCTGAGGCTTGAAATAGCAGTTTGGCAAATGGGGATTAAAGGAAGTATTGGTTTACTGGTTTAAATATCCTATATCTTGTCAGAATATGCTTTTGTACTATCTAGAGCAAATATTCCTGCTTGTCATCCATCCAAATGAGTATACTTCATCTTTTATTGATAACTGCATCTCTTAAACCAGCCACTGGCATTTCCATGGCGCCTGGATCCTAGACCACAGTACATGTGCAGTCAGTACACAGCAGTGTTAATAGATTTTCCATAGTAATCCTTCTGTAGTTGCTCGCTTCCCAGACACCTAAGGAAATGCATCGCAACAACGGTATGGTGCAGATATAGCTAGTGGGAAGTGCCAGGAGGCTGTCAGTAGGCAGTAGGGACCAGCTTACTAACCTGATCGAGAACTTTTGAAGTTTACCATCTTGGGGACAATATAGATATACACAGATTGCCTTGTAAATAATTACTTGTCTCATATGCAGTCATAGAGAACACGCTTCCCTGTGTGCATATCCATGTGGCTAATTGATGCCTCCACTAATTCCAGCCCCTGTAAAAAACAAACCTGTCATATTATCATCTGCTCATCTTGCATGGTCAGGCCTCCTACTCAGGATACCTGCATCAGCACCTTTTTTTCTGTGCTGGTCTTGCTGATCTGTACCTTTTGACAGCTCTTGATAAAAAGCTAGTTACCACCCAGTGATGATAATTTTGTTACTGACAAGCAGCATGGGCTCCCAGGCCCCGTGTGAGGAGTTTTGCCTTGCTTTTAAACACAGTGGTTCTTAAAACTGGTTACAGATTTTCTGAAGTGACATTTTGCATTAGGAAAAGCTAATTCTTTGAAACCATCCCTGCTAGTGAGAAAGAGCAGCTTTTCACAAATTGACTCAGAAAAGTCTGGGGAAAAAATTATGTAGTTATGATATCTGAATGTAATGTTTTCAAAATGAAGCCTTCTTTTTCAACTGGAAAATCTTTTTGTTTCCAATATTTATGTTTTAAAAGATTTAAAATATTCAGAAGCTCAAATGGAAAAAGTGGGTTTCAAAATCAGCAGAACAATATTTCAAATCTCCCCAATCTTTTTTTTCCCATAGATTACTTCCCACAGAATTTCCATTCACTATGTTTATAAGTTTAGGGTCTTACTGCCACTTCAGGAGGAAGACATACTTCAAAATCAGCCCTTCACAGAAACAAAAAACTGCTTAAGACTCCTTTGTAAACTTTCTCTATTTTTTTCACATCACTGATGCCTATCCAGATACTGCAAATCAGGCACTCTTCTAACGCGGTTCTTATTAGGGCCTTTGCCAATAACTTTGCCTATTTTCCAAACATCTGCTTATGTTTAGCACGGTTCATTCAAGATCACAGACATTGGCAAAATGAATACATTCCATCATGCCCTTTCCTGTAGATCATTTTGGTCCTCTAGGTGTTATTCAGACTTTCTAGATCAAAGAAACAACCACTTCATATTTCAGTTCCGTAGTCTGAAGTACTGCAAGAACAATCTGATCTATCTGTACAGCACTGTGCTATTTCTAGTTTCATTCCTGGCTGATGAGAGCAAATCAAGAGATACGTAAGCACTTACAAGCATAAATCGAATTTAAACTTTGAACACTGATGTTTAATACATTGGATAAAACATGTCTGGCATTGCTGTAGTCAAGCTCTATATGCAGTAAATAACTTCTTTTATACTGACTGGATCAGTACTGCAATGTACAGTGTCCCAGGTGGAGATTTGATGCTTAGGGCTCAGGGAGTCAAGCAGAGCCTGCAGTAACGCTGAGATTTAAACGAAAGTGTTGCTGCATTGTCTAACTGCATGTGTTTCAGTATGTGCGCTCTTGCAAAGGTGGGCAGATACATGTATATACATATAAAAGTTGTTTCAAATGTCACTCATTCATTAGAACACAGGACTGAGTGTTGAGTATCTCATCTCTACAATGGGAATAATAATACTTCATTGCCTGAGTAGGCATCAGTCTCCCCTTTGGTAAATCACAGGTATTTCACTACAAAGGCACATTTTGGTGGTCTTTTGGCTATAGGAAGAATTAGCCAGTTAATTATTACACTACTGACAAATTTTTGGCCCTTTTAAAAATTAAATCCTTGATGCTGTAAAAACAAGGTCCACAGAGAAAAGAACAGTCTCTGCTGTTGCCAGCCCTTACGTTCTGATTTCGTGACTTGACTTTGCACCTCAACTCTCTGCACATTAGCGTCCCTGATTGTTAGATAAGATAATGGTCCCCCAAGCTACAGAAACGCTTTAGCATCCCTAGACAAAAGACACTGTGGAAGTAAAAAAGAACTGTTTACATGAGTTAAAAAATAACTTTTAACCTTTGATCTTGAAGATCTATTTCACGTGTGCACCATATGCTCAAAGGCCTGGCAGCTTCCTCTTCACCTTTTTCCTGTGGATGCACTCTTTGACTTCACAGCCCTTATGCTTTTAGCTTGATGACATCCAAGATGTTTCTTAGCAATCATATTCTGCCAGCAGCACACATTCTTTGCTCCTCAGGATCTGGGAACTTTGCTGCATTCCTCTCTTTCCCACACTGCTCTTTGGAGAAGTTAACCTCTCAAGAAACCCAAGCAAACAAACAGAAATCCCACAAGCATAAGGGATTTACAGCATGTTGAAAATGCATAGGGGTGGAAAAACAACTCTGTAGTTGTCAGCTGAACCTAATCCAAACAATCTGATCAAAGATGATAACTCGACTTTGTTTTGTGCAAAAAGACCTTTGTTTATACATCGGGTGTACAACAAGGAGAAACCATTAGCAACATTAAAGTAGCTGGCCTGGAATAAGAAATATGATGGCTCGAAGAGAGCAACAGCAGCCTGCAGAAGAAATTCAATTTTTATAGGGCTTCTGGTGACAAAGGAGATGGTATGGAATGTGGAAGGTTTACTTCAGGGCAGATATTTTGAACTGATACCTTGCCTCTAATATTTGGTTTAGGGAATGTTGTGGGGTTATGAAAGGGGCAGGAATAGGAACAGAGATGGCCACAAACATCTTACATATGCACCTGTATGGTAATCATGTTGAAAGATTTTTAAAAAACAGAGACTGCTTGCCCAAGCCAAAGGATCACAAAGAGAATGAAAACATGAGAAAGACAGGAAACAAGAGAGCGGCCTTACACTGAAAACTGCAAACTGAGTCGCTTGAAAGTACAGGGCAAGGAGAGGAAAAGGCAGATTCCTTCCCTGCTTTCCTCATCTCTGCCTTTCCCACCTAGCAATCAGTTATCAATCACATCACTCAGCACAGTCTCACTGATGACTTGTTCTCATATTCTAATGCGTTCAGCTCTCCTCTCCATCTCTCCCTCCCTGGTTCCAACCTTCCCAAACATAAAAGAACAGCCATCCTTAGTTGTACTAAAGGCCCACTTAAGAAGGTAGCATACTGCCTCTATAGGCCAGTGGCAGATGCTGAGGGAAGGAGTAAAACAACAGTCCAAATGTGGTTCAATTCTCTCCCAGGTTCTAGAAATCCACCAGTTTAAGTCCTCCCTAGAAGCCAGAACAGTCCTGGGTGGACCTTTGTTTCACGAGATTGTCAAATCCCATTTTGAACCCATTCATACTTTTGGCCTCCATGACGTCCCTTGTCACTGAACTCCACAACGTATGTGGAAAAGACACTCCATCCTTTTGTTTGTTCAACAGTTCTCCACGTCGTTTCACTTGCCTCCCAATCCACTTGTATTATGAAAAACGGCAAATTTCTTTTTTGCTTTTTCCAAACCATTCATGATTTTGCAGACCTCAGCTGCCTCATCTCCAAACTCATCTCGCCTATTTAGTCTCTCCCTTTACATACGATATTCCAGATTATTCTTACTCCTTTACTTTGTGCCTCTTCTAGTTCCAGCGTATCCTGTTTTCAGTGGCAAAGATGAGAGCTGAGGACAGCATTCACGATGTGGACATGTCAGGATTTTAGTCTTCCCATGGCATCTACTAGTCTATTGGATTCAATAAGAAGCTGAAAGGCAAACAGCCTGGTAGCTGAACTGCAACCAGTTGTAATCAGTGTAAGTAAGTCCTCTGTGCTATACAAGTACTTCTAAAAAACAGTGAAATAAACAAAATTAGCAACCACTAAAAAAAAAAGAAGAAAAAAGTCCATTGACTGCAAAATAAGAAAATTTTTGCCGTTACCCAAAACAAGTTGGTAGCAGAAAAATGAATTTGAAAAAGCAAAAAACAGTTGTATTCTTGGAAAGTTTAGAAAATTGATAACTATAATACTTTCTGAGGGTGGCAAGTGCTACTTAGAAAAGCAAACAATGCCAAGCGAGTGTAATGACTAAAAGAGAAGGCAAATGGCGAAAGCAGTAAGTATGACAACTATGGATTCAGGACTCTGCAATGATGAACATAAAGAAAAAGGTAGAATACTAATATTAAGACTCTGGAATACTACATTAGATATCGTCTCTGAGTACTGTCATTCAGTCATCCCAGATTGGAAAATTGTGAAGTGATGATACTGATTGCTGAACCATTGTTATAACAAATAAGTTTTGTTTAAAGTGCTTCCTGCACTGTCAGAGTTGAAAATGTGTATTAAGTAACTAGATTATAATTATAATCGTACTTCAATCAATCTTTCCCCAACTTCCCAGCAATCTGAGGTGAGCATTGAGAGGCAAAATCTTGAATTAATGTCTCAATGAAACTTGATTATACTAAGAGTAGGGGCCTTTCAATCTGAGGAGCGACTTTAGCTTACAAAAGCATCTTAGGAACTCCTAAGCAAGTGTTAGTCATGTGGACTAATTAACGTTTTCTGGGTTATTTCTCAGAATAGTTTCAGGAACCTTCCAGGAATAGAGGCATTCTTTCAGGCCACAGTTAAAGCTATTTCTCCTGATTCAGGCAGGTCCCCTTTCTGTTCCCATCTAGCCTCCTTAGTTGTGATGATACCAATGATTGTGGGGCTGTACAGCGAACAAGACCAGATTAAAAACATACATATTTTTAATTTTGATTCTTTAATCAGAATAATCTGCTAATATCCTGTCCATCTCCACAGTCAACCACAAGCAACAAAGAGGAGTAAAAGAGTGTTTGGGGCCAAAGCAGGCAAGGAGGAATTTCTTAACCTTGTGGTTCTGCTAGGAGGATTTTCTTGGAGCCATAGCTTCAGATACAGACAGCTAATATACAATACTCATCTGTATATCTTGTTACGCGCTTTCTTTCTGCTAAAAATCCAGGACTATCAGTGTCATGAAAATAGGTCCATTTGTTTTGTTTCAATAGTGACTTAGTTATTGAATCAGCTGCCAGGGAGAGGAGTGGATATGGCCATGGAATCAGTTAGTTCAGCTGCCCAGTCACTGAAAGATAATGAGGCAAACAAGATTGTACCAAGTTTTGTTACAGACAATCAGACCAAGTCACAGCTGGTAAAGTGCAGAAATTATTTTCAAATACCCAGCACTAAAGGCCTATGTAATAAATCACTGCCCAGCAGAAAAGAGAGACTGATTGTTTGCAGAGTTACTCATTCTTGTAACTATTTGAAACTAATCTCTGCAATGCTGAATATGGATATCAGTTCAAGTGAGTTGATTCCTATTTGCAAAGGAGAGGCAATACGTAACTAGTGTGTCTTTGGAGCAAAGAAGTTTCCAAGAACCAAAATACCCACTTAACTGAGACATTTTATCATAGAAACTATTAAGACTGATATAGAAAAAGAATGCAGTAGGACATATAGCTAAGCATGATAACAACTCTTCTTCCCTTGCCCTTCAAATGTGATGTCAATATTGACCAATAACTGAGTATTTAAAAGCCACCCAGAAATTTCTCATTGTCTATAAAAGCCTGAAGACTCACTCTGTATAAAAGTATGTTCTAAGGCATAAGGGTGGAAACACATATGACAAAAAGTACATGCAATACAATAGCAACATTTTAAATTACATTTCATGTTTTTAAAAGGAAAGAGAATGTACTTTCTGATGTACGTTATAGATACTGTGTCATCCCACTAGCAGCTGTGACACAGAATACGAGAGGAGATTAATTATTTCCTTTCTTTAATGACTAGATTTATTCAGTAATGACTGAACAGTACATGTGACCATTTCACAGGAAAGCAGAGGTGGTTAATGAGAGCTTCATTAAGACTGATGATCAAACAATACTGTAATAAAGGCATAAATTCAGAGGCTGGGAGGTTATAAAGACAGGAGAAAGCACTGTGAATGTGTAGTCCGACGTCTTCTGTAACAGAGACTGTTGGATTTGGAATTAATGTCCTGACTGTTAAAAAAAACAATTTTGAATTTGAAAGATTTCCGTTGCAGGAGATTGTACCAGAAATTGTTGGTAATTGTCTGATAACTGTATGTCAGCAATATTACAATATTTACTTGATTTCAAGTCTGAATTTGCTTAAATACAATTCCGAGAAGTGTCTCTTGCCCTGCTAGGTGTCTGGGTGTAAACACAGGCAAATGGGTGTCTGTCCGTTTCTGAGGAGCTGAGGGCGCACCCATCTCTTTTTGCCTAGCTTGGAACGCCAAATGGGTAAGGTTATGCACTTTTTGCTTTAATACCATGAAACTGTCTTTGGCTTTGAAACTGAAGAGCTCGATTACCACTTTCCCTCCTGCCATGTTGGTACTTGATGGCTGTGATACACTCACACTTTCACCTTCCTTTTCATAAATTAAATCTCTTTCACATTTTCACTGAGGCATTTTTTCCAAATCTTTAATAATTCTCATGTCCTTTTTCTTGCTCATCTCCAGTTTTAAGCCCATCTGTCTTAAAGTGAGAACACTTGCACTTGACACACCGTTCCATCTGTTGCCACAGTGGTGCAGATCAGAGGCAGAAGATCCCCAGTTTATAAATTAACACTTTTCTGTGTAGCGTTGTTCAGGTGATCCTGAGTTCATCTACATGTCCATTGAGATGTTCAACTGCTTTCATAGCAGTTGAGGACTAAGCCATAGTGAATACATACACAAATGTCAATGTGTGAGGATTTCTCATCATGAATAACCCAGTATCAGCTGAAGAGATTAGATTGTTGTGAAAGACTGAGTAGAAGTGCTGAGGTGATACCGATGGAATTTTGTGTGAATCTAAAAAGACACTGAGAACTACATTCATCCTGTTCTTGAGATTATTTTTTTCATCCAGATTTTAAGGTCCCGACTAAAGTATCTTGGTTAAAAGCAAAAATCCCCCAATGCTGCCTCTACTCCACAGAGACAGGCACCTCCAGGGGTCTGTTCAGACCTTTTGAGGGGGCCTTATGCTTTAATTCACCTTCTGTTATGTGTTGTATAGTAAGTATTCTGAAGGATCTGCATTACAGATCTTGCACTGCCAGTTCTTCATCTGTCTATTGTTATTAGAAAACAACAGGAGACAGCAATTAATTTGTAGAAAGGCAAATCCCTGTGATTTATATGGAGGAGTGCATTAGCATTCAGCCTTTACTACAGTAAAAACTTTCACTTACAAAGATTGTAGGGAAAAGTACCTATTAACCTTCATCATCATGAATAATTAACCACGACAGCAGCTGAACTTAAGATTCATCTCTCAGTTAATGTTTGTCCAGACAGATAATACCTGAACTGACCAAAACCAAACACAAAACCCACACCACACCCAAGTCAATCTGTCAAAGGCTGCTCACTCCTGCAACCACATGAAACAGAACTGAGTCTTTAAATGAATGGCATTTTAAAAAATGTTTAGTGTGTGAGCTAATTAAGATCCTTCTGTTCTTAGAAGAACTCTTATTTATTAGTCAGAGTGTAAATTATCTGGGAGTGCTACAATCTTGGGACAGATTGTGTGTGCAACTCAAAAGTGGAACAGAAATTACAAGAGAAAGCAGTTGGGAGAAGAACCCAGAAAAGCAAGCTTAGGTGTATATGGCTAGAAATCTGCCTAAAACGCAGCAGTTCTGTGACATTCTCTCTTAACAGAAGTGCTGCAGGAGCTCAGGGGGGACAGGAGCTAAGGATCTGTGGGAAACATAAGGGAAGATCAGGAGGCTTCCCAAGAGTAAATGCGAACTTAAGGTTCGGTTTTGACGCTGACATTTTTGAATGCATACATACAGGTCCTCCAAAAGCACTACTAAATATAGGGGGAAAAACATTCTTAAGCTATCCAGCTGTAACTTCAAAGTCTTCTGATTTTAATGCAGTTCTGTGTTTGCTTTTAATCCTATGGTATAACTTTTGCTTGGGTTGTCAGTGCTGAAGGGATTTTTGGAAGCCTCATTTGAGGTCAGATTCGGCAGGTCTCCATCCCAACACTTCACTTGCACTAATTGCAGATTGACACAAAACATTTAGAGACCTGCAGACTTAACAACCACTATTGCCTCAGATGGATGTGCTGCCTTTGTGCTTCAGTCTAAGAAAAAAAGACAGGACAGTGCGTGCAAGGCTTCTCTGTAGCTCGCCTGAACCAGACTTTGGAAGTATAGAGAAGAAATAAAGATGTGAAAATGAAGCAAAACAGTGAGACAACTAATATCAGCAGGAAAAGAACTCCTGAAAGTTACTAAGGAAAGAAGATCAGAGAATACAGGACGAGCCTGACTGGAAAAAGCAGACAGCCAGACACTAGTAAATTTTGCCTTCAGTTCAGTTATTGGGCTAATGCTGGAAAGCTTCATCCTCAGTGGCCTGTTTTTTCACACCAGTTGTCTCTTTTCATTTATGAGCAAACAGAGATACTGTTCACCACACAGATTTTTAAGTAGCTGTTAACAGGCTTTGGAACTGAAATGTGGAAAGCAAGTCCTACCTTTCAGAATTATTGTTTGAAGCTGGCAGCTGGTGCAGATATCACTACATCCATTTTGACTGGCTCACATCTGGAAAGTTTTCTTTGCAATCATACAGTGTGGACATGAAACTGTTATTTTATCCATGGCTAGCTCCTGAAGCACAAGATGGCTCTGTTGTGAGGGAGAAGAGCCAGCTCACTAAGCTGCCCCAGCTAGGCAAAATGTGACTTATAGATCACACAAATGCAGGGACTGAACAACAAACAAAGGAGATACAATAGTTATAAATAACATTTTTAACAGAAAATTTGTTGCTGAAACATTATAGCAAAATAGGATTTGAAGAAGAGTGTGCTTGGCTGTAATTAATAAAGAGACAATGTTCTCTGTGTGCTTCTGCTTTGGTATTCAGCAAATACCTTCGAGCTTTTGTTTTGGTTTTTCATACTCCCCAGGGCAGGATATTCCAGGGTTGCTCAACAAATAACTGCTCAAATGATATTGCTTGGGCTGCTTGTATCTGCCAGAGTAGCCCTGCCCAACTGCACAGATCCTTTTAAAAAAGCTAAGGAGGAAGAAGAAACACTTAAGGATAACCGAATAAGAAGTGCCTGTGTTCTCAGGAATATGAGAACAAAGAAGATGAAGAGGGAAAGGAGTAAAGAAAAGGTGAGAATGGCCATCACAATTATTTCTAGATATGTACATGAGGAACACAGACCCTCACCGAGAAAGCAGAATGTTTCAAAATGAGTTTGGAGGTGGTCCTGGAAAATGTACACGCAGAACAATTCTGCAACAGCAGCAGGGGGGATGGACTGGATGTGAACTTACTGGGTCTCTTCCATCTCCAGTTTCTATGAAAACAGTCACCGTTCTTTAGCAATATGGTAAATATTTAAAAAATCATAGATACAAACTAAATAAAACATATTAAATAACAAGTTCAGCCAATTTAATCATGACTTTTCAACTTTTTAAACCAAGACAGCAGGGGGGAAGAAGGAACAGGCTTGAGATTTTTAGTCCTCTTTGTTTAAGGCTAATTCACATAAGACACACCTTCAGGAGACTTGTTCAATAACATTTGTGGAGCTGGGCTGGAGCTGTTGTTGGATTGTCCTCAGTCCACAGGGCTGCTGGTTTTATCCAATGCACACTGGATTCTGGTTTTATCCAATGCACGCTGGATTCTGTCTCTTGCTAGCAGCCTTTAATTCAGATTTTGCTTTGTTTGTGTTTTTCTCCTAGCTGGACCAGTAGATTTCATTTTGAGTCGTGTAATACCAGTTTAGTCCTTTCAGCATTTAGTCACCAAGAGCTGATTCCTTTCTTCATTCTACACTGACCAAAACAACATCAACTGCCCTTCAAGAGCAAATCTGCTCCTCTGTAAGGGATCATGTGTTACAGACACACAGACTTCATGGTCCTCAGCAGGGGAGGAGGAATTTTTGGCTTCAAAAACATAGAACTCATTATTTGAGCACGTGGTGTATCCATAAAGTCTAGCTGCAGCCAGGGGACTTGTGTTCCATGGGACAGCCACTAGACAGTGTTATAGCCACATTTACACAGCCAAAGTACGTCAGCTTCACACTGCTGTAATAGCCCCACCCTCTCTCTAACATTTCCTTCACAGCCTAACAGCTCAAATTTTCTCTGAATCCCAGCGAAAACTCAGCTCGCATATGTCCTTCTGAGAACTCGTTCAGTCTCAGCAGAGAGGAAGGCTTGATTAAAGCCTTCTCTCCTATACGAGCCAAAGATGAGGAAAACTCTGGGGTAGAGGGAACCAGGGATATGCCTTGCCTGTGGTGCTCAGCTTGTCCAATGGAAAGAAGACCTCAGCCTCCAGGCTTTCAGTCTTCAAACTATCAGTCTAGCTTCTTTTATTAGCAATAAAAGTAGTTTAAGAAGTTGAGGCAGACATAGTCATTCTCCCTGTCACATACTTCCCTGATGTAACAGAACAAAACAACGGAGAGGCTGGTTTAGGCTTTATCAGCATAATTCTCTTCAGTGCATCAGGCCCTGGGAACAAGACTCAGCCACCAGTAACCTGGCTCAAATCTGGGCTTCAGCTTCCCAGGCAACTGGTTCAAGCCACTTGCATCCACACCCATTGTATTAAGCATATCTCCGGCAAGCGCCAGCTGCATTGCCAGAAAGCTTTGTCAGAATGAACATCAGACTTTCCAGTTACCCCATCTGACTTTGCACCTTGCCATCTAGCCTTTACACCTTCTTCCCGACCCTTTCTTCTTCCCCAGCCACATCCACAACCTGGATAAGGGACACAGATAAGCTAGAAGGGGCTAACTTACAGGAGCAGCTGGCCTGTCCTAGCACCAGTCTCCCCTCCTGACTACAGCCAGGTGAATCAAGAAGCTTTCAAAGCCCTTTTGGAGAGCTGCCTGACTGCTGCACTTGAGAGCTGCAGGAGTTCTGTTTGGGAGGTCACTTACATCTTTGTCCAGAAGATGGACAAAGAGCTCACTATTTAGAGATACAATTCTATCTGTCCTCTTAACCCTCTGCAGAGTTTCTGCAGGAAAATGCTTCTGTGGGATTATTTTGTCCTGCACACCTTGAGGGGACCAACAGTGGGTGAACAAAACAGCTGTATGCAAAGAGCAACCTACTCTGCCTTATAAGCTGACACCTGCCCTGTTCACATCAACACATGACCTCACTGCTCCCCATGCCTTTCTGAGACTCCATCACCTTATGGCATCTGCACATTCCCTACTCTGTCTACTCACTAGAAAATTAACTTGGAGTAGAGAAAGTTATCTACGCAGCCATTGTAAGATGGGTGTGCGATGCCATTCAACAGAGCCATTGTTCCTGACCAGGGATCATCAGAGACATCATCAAAAGAGTCATCAGCCTAACATAACTTGTCCAGCTGGGCCCTAAAGGACAGTCCATGAGACCCTGTTTGCCTTAATGCTGCACAAGATGCGTTACATACATAAATCCTAAGTAGGTCCAACTGACTACAGATGCCACTCCAGTGAATGGTCTCCTCCAGGAGTCCCTCCCAGCAGTTGCCCACCTCTCTTCCAACCCGCTTTTGCCTCTGAGTTGGTAACACGCCTGGTCATCTGATGATACACAGTTGGAAACCATGCCAGCCCTGCAATCAAACAAAACCCTTGCAAGAGGAAAGCAGCTGTTTCTGAGGGTGCTTCCATCCTTCTGAACTCTCTCCTTTTTCTGTGAGACACCCCTTGTTGCTCACTGGAGAATCTCCCCACTGACTCCACAGGTGTCTTTCTACCACAAGGAACCTGCAATTTGACAGACTTGCTGGACAATGTAGCCTTTGATCCTTTGAGATCAAATCATAAAGGCCACAGTGCAGCAGAGCTGATCACACCACCCTGGAAACCAGAGAATTCTCTTGCCACCTCAGCTTTTCTCTCCTTCATGCTTAGGTCTGGTGTTCCAGCTCAGCCCTTCCTGGCTTTTCCTTGTGGTATTTCCAGGACATATTAAAAGGTGGCTTTGACGTGTAGTTTTAAAGGAACAAACAGCTATGTGTTCTCTGTAGTTGTGTGTATTTGTTTTCTTTTTACTCTCACACATGCCTTTGAAGTGGTCCTCAATATTTGTTGGTTTGCTTCTTTCACAGGCACTGTATCACTGAGCTACTAATGCTACTTAGTATTACGAAGACATTACAATAAATAGGGAACTAATTAAAAAAATAATATTTAGCTTTTACTTGTTATTCCTGTGCTATATTTTAAGCGTATGCTGCATATGGCAAAGGCAGAGAGAAGCTCGGATATAAGGACTAACTCCCAAATCAAGTCACTACTGAAGCTGACTTGGATCCAGAGTGTCTACTAAAAATGGCAGCTTCATCTGCAGAGACGGTGATAGAGTCAAAACATCAATCAACTGTCATTAGCACAGGACTCAAAATGTTTACTTGGTGTAAGGAACTTACTCTTTCTGTTTCTTCCCAGCTAATTCAAAATAAAATGAGGCCATGTGAAACAAAATAAAGGACAGCGTGGGTTTCAAAAGGATAGCACAGGTAGTATTTCCTCTGCAGGGCCCCTGTGGCCAGTTGGTTAGGGTATTTCCTTGCTGAGCGAGGGATGTGGGTTCAGATCTGCTTAGACACAGGAGGAGCTGCACTTTCTACATCCTGGCTGAGCTCTCCAAGCATTGGGATTTGGGGGTCCCCTGATAAATGCGTTATGGTATTGTCTGCTTGAACTCCATCGGTGCGACGGAGGAATAAATGCCTGCCGTGTTGCTCAGGCTTAGGTACGAGGGCCCGGAAGGTACGCAACTTTACTACTTTGACATGTGTAGCTCAGTGCTATGAAGCAACGAGTACAGAAGGTCCCTATGGGCTTATCCTGCTGCCTCTCCATTGTCCCATTTCTATTGGTGGAAACAGTTTTTGCCCTGTTGCTACTATCATAGTGAAAGAGGTAATCACAAAATGATGAAATGACAGAAAATGGGGAGCTACAATTCATATCAAGAGAAATCAAAAAATAAAACCTTCTGTTACATTGTTTCTTATTTGATACAGCCATGACTCATATACTGGGCCACTCAAAACCTATGGCATAAATTCCATGGTTGGCTTAGTCGGGGTAGTGCAGCGATGAATACATCAGTATCTGACCCACAGATTTTGCGGAAGAAGTTTGGAAAGGTACCACGATCTGACATCTCAGCTGGGTCTTTTCCCATGTTAAAGGTTTAGTTTTCTGCCATCGTTTTTGTCTCTGCCCCATAACTGTAGCTACATGATTACTTAAAAGAACCAGCTTCCTATTCTTCTCCAGTTTCTGCACATCCAGAGAACAGCTGTAAAAAAGTTTAGTTTTGCTGCCATGCTGGGGTGTGGTCCTGAAAAACCTGACTTCAAATACTTGGTGTACAAAGAAATCTCTACTGTTTCTTCAAACGAGTTTATTTTGATTTGGGATTTGAAATATTGGCACTTTTGACTGCTGCAGGGAAGTGTTCGGTTTGCTTGGGTCCCTAAATGAACACTTAGTTTAACCTTAATAGGAAATTCTCTAGATTTGTAGACCTTTTATCTGCAACCATCTCTGATTAAGCATGATTAAGAATTAACGAGGCTATTTGTTCAGCTTTGCAATCAGCATTTTTTTTTTACCTGAGAGTTATTTGCGGTCATTTCATTATGATTGTGCAATTATACTGCAATAACTGTCATAAGGATGATGATCTATTTCTTGAAAAGTTAGTGTACTGCAGTAGAAGGGGGAAAATAAATACAATTATTTATCAAAATCGACAGCATCCTGATACAGGAAACACTATTTGAGGACCTAGATGACTTCAAGTCCACTGGTCCTTCTGCAATAATTCACAGCCCAGTCATTTACTAAAGTTAGGTCTCACAGATCTCCTTCAGAAGTAACGGTCTCTGACACCACTTCAGGGTGAAAAATACAACACACCTTGAACATATCGTGTCACTCGCACCAGTACATTGCAACTCTAACAACATGTTTGTTGTTACTACTTGGGAAAACCAAAAGTGGACTCTCAGGACAGATCCAGACCCCTAGAGTTGGGCATCTGAATCTGAGTATAGGACTACGTGCTGCTTTTCCTAAAAAAAGCATTTTATAAGGTGAAGAGATTTCAGGTATAAACTGTATGATGATCCCAAAGGACAGCGTTGCTCTCAACCACCCTTGACAGATCTTTGGACATGAACAGCAGCGTAATGTAAGCGCTAGCAAATAATGATGGAAACATTTCGTTCTCCGCATTTCGTTTCTTCGGATCCGAACGCACTGCCCATTTGGGTGCATCAAGCGGATCTGGAGCTGTGTGTATGTGCGCAACGGCACAACACAGCTCGGCTGCGCGGAGCGGGCTGAGCAGTTTCTGTCTCGGGAGATACCGGGCTCCGGTATCTTCACTGCGTGGGGGTCAGGCACCGGGGCACAGCACAGAACAGCAGGCCAGGCTCTTTCGGTGTGAACTGGAAGAAGACCCCAGTCTTCAAAAGCAAACGGAGCGAGCGATGCTTCCCCTCCCCACAGCGACGTCCCGCTGCACGGCCG
>Ga0065711_1008189_pt1 | contig 20156 bp, 9 predicted proteins | sample Hoacrofraction12_FD_59098 | JGI IMG/M metagenome (GOLD analysis project Ga0065711, IMG submission 59098) | Hoatzin crop microbial communities from Cojedes, Venezuela - Epithelial fraction 12 v2 (version 2) | ecosystem: Host-associated > Birds > Digestive system > Esophagus > Crop | place... | reverse complement strand
TATCGCATCCCCTCGAGTAGGGGTGCTTATTACCTGGCTTAAGAAGTTGTCCTCAATGCATTCTAGGAACCTGCTGGATTGCCTACAGCTTGCTGTGTTGCTTTTCCAGCAGATGTCGGGGTAGTTGAAGTCCCCCAGTAGGACGAGAGCCTGCGACCACAAAGCCTCCTGGAGTTGGAGGAAGAACGCTTTGTCTATCAGCTCCTCTTAATCTGGAGGCCTGTAGTAGACACCAACCACTAGGTTCCCTTTGTTGCCTCTCTCTCCGATTCTTACCCATAAGCTTTCGACCTGCTATCACTGAAGAGTCAGGCTGGTGGAAATGCCACAAGCAGCTGAACAGCTTAACTTGGAGCAGATGGTGGGTGAACCGTGGGGTAGGGGTGGTAAACCAACATGACAGTAATACTTTCTGGAGTGGTCACATGAACCTCTGAAAGGTCCTAACAGGCTTCGAATTTGGAAAGAACTCATGTTCCAGCCAGCACTTCCTGAGAGCCCAAGCAAAGGGCAAAAGAAGTAGTTAACTCAAGTACAAAGACTAAATGATCCGAAGTTTTCCCTATCAGGATGAAAGCAGGTATCTGGGTGCTAATGGTACATCTTGAGTGCTTTACAGGAACACTTTCCCTCAAGTCAAAGACTGCTCTTGGAACCAACGCTACACAGCTTGCACTATCTACAGAAGAGGTGATCTTACAGCATGATGCAGTGTCACTACCCAAAGATCAATACTGCACAAACAGTTATCAGCCAAGCCTAGGAAAACCTATCCCTCCACTGACAAAAATATCTAGATAGCGGCACCTGCCTTGGAATAGAATCTTTTACATGACAATTCAGCTAGCATACAAAAAATGCATACCCTAGAAGGAAGAAGGAAATCAAATTCACATCATCAACAAATCACAGCATTAGCTCCTCTATAGCATAGTTTTGTATTTTCCCCCAGGTTCTTGGTTTTATGTTTTCATGTTAGAATGATTTTTTCTTGTCACCAAACACTTAGTTTTCCAAATACTGAAAAGGACACCCTTCATGTTAGAAAAGATTAAAAACAAAACCTTATAAATAAGCAGAGAAAAAGCTATGCAAGACAGCTAGCCCCAGTAGCTCTGATGCAGACTAGATTTTCTGAGAAGGCAGAATTTATGGCCATGAAATCTTCCCTGGCCATATCCTCCAGCCTCCACAAATGCATCTGTTTTGTAACAGAGCAGCTTGCCACTTGAAGGTTAGTTATTAGTATCCAAAAGCCTCCCTGTATTGTTCACATTACATATGCAAGTCCCATCCTTTGGCAGAATCTAACCTTTATTTTCTCCACTCTTGAAAATCAAGCTTATGTCAAGGGGGCAAAGCCTGCGGTGTCATCTTCCTCCTCTCTGCCTAGCATATGCACAGCCTAAGGCAGCTCTGGAAAGAGTCAAGGATTTGCCCTTACAATGAGAAGCACCATAACAGCTCTAAGGCTAGCCCCAAGGACGCGCACGTGATGTCACGAGTGCAAGTTTGTGCACATCTGCCTGGGCTCTAGGTCAGTGAAGATACAAGGCTAGCATTTAGCCTGTTTCTTTAAACAATCCATAGACATTAAACAGTATCCTTGATTCTATACGAAAAGCAGGTGTTTTTCGCACCAAGTAATGCAGAATTTATAGAGGAATGCTACACAGCTACTGAAAGAGCATTCAAGATAGAGGAACGTAAATTGCAGAGCTGAAATCATCAAGCCATATTTTTAGCTGCAAACTTGTTAAACCCACATTCATTTGCCTCCACCAAAATATTTCATTCTCTTTGATTAACAAATCTTTCTTAAATGAGGTTCATTCCTACACAAATGTAAAATGGATGTGTGTTTTTTAAAGCACTGAAACTGATTTGCATTTCAGCACATCAATATATCCATAGGAAAACTTTCATAAAAAGGCTCAGTTCTTCCAGATTATTTGGTCTGTGTTGGCTTTGCTGGTGCGTAGAAAGTTATTTTTAAAAAATGAAGGCAAATCAGGGATCCATAGGTAATCTAAGAAGCACAACATTCATGCTTGTTTATATCAGTATTTTCAGCTCGTACATATCCATGATTTATTTGCAAACAAATTAATTAATGTTTCAGCAGCTGTTTGCAGCCAGTCTGTGATCTAGTTTAAACAGAGATGACACTTTTTTTTTTAATTCCACAGGGGCAATTTCAAGTACTCGTAGATTATATTCTTACTATCAGTCCAAATGATAAAAAGAGTAGTGAATCCTGAAACAGCATAGCTGACTTTAGAAGATCAGTGTGCTTCCACATATCCAGTTATTCCCTAATGCCATCTTTCCTGTGTTATCTTTTAATTAAGGCTGCATAATGCCAGTTTATAAACAAATCTCTAAGTAAGATCAAAAACTGACATACTTTAAATGTTTTTCATTCTCTAGTTTGTGGTCTCCTGGGGGTGTTATTCTAAAATGTACATCTCTGTATGAAATGACTTTTTTATCGCACTGTGTATAATGAAAAGAAATGTTTGAATATTGTTCTGTAACCTGACAATGAACAAACAAATGAAAGAACAAATGCTGGGTAGCATAAAAGATAAGCATAGTATACAGTAGGTAGATCACTGCAGAAAACATTACTATAGTTTATGATTTTATTTCTCTTGTTAAAAAAAAAAAAGACTACAAGACAAAATCCCCAAAGCCTCGCTAGGCTAAATTTCCTCCTCCTTCTTTGAACAGACTACACAGATTTTGTTGACTAATTGAGATCAATCCCAGTTGTAAATCGCCCTGCTATCCTACAGCTTTAATTAAGCTACCAGAGGGAGTTGTTTATCAATTAACACTTGTTACAAATTATTAGTAATTATATGGACTTTGTGTATATACTTCAGCCAGTAAAGACTAAGCCATACTTCCCCATGACAGAAATTAATTCAGATACATAGTGTATAATAATTTTATTATAAAAAACAATCAGCACCAAAAAAATGGAAATTAGATTGGCATAGGAAGACCTAAAGTAATCCATGGTATTACTTTAAATTAAATGCAACAAATTTAAACATATTTTATGCACAAATGTAGGCAATTACACTAAAGGAATGAAGTTAGTAAAACTCTTTTTACACAATGGTAGCGTTCTTCCATGGGTTGGCATGCGTTTCCTTTTTGAGTAACAAACATCTTAAATAAGGAACATTAGGTAAAAGTTGATCATGTATTCAAACATTAAAGCTACCTATTGCTCTGTGCACTACATTCTGTGATAATTTTAATTGGCTTAATTGAGATGCACAAGTCTGATTAATGTTTAATTCCTTTATATTAAAAAAGAGAGAGTCAAGTAGTTCGACATTTCTTCAATTATGTTAGATCTTTCTAGACTTCAAAGGAATGTTACAGTAGACAGCCAGATACTGGATGAACTGATTAAAGAATAAAAACTGCTCATTATAATGTAAGAGTACAAAATTGGTTTGTGTAGCCTTTGAAAGTTGAAATTAAGAGCTGTTGAGCTAAAACTCAAGCTACAGTAATTAACCCGATTTATAGCCATCTTCACTTACCTGGTTGACTAAGATTAGTCATTTGAAATGATCCACTAGATTCACTGGCTCCTTTATAATTCATTCAACGACCAATGAGATGCAATTTAACCCTACTGAAACCTTCATTTATGAGACAAAGATTTAGTGCCTCAACTTTATTTGTTATTAATTACTTAGGATAGAACCTTCCTCCTTCACATGAATAAGACTTGTTCAAAATCTGATGGGCTTCTTTCATTACAAAATCTTTTGGAATAACACAAGTGCTGCTTTATAAAAATAAGTACCTTACAGTAAATTTTGTATCAGTACCACAGTTGCTTTTTGCCAACACAGTTTACTGTCAAGCAGAAAGGGACAGTCTGCTTCTGCAGGCTGTGTGTGGATAAAGCAAAACTACTGGGCATGGAAGGGATAACCGAACTTCTACTGTAATGTTAGAGGAGGGGGAAGTAAAGTTTCTTTCTTTCTTTCAAACCAGCCTGTATTGGTAGGAATTTTAAAGTTTGTCTCTATTGGCAATAAACACTGAAGCAACTGATTTGAAAAGATCTTTATCTTTTGACCAGAATAACAACTTGAGAAGCAAAGGCACTGCACTTGACTGAAGACAGATTCACCTAAGTCTCAATTATTTACTATCTGTAATGCTTAATAAAGAGAAGAAAATAACCTAACAAATTTTATAGTAATGACTGGGCTTATGAATAGAAGTACACTGCTAAATTATTCACAGAAAGTAGAATATGAACACTAAAAAAGGAGTCAGAAAAGCAAACAGGTAGCCTGTTTTGTCAGATGAAATCACCTGTGTTAGAGTGCCTTTGATAATCACAGTAATGATTTCATCAAGACTGTTCTACACTTGGGCTTACATAGGAACCCTACACCCAGCAACAGGCATATAAGCTAAATGAAAACACTCCTCTAACCAACCAACTTACAGGTCTGCAAAATCAAAAATGATAGCAGAGGAAAAGAAGCTTTACAAATGGAAGCAGGACAGTGGCTAAGGACATGACAGAATGCAGTCAAACCCCTGAATACAAAATTTTTGACGATATCTGTTAAATGTAACCGAACATAAAAAGACATCAACACCAGACGGTTTCTCATCTGATGAAAACTCTCAGAATTCTATTGACATTTGCGGGAACAAAGACAATTTTCATATTCCTAGAAGACATGGCCAGCTGTTTGCACCATCTTACTAGTACTTTGTTACTTTAGAGATTTAATTGCAGAGAAATGCTGCATTGTGATTACCTTTTCACCACAGACAACAGGGATTTTGCCTCTTCCCGTTTTCCATATTAAAACAGAAGCTATTGCTCAGATAACAAAGTGGCCTCCTCCTGTATTACTGTAAGGCCCTTTTCTCTGGATTATCACATTTATAGTTGATTGAGAAAAATTAAATGCAAACAATTACAGCATCAAAACTGCAACCACCTATCCTGCCACTACAAATACTTACTTGAATTTGTACAGGAATGCAAGTGCCAGTAAATACAACTCCTAAAAAGAAGGCTACCGTCATTTCTGGGGGAAAATTAATCAGTATTGAGGCAGACTGACAGCCCCAACTCTCAACTATTAAAAAAAAAAAAAGCTACAGGACACTATTACTTAAACAACATGCTCTCTACAGCAGAGCTAGAAGGAAATATTTTTGACAGACAAATTACTTCAGCCATGTTTTCTATAACCTCTGGAAAAAAAATCAGATAGAAAATTACTGGAAACTTGCCTTGTCTGCATCAGTCTCTGGCAGCACTGAACAAGCAAAACAGCACACCCAGGAAGTGGCTGTTCCCACTGGAACACTCTCCACTCTACCACTGCGCTCTGCTCAAATCTTCGCCTGGGAAGCCTGACAGCTACCCATTCAAATTTCTGCTGCCCGTCACAACAATAGTGGATACCACCTAACACACGATTCCACAGCCCAATGTTATGAGAGCATCCACTTCTTCTGGTATCACAGAAAATGTGCTCGTTTTCTCCATATGTAGAGCTCTTCTCACCAGTTAGGATAATCTGAGATTTCCTGCCCTCTTCAAGAGCATTAGGGAGACCACCCCAAGGTCCCCATATTGACTGATGCAGAAGTAGCGGTCAGGTGGTAACCTGTAACACAAAGACTTCTCTTCGATGGTTATGTTTTAACCTTGCACTGTGCAGTTCTGCAAATAGAAGCCAGGAAGGCTCCGAAAACCTTTTCCCATAATGCTCTTTCTACACACGCAAGCAAAAGTTTCTTGTATACATTCTAATAACATGTTCCTAAGGTATTAATAGTATCTTATTAATTTACATGACAATGGCAGGGCTCATATTTTTACATAATACTGTTATTTCTTTGGATGGACTGCAAGAGTTACTGAAGTACAGTAATCCACATTCTTGCCCTGTCAGCGTCCTCCGCTGGCACAATCTCTCCTTACCTATATAAGGACCACTATTAGGCCTTCACCCTGACACCTTGTTTCAAATCTTACAAATTAAGCAGACCAAGGGGAGCAAAGTTCACACGAGACACCGCTGTGTCCCAGGGGATTATGAAAGATGCATTGGTTAATACAGAGCAGGCCATCATCTCTCTGCAACAATTCTGCAACTTGCCTTTGAAGAAATTTCTCACAATGTCTTTTGGATACAAAGCAGAACATAAAGATATAAAGGATATTTTCCAATTGGAATGAAATAAAGTGTTTTTATATTCCTATTCCTAAATCCTGACCGCCAGTGTATCTTCTTAAGAGAGGCATCATTTTTCATCCTAGAGGCAGCTACATTTTATTGGTGGGGGCTACCCAATACGGTATTTTTGAAAGCACTGGGTATCACTTGAAGGTAAGGTACTATTTTAATAAGGCTCATCAGCATCTACCCTTGTTTTGTCACTGCCTGATCTGCCAAATTACATGTTGCAAGAACGAAAGGAGCAGAAAAACTTTTTCCCACCCATCCTGTATGTTTAATAGATAATGGCAAGGGCTTGCAGCCATAGGAACGCTCACCTGGATATATGTTAGAGAACAAGTAGCCTAGGTTACAAGTTCTGCACTCATCCACCTGAGGCAGAAAGATTTCTAGCAGATTTCACATCTAATTGTAAAGTTTCCTTATCTGCTCAAAAACGCTCCTGAACTACACAGTACCTTTGAATTTTCATCGTTGGTTGAATCTGACAAAACTCTTGGTATCGTATCTCTCTCTCACTCATCTTGAGCAGATCTTGTTAGTGCAGATTAGAACTTGTTAAAGATTAATTCTTAAAGCATCCTCAAGCTTTCTTTTCCAACAAAGGAAACATCAATTACAGGCTCACACATAAACTTTGCCCCTGTCTTGAATACTTGCTGCCCTTTATAAATCTTAGATTTCTTCCCCTTGTGTGTGTTCAAAGGAGAGATTTTATTGCCTCCAGGGGTTGTTAAACTGATTGCAATACCACGTATTTAGAGCAGTTCAGTGGGAATTAAGCTGGTTCGATGCTGTCAGACCTAGAATATAGCTGTCAAATAGCATTACAAGTAAAACACCCTTGATAAGAAATAATGACCAAATGTCAATCTGTTTTTTACCAGCAGCACTACAGACTTAGCTTGCCAATGAAAAATGCAATATTTTGCACATTATAGCAGCTAAGCTTTTGTGATGCTACATAGGAAAGGCTGTTTCAGTCTTTCAATTTAGCTTATTTTTAGATGATACGATTTGACCACAAAACCTGTGTGTGAGACCTACCTTGGATTCAAAGCAGCAATGCTTAAAGTCTTGCTTTAACCTTCTCACTCTTATGTAAAAACAAAAAAAAAAACCCTCACACAAAAAAAAACCCAAAACAACACATCCATTAAAAATTCATTAATCGTATTTCCTAAATGTTAGCCATGCAGAAATTAAAACAGCTTGAGCAGCTCAGAGCTGCTTTATGCTGTTACAGCATAAAGGTTCAAGTCTCAGATATCCATTACTTCACACTACAATGCAACCCATTAGGTACTGTTATTTTTCTGATTTATGGATTGTTGTTTTTTAATGGCTGCATTATGTAGAAAATTACTACATTTCTTATGATTTCTTTTGCAGATCCAAGTGTTTGTCACTTGTATGAGGACTTAACATGCCATAAATATTGTCGTACTTAAATACTCACTATTCCAATACTTACTACTCTAACACTTAAATCATCAGGTGATAATACGTTGTTTACAAATGTGTATTAATTTTTGATAATGCTAAAACCTTATGCGAAATTGTTCCCATAAATAAACAATGAGACTTTAAAATCTAAAATAAAAATGTTACCTAGACATAACTTAGTTTACACTCATTTAGCCAGATGTGATGGGGTTCAAAGTAACATGCCTGAAAATTTTGTTTATCTAAAGCAGGAGATATTTCAAAATGTCTGCAATAATTTGGGGTCACATTTTCAGCCAGAATAAGTAGTTGAAGATTTTGTCTGGGAGAGATTCAAGAGGAATAATATACAAAGGAAGGACAATGAAAATCTAATGTAATGAAAGAACAAATAACAGAGTGAAAATAAAACACAATCCAAACACTAAAGCACAGTGAGAGTAAGAATGTGGAAGTCAAATTGTGCTTTCCACAGCATTCAGAAAGGGCACCTGTTGACAGCAGTGCACACCCCAGTACATACATGAGAAAAATTAATGCAATATGTTTAAAACAATATTAGTATTTTGCCAGAAGTCTAAAAAAATTAAAAATTAAGAGGAATCTTAATATTGTCTCCCAACTTAAACCTGCAAAATATTTTCCATCTCTGAAACAAGCAGTCAAAGGACAGTCAGCATCTTTGTGTTTACCACCTTCAAACTTACATCTGATTTTTCCATTTTGTAAACTCTTCCCCAGCATTTTATTAATCTACCATGAACACATAAGCCAAATTCATAGTGATCTGAGGTGTAACGGAAATAAACTTGCACATGGCTGAAAGCATGTGTTTCAAGCATGCACAGAGAGGGCAAAGATGACAAGACTGAGGAACTACCCCTAATGCGACAGCTTCAATCAGGCTGTACAAAATCTGGACATTTCAGAGCTGGAGAGGCACTACAAGTGCTTACACACCTACACAATTCCCCGTCTTCAGTGAATCTGCATGATATGAAAGTTAACTCTGAAAATGCACCAGAACACTTAAATAGAGGGGTTTGTGGTTGTTCTTACATTTATTTTGGCAGATATGTTTCAGAACAGACCATCACAGTAAAGCACGACTGTTGCCAGTTTCAGACCCTGATCTTCATTATCAGTCCAGGGCTTTGAGCTCAAACCATCCCCTAAACTCACTGCACACTCATTGTACAGTAATAGGCAATGCTAATACCAGGCAATGGTACTAGATAAACAGTACAACATTATAATCACTCTAAAAATAAATACATGTTCCAATGTCTTTAACGAAGTAAATTTTACTTTCTGCATTCATGATCAACATTCATTATTAATGGCTAAAGTACTGCATGGGGTATTCCCTTTTGGATGAATTTGTAAGAATTAACTTACACTTGCATTTTGCTTTATTGTTTTTCGTGTTCCTCTTGTGAAATGTTTACAGCTCATGCACCGATGCTGGGGTAGTAACTGATTTCAAACTTAATGGCATCATTTCATAACTACTACTAAGCAATCACAGGGGAATAGAGTGTCACCACTGAGTAATATGAATAATATCACATTGCAATACAAATGAAGCAAAGATGGGGCATTTATCCAAAAATCAATCCAGAGCCACAGGCAAGACTCCCTTTCATTTTTTCTTCCCTTAGTGGGAGAGATCCGTGCATGATTTCATTTTGTTTCCATCCATACAATTCAGCATGTAGTCTGTCATTACAGAATTATTGATTTTGATGTCAACCAGCACAAGTTTCTCACTATGGATGTTTAAAAGCTGTCGTTCAATTGTTTTTGCAATTTCTTTTTCCTTGTATTGCAGCTACTTCAGTTGGTTAAAGTGTACTGCAAGCAAATTTGTTTTAAATTTATTTGTATTCTAGTAATTTTTTTTCTTAATTGAAGATTTTATATTCGTTTTGAATCTTTCAGAAAGACCAACAACCAATGCATCAAACTGACATAATCATTATTTAGCTTGATACAAACACTTCAATTAAAAAAATGAGTGGAACTTTACTTAAAAAAATAGACCTTTGCTGCCCTCTACCTGTCAATTTCCAGACTGCGGGAGAAGACAGAAAATTCAGAACTATGTCCAAAGTCCCAGACTTTTCACAGAACACTAAAACGAGCTCAGAATTCAGCTACAATTACATGATCTGTCTTGATAAAGTAGAAAATAAAAGTCACAATTATTGTCCCCATGTATTGAGTTTAAATGAGCGAATGCTATAAACTAATTGGAAAATGTAAAAAACCTAGCCAATCAGGTCTTTTGCTTATGATTAAACATGGGGTGTGCAACCACCAGGGGAAGAATGATTTCCAAAGACTTTTCTTTATAGTCAGCTGGAAGCCACTGCCCCAAAATCCCTCACCACTTTAATCATCCATTACCAGCATGGCTTCCCTCAGGCCAAGGCCCCTTCGTTTCTTTTAAGTATTGTGTTCAGTGCATGCAGGACAAGACAACAGCCATGTTTCTACCTCTCCTTTCTCTCACAGGGGTACACAGACTCTGTCCTACACGCTATAGTCTTCAGACACTCTGAGTTTGTTCTGCTCTGTTATGAAAGGCAAGACCAGCAAAAGAAATTAGAGAATCAGTCTGAGCCACCGCTTCAGCTGATTTTATTTCTGTTGCACTAAAAAGTGCTGAACAGCCATGATTACAATCACTGAAACAACAGAAGAAAACCTCTCTTCCTTACTTTCCTTCCATCAGAAATTCAAGTTGCATTTGTGCTGAACACTTGGGTGACTACAGGATCAGCACAATCATTCACTTCAAACACTGTTAACTGAGATGGCAACAGAGTTCTACCCCTCCTTTTTAAACCTGTGGTTTGTTCATTGGTTTCTCTTAATGCCCACTGAATTAAAACACCAGGCAAAAAGAAAATCCCTCTTCAAATCCCCAGTAGCCTATCCCTCTTACTTTCTCATTGAATAGTGGCAAGAATTTCCAATGAATACTTCCCATGTCCCCAGTTAGTTCTACACAATAGGGAAACAGATGAAGGCCTTACTATCCTGATGGTTAAAAACAAATAGAATAAACTAACTTATGTTTATATGAAATTAAAAGCTTAGGAGAAACTTTCCAACCCCCACCACCTCACCTTTTGATAACTGAAGCCATCAGCCAAAAGCAGGTACACATGGAACACATGAAGGTCCGCTGCATTTTACTGAAGTCCCAAAGTAAGACAGATCACACCGGCTACTTGTACTGCACACTATAGCACACCGGGTCAAACATCCAGTGAACTTCCAAACATTATGAAGTGTTCACATCTAGGGAACAGAAACACACAAGCAAGATCCACTTTGTCAATTCCACTCTGACTCTGAAAGCCAGTATGAAGGAAAACAAGCCAAATACACCTTTTTAGATATACCCTTGATTTACTCTTCTGAGAAAAGCCCTCTTTCACATAGCAGGGAGACAAGACCCCATCGACGATTGTTCCAACATGTTTTATTGCAGTAACATTAACAACCCTTCTTATCTTTCACTAGTGTTAACAGCAAAACTTCCAAGAAGCTTGGCAGGAAGAGAGACAGCTCCTGCTCTGGACAGCTTATAAAGCCGTAAGAAGGGCCCACACTGCCCAGAGAGCAAGAGGGAGTGAGGAGGCCCTTTCTCGGTCACAGTCTAGGTTCTACTCTCTGGCAAAGCTAACAAATCAACACTGATCATCTCAGGATTAGACCAAGCTCTGCTGCCTGCTACTGCAGAGGATAAACAGGCTCCAGGAAGTTCACTTGGGATCTCTTTATTAACCACACTGCTTCACAGACACTATACCTGTGGGCTCCACTATTAAGCCTTAAGACTGACAGCCAGACTCTCTTGGCAAATTTGGACTTTGTTGAGGCTTGGGGGCTCTTTTTAAATCTTGAGTTTGTTTAAAGGACAACAAAACAACTCCTGTTTTGTGAACTTCCCTGGGGGTGGGGGAGGAGAAAGGCTTTCAAGAGGAACTGAAAAACCAGATGAGTTTCACATGCCACAAAAGAACAATTTTTGAATGGAAACCTTGGAAAGCCACTTCAGAAATACAAGGATTGAAACACTGAACGAGCTTCTCTTTTGTTCATGGAAAAGGAGTTAAATGAAAGCATCTTCGTCAACAAAAGAACACAGGTACAAAGCAGGCATTTTATTTAAACAGAAGTCCTGGGGTTATTAGGTCATGGTAGCAACAGAATATGTGATTCTGTGGTAGGCTCTCTCTCTTTCAATTTCAAATACTTCCAGCTACTTTATGAACTTCTATAATTCCATTATCCAAGTGAGAAGTTTCATCATTACTAAATAAATTTCTGCAAGACATCAGAAGTCTTTAGAAATGCTAAATGTAAGCAGAGAACCTTCGACCCCTGGTCAGTTATTTCTAAAGCGGTATTTCCCCCTCATACCACCATAGATTTAAGGAGTATTTTTGGTTTTGGTGTGAGGTTTTTTGTTTGGTTTCACTTTATTAACTACCAGTGCTCCCAAATAGCAGTCAAACGAATAAGAAACTAGAAGTACCACAACAAAAACTCTTTGAAGCAGTCCTTTCCCAACACACAGAAGCTCTCCAAACTGGGAGGTCGATGTAAGGGACTCAACCCCTATGATTTTAAGAAAGCATTTTTTCTTCACCGATAGAATCAGAGTTACCTGAAGTCTGTTCTTCTGCGAAGGGCTTATGATGTTTTCTAACCCACTCAGAGGAAAGGAACAAATATAACAAGTTTTATAAGCACAGCTGAGGATTTTATAGTAGTATCATCACAACTGTACTCCACCATGCCAAGTACAACAAAACTAAAAGTAGAAGTAGAATATTGCTAGGGAGTATCACTAGAGAAACATCTTACAAACATTCTGCATCTATATACTTTTAACTGTAACATTAAATAAGGCTAATCAGCTTAGTTTTATGAAAGTCTGCCAATAAAGTCCAGAAGAACTTTATAAAAGATGGACACTAACTTAAACTTTGGAAAAATAAAAATCAAACGCCTTATAATTAGGAATGTTTTTCTTAAGTTTGGGAAAAAACCTCCATAACGATCTTGGAAAAAAGAAATATGGCCAAGCTCCATTTGGAAAAACAATATGGGTCCCAGGAATTAAACAGTAAAGAATCATCATTAAACAGGTGGAGGAAAAGAAGGTTATCAGTAGTCAACTTGGATTTACCAAGGGAAAATCATGCTTGACCAATCTGATAGCTTTCTACGACGGCATGACTGGCTGGGTAGATGAGGGGAGAAGCAAGGGATGTTGTCTACCTTGACTTCAGCAAGGCTTTCGACACTGTCTCCCATAACATCCTCCTAGGGAAGCTCAGGAAGTATGGGCTGGGTGAGTGGTCAGTGAGGTGGATTGAGAACTGCCTGAATGGCAGAACTCAGAGGGTTGTCAGCAGCAGCATCGAGTCTAGTTGGAGGCCGAGTAACTAGTNGTGNNNCCCAGGGGTCAGTACTCGGCCCAGTCTTGTTCAACTTCTTCATCAGTAACCGGGATGAAGCAATATAGTGTATCTCCAGCAAGTCTGCTGATGACACAAAACTGGGAGGAGTGGCTGATACACCAGAAGGCTGTGCTGCCATTCAGCAAGACCTGGACAGGCTGGAGAGTTGGGCAGAGAGGAACCTGATGAAATTCAACAAGGGCAAGTGCAGGATCCTGCACCTGGGGAGGAACAACTCCATGCACCAGTACAGGCTTGGGGGGTACCTGCTGGAGAGCAGCTCTGCTGAGAGGGACTGGGTGTGCTGGTGGACAACAAGTTAGCCATGAGCCAGCAGCGTGCCCTGGTTGCCAAGAAGGCCAACAGTATCCTGGGGGGCATTAAGAAGAGTGTGGCCAGCAGGTCAAGGGACATTCTCCTCCCCCTCTCTCTGCCCTAGTGAGGCCCCATCTGGAGTACTGTGTCCAGTTCTGGGCTCCCCACTTCAAGAAAGATGAGGCACTACTGGAGAGAGTCCAGCGGAGGGCTACAAAGATGATTAGGGGACTGGAGCATCTCTCCTATGAGGAAAGGCTGAGGGAGCTGGGCTTGTTCAGCCTGAAGAAGAGAAGGCTGAGAGGGGACCTTATAAATGCCCATACATATCTTAAGGGTGGGTGTCAAGAGGATGGGGCCAGACTCTTTTCAGCGGTGTCCAGCAACAGGACAAGGGGCAACGGGCACAAACTAAAGCATAGGAAGTTCCACCTGAACATGAGGAAGAACTTCTTCCCTCTGAGGGTGACGGAGCACTGGAACAGGTTGCCCAGGGAGGTTGTGGATTCTCCTTCTCTGGAGATACTTAAAACTTGCTTGGATGAGGTCCTGTGCAGCCTTCTCTAGGTGACCCCGATTCGGCAGGGGGGGTTGGACTAGATGACCCACAGAGGTCCCTTCCAACCCCTAACATTCTGTGATTCTGTGATTATCACCTTACTGCTTTATTACATGCGTTCTTTCAATCTGTCTGCATCCACCTGTTGCCACTCCTCATGCATTACACTGAACAACACTGTGGCAAAGTCTTCCTTTGAGGACAGAAACATAATTCTGTTTGTCAAGTACCTAGCACCACGTTGTCTTACTTTCTGACAAGGCTACCTGCATAACAAACAAACATAAACAAGTTTGCTATCTCCCACTGTGCCTACATCCTGCATTATATCAGAAATGAAGCAAGGAATCTCAACCAGGTACAGAAAAGGTGCAGAAACGAATCATTTTAATCCAAAGACTTTTATCAAATTTGAGGAAGAATGGAAGGAGAAAAGGGTAAGTCGAGCTCCACAGTATGCACTTTCACATAAAAAGCATTACTCACCTTCCATTATATCTTTTTCTGCAGCTTGAGCATTTTCCGTTTGGTTACTTGTCTGTTGCTTACGCATAGCTGTCTTCTTGAATTTATTCACCATACACTCCTACAGAGGATCAGGAAAAAAAACTGTAACACATTCGGTGTATGATTGTTCATATTCCAATAGGAACCTATACTTAAAGTAACACTCAGAATAGCTCTCTACTAAATCGCAATTAATTGCTGTTACTTAAGGCACTACGCTTAAAAGTAACACTGCTCTACAGACACTGAATTTGCTTCAACTTTTAGTAATACGTGCTGTACCAAAAGTCATCTGCAAAAAGAGTAACAATGAATTAAGCATATTTTGAAGTTAAATCGTAAATTGCAAGTACATTCTATTGTAAACGTATTACATAGATCAAAAAACAGTTGTCTTACATGAAGAAATTCCATTACTACTTTGTCAAATTTGGTTTGTTTCTGGATATGATCCAATGTTTCCTGGTGAGCTGCACTCTCCAGATGTGACTCGATTTCTTTTTCTTCAAATGTTCGAAATTTGCAAAATGAGCAAGTAAATGCCATTCTATCAAGAGAAATACATTAAATATATTACTATTAAAGAAAGATTCTACCCTCTCTCCTCAGAACTATGAGGACCTGACAAACCTAATCAGGAAAGGAATTGAAAAAGCATTCTTTAAAGAAGCCTAAGTGGAAAGAAAAAAAAAGAAAGAAAAAACCTCCAGTATTACGAAGGGTAACTGCTAGAAGAGCCAAATATAAACCAGGCCAGTCTCAGAGTAAGGAATTACCTATGCAAAAGATTAAAACTGATGAAATCAGAAGGTAGCCATTTAAAAGCTGTATCATTCTGTGAGTGTATCTATCACAGCTCTCTAAGTCTGTGTTACCTTTTGTAGTACTTCTCGTAGTCAAGCCAGTCCATGACTTCCTAACTACACAGTCAAAAGAATTCATTTGAAGTTCATTTTCTATACAAAAACTATATAATCTTTAGAAGGAAATATGGCCTCCTCAGTACAATGAAGAAAAGGCACAGATCATATACTGCACTGATATCGAGCAGTTTTGCACAGTGCTGGCCATCAGACCACCTGGCTGTGGCAAGACTAAAAAAAGTTACAGAACTATCTTCTTGTTTTTGCTACAACACAGCTCACCATACATATAAAACTAGAATAAAGTCAATTTCTAACAGCTTATGTCAGTATGAATATAGTATTTAACTAAAATATATACTTCAAAGCAGTATGATTCTAAGCTGCTTCTCAAGTATGGACTGATGCACCTGTGGGGAAAAAGGGGTTAGGAAATGGTGTATTTTCTGATACAGCAGAGGTTCAGTGAAACACCCAGTCTTCTGAAGTCACAAGATTTGGGTGCTGAGTTCTGGTTTGATGGTTTTTTGTTTGTTTCGGTTTTTTACTTTTGTTTTGGGGGTGGGGGGCTTAGTGGGTGGAGGTTTTTTAGCTCCTTTCTCCATTGCATTTCGTTTTCCTAAAATCAGTCCAAAGGGTCTTTCAGGAAAGACAACATATTCTCACTGAAGGATAAAGGGGAAGAAAAACACAAGACAGAAGTTGTAACACAAACCTGTATCCATCACCGTATTTTTCACTGTTTTTTTCCCTTCTACGCCTTTGCTTCTCTCTTCTGGCCTCAATTCGCCGCTTTTCTTCTTCCTCACTTTTAACTTCTCCTTTGCCATCTTAACATACAGTAGAAGGATTTTAAAACATTACGTTCCCCTCCCATCCCCTCCCCCCAAAAAAACCAAACGCATCACACCCCAGTAAAAGTATCTGTCTTCCCCATCTAGTCCACAGACACCTCAAAATGCAGAGAGAAACCTTAGACCAAAGTAGTCCAATGGCTTATTTAAATGCCATAGAAGTTTTGCTTTGTTTTCCTCCTCTAAAGACACCAATTTAAACATTTCCTTCCAACAATGCAACTTAGTACTTATGGGGTTACGCTCTAGATTACACTCACAAAAGTAAGAAAATTCAGAGTTAAAGCAAACCCTGCTACCCTGCTGTGCCTAGGTATTAAAGGCTTCTTCAAGTAAGTGACCAGGAAAGGGCACTGGAGGTGCATGGGCAGAAACGTATTATTTAAAACTCTCCATGGTTTTAGAGCACCATTGCTACCATCCCCGTACATAAAAAGAAACTATCTAGAGCCATTCTCTTCTGCTGAGCAGGCAGTTTCCAAAACCAAAAGCAAAGGTTCTCATAAAGGAGACAACGCAGTATTTCATAAAGGCATGGTACCCAACCTGAACTTCAACAGCTTAATTATTTTTCTCCACTAGACTTCACTTGATTTCACAGGAAAATGTTCTAAAGGTTTCCAGCTAAAGAAATAAACCAGTGAAGAAAGAGCCAGCTGAGGGTGGAGAAACCTACCACACAGCAAAAATCCAACCAAACCTTCAAAGAAGAACTGCATTACATTATGACCCGGCATGTAAGTGAGTGCAAACAAACAAATGACCATAAATTAGTTTTGCAACATTAAAGACTTCTAAGGACACTGACTTTCTGCATAAGTGTATTTATGTTTGCCTTTCCTATGCCTGATTTAAAAGCCTATGGACAAAGGGAAACAATTAGAGTATTTTTCAGTGAGCAGTTTTAGAGCAGGAGAGAGGATCACTTGGTTTTCTATTGCAGTTCAACCTTAGCAAAGAGGTCAGACTCCATGAAATCTGCCTCTATCCAAACAGCAACAGAAAGCTATGTAAAGCAGCATAATAAAAAAAAAAAGAAAAAAGCAGACTCGCAAAAAGCTCTGTGGCTCTAGAAGTGTCACCGAGTACTGAAAACATTTCCACCAACTAACAGTTTACACTCCATCCCTGATCACCCCCAAGGTTTTTCTTTTTGTAGCAAAGAGTTCCAAAAATTACTCTGATCTGGAGAGGAGAAAAACTCCTATTCAAAATACATTTTTTTTAATTGAATTTGAAAACTAAGAACAACCATCCACCCACAGAGGCACTTCTCATTACTGATGTCAGGATTTAAACTTCACTTGGTGCCTTACCACCCACCCCGGAAATTTGCAAAAGATCACTTGTTTTGCTGCTGTAAAAATAATCTAGTGTAACATCCTGTGGAGTGAAACACCCTATATCTTACCCCTCAAGCTCACAAATTCAAGTGCCCATCCCATTACAAACTGGAGAATGGAAGCTGGAATCTACATATAACTGGGACTCCCCCGTGGGGCTCCCACTTTCTTTCAGTGCACTTACGCAAACTTTTAAAAATTGAAAAAAACCATGTAATTAAAAAAAAAGACAACTGACTACTATTTCAAGAAAAGAACTCTAATCAGTTGGCTGCACATTTCCAGCACTTCTTACGATCAGAATGAAATACATATGCAATAGGGTAGCACACGAGGAAAAGGGGACTAAAAAGTAGTTTCAGCCTCGACATTGGATTGCTTCGTGTATATGTTTGAAATCATTACAGTTAATCTACACGCCATCTGATTTTATGTAAACTAATAATTAACCTGTTTCATTACGACTGCACATGAAATAGACCCCGTGCTCTTGCGAGCAGCTCTCCAAGTTAACTAAATCCACTTTTATAAAAGTGACTCACCTAGGATTTAAGGGTGAGGCTGATCAGCTAGTGGGACAAATAATAGGATAGGGGTGAGGAACTGGTGGCATAGACAACATTTAAGCAATGGAGTGGCAGTAAGTATAGAAGACCATTTACACTTATTCCACAAATATTAAAACAAGTCAAACAACATACAGAGATGATCAGAAAGCAGAGAGGTAATAAGCATGTAAAGAACAAAACAAGTGATGGATGGATGTTGCAAACAATCATCTTCTCCATGGCTGAAATTTATAAACTATTTACAAAAAAGTCATGCTACCAATAATTATTAGAGGTCATACATTACAGGCTTACTATATCTATTCACTCAAAGTCACACAGATACAATACCTACCCTGACAAAGCAAAGTGACTTACCTCCAAAAGTCTGATATCCAAGATCATAAGCATCTCTTGTGAAGTCTTCATATATAACAACTGCACCACTTGTGTCCACTTCAATTTCCTAATAACGTCAAATCCACAAATTTTGTAAGAAAACAACCAACAAAACAATGCCATTGCAAATCCAGAAAGAGACAGTGCAAATTACTTTATTTCCAATAATCGGTTACTTGCTGTTTTTATCAAATATGACCATGGAAGAAAGTGAATTAAGTATCTAGTTAGACCCAGTGTACAAACACTTCAAGCTATGCATTTCTCCTTAATGCCTTCAAGTCTTTGTGAATTAGTTTCACAATCAATATTCTGTCTTCTACATAAATATTCCGACTTCCAATTCAGACTTCTAAATACTTACTTGAGAATACGTTAACACCTCCACTCAAAAATAAGGAAAACAGCACTCCAGTCTTTCAACGCGGAACCAGGATATATATACACTTGCTTAGCTTACTAATCACATTCTTACTTATTGTTGCAACTTCTCTTTCTGTAGGTGGGAAACAATCCTTGTACCCTACCAGAGAACACCTGTTAACACTGGTTCTTTTTTTATTTATCCTGTCTCCTTGATGTGTCTTCTGTCTTACCCATTCTTCCCCATTGCTGTTTACTAATTTCCCTGTCATTTTGTACTTAATTTCTCACCCATCCAAGCAGGTCACAGGTGTATGAATACAAGCTAACTACCCATGACTACATGAGAGGTGTTCACATGACAGCTCTCTGTGCATTACAAAAATAGGCAGGATCTATAAATACACTAAAAATTAATTTTCCAAGCTATTCACACAAGCTATACCTTTCATTTGAAATCAGTAAGGATTTCAGACTGCCACCAAAATCAGACAGTTTTAGATAAGGTGAAAAAAAAAATACTCAAAGAAACTTCTATAGTTATGTGCTTAATTTTTATAACTCTAGCTTAATAATTATTCATATTAAGGTATATTGTGCAAACTTCTGAAAGAATCACAAATATTTTGCAATTCTGGGAATCTTTACCTCTATAGTAGAGTCCTGGAAAGATGTCTTCATGTCTGTAAATATAAAATGAAGAAATAAATCACGCAAAAAGTGTTGTCACTGTCAAATCATTTAAGATATTTAGAAAAAAAAACCAGCTTTTTATGCAGCTAGGACAGTCTACATCTAGAATTTATCATATCTGAGTAATAATACTAAAAGTAAAATAGTTAGCCTTAGGAATATAACCTAAACAGTCTTCCAGAAGAGTCACACATATCTGCTGAGTTTCAGCATCCATGCAGGGACAGGAATGACTCTCACACATTGATGCAATGCACAGTTGATTCCAATTTATTGGTCTGCTTGCTTGGTTAGATACATTTTTCCATATCTGTACATGTGATCGCGCTTATTCAGATAGGCTATAGACATAAATCACATGCTGTTCACGCACCCCATATTCCCTTATGATTGGTAACTATGCACTAACGCCAATAGCAACAGGCCGCCTCCACGTCCTTGAACACATCTTGTTTTTGCTAACCCACATCATGTGCACTATCAGAACTTTCTCAATTGTTATTCTTAGCTGTCCTTTCCAGTGGCCTGTTCA
>Ga0065711_1037130_pt1 | contig 20157 bp, 3 predicted proteins | sample Hoacrofraction12_FD_59098 | JGI IMG/M metagenome (GOLD analysis project Ga0065711, IMG submission 59098) | Hoatzin crop microbial communities from Cojedes, Venezuela - Epithelial fraction 12 v2 (version 2) | ecosystem: Host-associated > Birds > Digestive system > Esophagus > Crop | place... | reverse complement strand
AAAAAAAAAAAAAAAAAAAAAAAATGAGCGAGGCCAGGTATTTTTCTATATAAATTTAATTTACAAAATATTTTAAAATAAAAAGTCAAATGAGACGCGCACAGAGCTGATGAAAAAATTTGCCTCATCTGTTTATCTTTCGGTTTTAATGCTCCTGAAAGATGTACAGAACACTGTGTTTCCATGCTGTATAAAAAAAAGGTAGAAATCAAAAGGTAGCACAAGCATCCCTGCCAGAAATCCTGTGAAGCAAGCACTGTTGAGACAACTTTACTTTTCCATAACAAACAAAATGACACATAGGACTGAGTCCGTCTACGTTCACAGTACACTTCCTAACTTTTCCTTACAGCAAAGAATTTCCCCTAAAAACACAACTTTACTTAAAGACTTCCATCTAAAATACCACCCTATACAGATCACATTTAAAGCACATCATCCCATATAGCAGTGACAAAATATTGAGTTTATTTCACCTCATTCTTTCATATAAAAGGACCAACATTTAAACATGATCAAAATGGTTATGGGGCAGGAAAAAAGTTTTGCCGTTGCTACCTTTAACCCACCAAATCTTTTAAACCAAAACATTTCCTAGGAACCAGGCAAAAGGTCCTTATGGGCTTGAGCAAGGCGACTGCCCGACGCTGTATTATTCTGCCATTCTTCAGTGCACACGGCTAAACAGCCAAATCGCCGTGAGATGATATTGTAGAAGAAGATCGCCTGTGACAGCAGTCACAAGGACCTACAGATAAATGCACTGTTTCCCTTAAGCATCAGTCATATGGAGAACACGCAATCTGGATCAGTTACGCATGTATGCTCAGCATAGAAAAAAATCACATCTCTTTTATTCTTTTCAGGGGGGAAAAATATACCTATTCATCTACAACAGCCTTCTGAGAATTCATTCACAATTCTACATTCATGAACTTCATCAATTAAAATTTAAAAACTTGAGGGTCATTTATTCCCTAGCACTCCGTAACACATTTCATGTTTGAACAAGCACATTACAAGGCGATACCTTTGAAGCATTCTTCAGAGTTCTGGATGCTCTTTCACATTCGTTACTAGGGAAATAGGCTCAGCTCTTTGATGACAGCAAATAAATCTTTTGTCATTGTGTTCTGACATGACCCATCTTTAAAAATAACTACCTGAATTTTAATCCAGACTGAAGTCACGCTATATTTTTAAGGAAACCACAGCCTTACAGAAGTTGTATCATCACCATTACAATTACTGAGGTTCAGCATAAAAGGAACCTATGAGAGTCATACCTCTGCAGGAAAAGTGTCAGTGCTCAGAGGAAATTCCAATATAAATATAAATAAACTGAACATAAAATCCACTTCAAGAATTACAGGCAGTAACCCAGTCAACAACCAGAAATTTGTTCAGCAAAAAAAATACAGAATTCAATGTTTTCAATGCCTAAACAGAACGAGTGCCGTAAGTTCTCAGAACCATGTAGCAGTTTCAAGTACCAGCAGGGACTCCACTCTTCTCCCCAAAGGTCAGCAATATGGAAAAAAACAACTTTTTGCAACGTGCCACTGATCACTCTCTATAGAGATATTTTTAAGAGACCTGCTTCTTCCTTCTTTGGCAACAAATGGTCAACGGAGTCAATGACTGCCAGATAAAACATAGCCTTTATTGTAAAAGCATCCTCCAGATCAACAGGACGCGCACTCCTGGATAAGTACATACACATTTTAAAATGGAGGTACCAGACACCTATGGAGCTTCAACCCATGCAGCTGTGAGGTGCAGATCTCTGCTCTTCAACTCCAGTCCTCTTCCGAGGAACTGTCCTCCACCGAGCAGAGATCAGCTGCTTCCACCCACCAAATGAAGTACCAGTCCACAAAAATTTACGTTTTCTCATATATGAATTTTAAATAGATGTAAAGCTGTAAGAATAATAGCTCATGATATTAAAAAAATAAAAACTATGTATCTAGCACATAAGCTTTCCTATTTTCTTTCACTGTCAACTGGCAACGATCCAGCCTGACCAGCAGGTAAAAACACTAACTAGTAGGGTTATCTGCAAATAAAAGAACGCCAAAGAACTAGTAGGTCATTTTATCCAGGAATGACTAGTAATTCTGGTCACCCAAACAGCAAAGATAGTACTCGTTTTTCTGAAAAACGAGTCTTTTTATAATCTGTTTCTTGTTGGGCACCAAAAACATGAAGCCCTTTGGAAGATATTGACCTTCATGTTTTCTGAATAATCAACTGAACTATAGAAAAAGCCATTATTCAGAATATATATAAAAGGCACAATCATGAAATAATTTTAAAAAGGACATTATCAAGTAAATATGCTCCAAATTCCATTTTAGTATTTTCCTAGAGTGCCTTCCGAACCAATGGGACTTTAAAAGAAAAAATCAGTTACCAACTATTTTTAAGCCACTGTTTTGTCAAAATCCTACAATATTTTTTTCTACTGTAGGACAGCAAAGACAAGAAATAACAAAGAGTTAGACAAAGGTCTAAAACTAAACATAGTTCGAGAACTGCACTGACACCACTGATGTTGGGTTATTTTCAAGAGTACAATTACAAATGCTGGAAATCATGTTTCACATCCACATGCAGTAATATGAATATGATACATACATGCCGACTTGAAAACTACAGATAAAGCAGCAGTTTTCAAGCCATGGAGTGTACAGATGACAGAACCAGTTTTATTTTCAAAGGAGAAGAAGGTGGAGTTAGAAAGCAGGAAGGGTAGTACTTGATAGTGTCCTTTCCGATGGTGGCATTCAGCGGCCTCATTATTGCTGTATGTTTGCCAGTATTCAGCTTCTTACCAGGGATATTTACAGCACATCAGCCTGAACATTCCCAGAGCACAGCTCTAAATTTTACTTCAGAGATACAAACATACAACTGTTAAACATAGGCAGTCCTGTTTTGGAAACTGAACTTTTAAAGTTTAGGACTCCTATTGTGCTTCTTTGGCTAAGTCCTATTCAAATATCGGTAACACTTAAAAGTCTATAACTCTGCCACTATTTAACAGCTAACAGAAATCTTTGGTGTGTTTAGGTTAAGAATCATTAGGGTACAAGCTTCAAAATATGAACATTCAGGCAGCTCTGGCCCCTCTCCTGCAAACTGCTCGACACTGAAGTAGATAGGGATTAAAAGAACCTAACACTGCAGTATTTGCATAGGATTTTAAATGATCCATACCATTTAGAGTTGAGAGAACTGGGATGATAAACGAGCTTTTCACCACAGATCACCTGTGCTCAGGTCACTGGATAAATTTAACAGTTACAATAATACACATACGTCCCGTTTCCCATTTTAAAGTTCTTTTAATAATTTAAGAATAGGGAAAACTGGGGAAGATTTTGCCTTAATATGTAATTCTTGTGAGGAATAATGAAGATTATACAATTACTTCAGATACTTTCTTTGGCATAATATCACCAAACAAACACAGAATAATTATTTTTAAACTAGACTTATTTGATGAGGTTAAATTATACTAGATTTCATGGTGAATAACACTAGACTTGTAGCTCAAAATGGTTCTTTTGGAACAAACCTTTACGAGTAGTAAAGAGAAAGCTTAAAAATAATTAAAGACATATAATACTCTCAAGAGTTTGACTTTGTTTCATAAACACAGTACAAGAAAGTGAGAAACAAAACAATTTCACTAGCAACTCACAAGAGAATTCCAATTACTGATTATTTGGTTTTTTTAAATAGAAGTTGAGTACTGTTCTGGAAATAACAGCCTTTAAATTTCTTCTCTGTCACGGTTAACCTGAAAACGGGTATGCTGACGTGGGACCCTGTTATAACTTCTGCTCTAACAAGGATAAACCATGCCAATCCTTTATAGATTAACTAGATCAAAATGACCTCGCAAATACTCCCATTTCTTTCAAAGTTAGAGTGTGGGGCACACTTTAGAAGACAAACAAGATTTAAAAAGTAAGAAAAAAAAAAAGCATATTAAAATTATATAGGACTACCTCTAAAAAATTAGACAATACCATTGTCTAGATCTTCCCACATAATTCAGTATTAGAGATCAAGGAAGAATTAAGAGGCCACTTTTAGGCAGCGTAATTATACTCAGGGGGATCACCAAATACCCTGGTTAGTGTCTTCATAAAATATCTGAATCATTTTTCAGAACAATCTAGTTCCTGTGTCCACTGACGAGGCTCCAGAGTCCATCAGACTTTAAAACCCTTTGAAAATACCTGAGGGTTCAAGTAAAATTGTATTTTCATTTCTACATGAAACATAATTCAAAGTTTGTGGTTTATATCCCTGCCTGCCCTTACAACTTTTAATGAATTTGATATAGTCCTTGTTCTTCCAGAATGCTTTCTATTACACTTAAAACATTAACTCAAAGTGAGATGCAGAAAGGCAAACAATTTTTTTTAAATAGCCAGATATGTAATTAAATTTTTCAGCCACTATCCTTAAAAGATACTTCAGAGCATAATTTTTAAAAGACCATCTATAAGATTTTTAAAAACTCTTAAAATTACAAGAAACACTCTTTCAGTATGCATCAAAATGTGCCTAAATGTTCAAATATTATGTAAACAAACCTGTTTTCCCAAAACTATGCAGAAGACTCATGAGCCCAAATAAAATATAAAATATAAATCTCAATTGCCATATCAGCCTTCTGTTGGCTAATGGCTTAGTAAATTAGGTGGAATGTTATGGTCTGATCATGAATGTTCATTGTTCGAAATATTCTGTACAGTAGGAGCTGTATCTAGCCCCAGTAAAGTTCCAAGATATGACTGGTCTCTAGGATCCAACATCTGCTCAGGCCTTACAGGATGAACAATATTTGCAGGTTGTGGAGTAAGAGTATATTTCTCTAGAAATGATAGATCTGTTGCTCGTTGGTAATCTGTCTGCTCAGGCTGTGGAGGAAGAATGCCATGTGACTGAGTAGTATGCTGTACTAGATCAGCTTGCGGCTCAGGCATCTGAACCGGTACGAGAGTCACAGGCACACACACATCTGTAGATACATTCTGCAGCAAAGTTTTGGCTTCTGATTGATATGCTTTGGACTGTTCCACATACTGTTTACCCTCAGTTTGGTAAACTTTGTCATCAGAGGTGTACTGCACTGGTAAGGAGACTAGCTTTTCCTCCGAAGAAGATGTCAGTGCCTCTTCTGCAGCCTTTGATCCATGAACATGATCAATATGATATTTCAGCTTGTCTTTTCGTTTAAATGTTGCGTTGCAGTGTTGGCAATTAAAAGGTCGAGCATCTGAATGAATAACCATGTGTTTTGTTAATGTCTTCTTAATTCTAAAAGACTGATTACAGATTTGACATTTGTAGGGTTTCTCACCTGTAAAGACAGAGAAGTTAGAACTGTTTATTCTGCATAACACCATGCCACACAAATATGCAAATACATACATGGATTATGGCACAGAGACCTAGTATAAAACAATTTTACTGAAAACAAAGGGCATATGTTTAGCACCAATTTTGGAACTAAGGGAGCAATTAGAAGTTTGTTGAGAAATTATATTAGCATGCCCTTCTCCTTACATACAATTCTCTCAATATTTGGGATTTCTATCAGGTACACAAAAAGACCATCAGAATACAAGCCAAATAAAAAAGAACAGTCTTTAAACTGTTATGATACTGGTACTAGATGAGCTCGATTTGTACTTCTATACATTTCAAAGGGAAAATGATTTCCCTAAACATAAGGCACAAAAAACAAAGTCAAACATGTAAGGACATAAACCTTTCCAAAGGAATTTCAAATCCCTGTTTAGATCACCACTAGAAATGTAGTACTCTCTGGACCACAAAACTTATTAGAAGGTCTTGGTAAATTTGGCAAGAACATACACCAATAAACTAAAGCAAGAGGTGTAGAGAGCACACCACAAACCTGTGTTGAGGATTACCAATATTTCAACATACATATTCAGGAGGTAGTAGTCAGGAATGACCAACATGAGAAAGAATAAAAACTCTTGCTTCCTGCTACTCTTTTGCTAAATGCTCAACAATCATAATGAACTGAGTAAGTCCATCAATGTTGATACATAAAAATACATTCCTACATGTTTTGTGGTTTTGTTGGGGTTTATTTTATTTTTACCTGAATGTGTCCTAAAATGCATTTCCAAACTTGATTTCCCTTTAAAAACCTTCTTACAGACTTCACACTGGTGAAATGTTGCTTTATACCTTTAAAGAAGAAAAGACATTTCATGTTAGATACTTTTTTTTAAAAAAAACAATTAACACTAAAGCTATGTGCACAGTCCTTTTTGAAATCTTCAGCTGCAAAATAGATGAATATCAAAGCTTCCGAATTTCCTCACTTATGTTCATATTTCCTGGCATCTGCATACCAAGAAGCTCAATTGGATTCTTTTCTATATTCTATCTTATTCTCTGCTGGGACTGGCACTTAGTATTCAAAGAGCAAAAGCCAATAAAAATTCTTCTCTGACCCCAAAAGCATCCTTAAGTAACAGTTTTTGCACAATACCCACCAGAGGCTTTCACTTTGGCAGAATTATGACATAAATAAAGTATGGTTTAGATTACTGGCTACCAAGAAAAAACAAACAAATAAGCAGACAATGTACTATAATTTCAACACAGACACATCCATGATGGCTTCTACACAATGCTAGTAAGTACAAGCAGTTAAAACACATCATTTGAAAAACAACCAGGTTTCAGTTTATCTGAAAATCTCTGAAAGGCCTGTTTTTGGACCTCAAGAATTTAAAAACCCTATTTCATTTTCAATTTACAGACATAACTCAGGTTTCAAAGTTTTTACCTACTTTCAGCCACTAATCTGCTACCAGCTTCTAAAATACCTAAGTGTGGGATAGTTCTCACAGTGCTTAAATGATGTTTAATAATTCATTCTTAACTAGTCTGCAATAACAGTATTACAGCAAACCATCCTTTTGATCCTTTTTTATGTTTTTATTTACTTTATTATGCTACAAAGAAAACATCTTACTTAAATTGTGAAGGCAATTTTCTGACACCCACTTCAAACCATAATAATGATATCTCTATCAAGACTAAGGTAATGGGCCTGACAAATACACAGACTGATAGAATTCTGCACAAACATGCAAGTCCCAACAAAATCAGCTACAGAAGTATTTACGCAGTTATACAAACCCCACACTTACTTCTGCCAGACTTTTTCTCCCAGATGAACACTTTTATAATGAACAGTAAGGTGATCTCTACGGCCAAAACATTTTCCACATTCCTCACACTGATGTGCTTTTTCACCTACAAGGGCAAAATTCAATACATTTTGGTTAAATCTTCTGGAACTTATTAAATGTCTAAGAGCTGTAATTGTAAGACATGCGGTAGATCCATGTTCACAAAGTCCAGCCAATCAAGCTCTTCCATACCCTACTCAGAGAAGGATTCTCTGTTATCAGAGAACAAAATTCAGGAGGTAGGTTGGTTCTATAAGAGTAAGGATTTTTACTACTTGTTACATGCAACTATTACTGACCATTTGTCATTTCTAGAAAGAAATTCATGTTCATCAGTTAAGGCACACTTCCCCAAGCACCCACTGCATGAGAGAGACAAGGCAATGACTAGGAATCCGCTTTCTTCATTATGACTCGAAATGCGACACCTTCAATAATTCACAGACTTTAAAACAGAAGCTTACTTAAACATACCTATTATTTTCAGCTACTACTTTTTAGAACTTAAAATTACATCACAGTATTTATCTTCTTTATTATCCTGATTTACGTAGTTACCTTTTTCTTTTATGCTGCTGTTTAAAAGTATCTTGATTCTTTTTAGTCATCTTGAGATCTTCCACAAAGTGGCACAATATTTCTTCTCATGTAAGTAGGAGGAGTGTGGACAGTCAAAGAATGTAACTTTCTAGAGGAGGGAAAAGCAAATAGAGTAGAAAAGAGGATTTTTTTTTTTTTTGTACTTGAGTTTTCAAAGATTTCTTTATTTTATAGCAAGCATTATAATTTCAAGCACCAAAAAAGAAGCCGTCATCAAAAGAAAGGCTCAAGAAGTTTAGACTCTGATCACTTTCATATTTGCATGCTGCCTAGAAAGTATTTTGCCTCCTAGAAGGCCACATTCTCTTTGGATCTTGTCCTGAAAATGGAAAAGTCCCTAGCGACTCTTCGCTCTTCCTATACATTTGATAACCTTTTGGCTCTCAGTGCAACAGAATGATTTTTTTTCTTCCTCCTGATCATCCCCATCTGGCTGTTGTCACGGTTGACTCCCACCACTCTCCTTCCTTCCCTCTTCTCCATAGCAGAGACTTCAGAAACACCTCTTAGGTGTTCTTACATTAAAGTGATCAGTGTACAAACTTTGACAGAGCCTGTGACAGCTTCTTCTGTGTTGCGGTAATAATGTTTCACACAATTGCTATTAAAAAAAAGAAATCTGAACTCATTTAAAAATCCTCCTTTTTCACTTTTGCTTTTATTAATTATTATTTTTAAAGCAATTCACTGTTACATGTTTTTGACTGTCCCTTGGCTTTCTATGTTAACATGGAGGAAACACTTGGCCTTTAAACCTTGGAAAGAGGTAATATTAACCCTACTTTAGTACACCTTAAAAATAGGGAGAGGAACTTTTAACAGGCCTAAAAAAATGCACGTACTGAAAAAAAATTCCATAATTAATTTTTTATTTGATCTTATTTCAAAATAGTAATTTCGAAGCCAATTTTCAAATAAAATGCCTACCTGAGTGTATTTTTTTGTGTTTTGTCAGGTGGTCATGCCGAATAAATGTCTTCCCACATTCTTCACATTCATATCTCTTGTCATCATGGTGGACTCTTAGATGAAGTCTGTGTATTCATAGTCATAAACATAACCATAAAATGCAATTTTGTTAACATCTGTACTACTAATTCAATGCAAAATACCAGAAAACACAGCCTTTAGTGCTTCGCACAAATATCAGGAAATAACTTCCAGTTGAGGTATGGCTTAAACTGCTCTCAGAAAGCAAGAGAGCACAGAGCTAAAATCTCGTATTTGATCTTAATTTAGCAGGATATTTCAGTCCTCCGCTTATTTTCTCTTTGATCAACAAAGGTGGAAAAGTTTTAGATGTGCAAGAAAGTCAGCTTTGATGCAAGATTTGTATGGGATTCTGTCTGCGTTTAAACCACTAATGTCTTGTATTAAAAATTAAATGACTTCTCACAGGTTGTTAATATATTTTCAATATTTAAGCACGTTTAAAGCATTTACTCATGCTCTCAGAATCAGAATACATCAAATCACATATATTACAAAGAATTTGTTGATAACACAAATGCCAGTTTACCAGCTTGTTTAATAAAAATCTGTACCTGTAAGAGCTTCCATGACGAAAACTCTGCCCACAAATACTGCAAAGATGAGGCTTCTCTCCACTGTGAATTCTCAGATGTTCTTTCAAAGTTGTTCTGTTTAACAAAGGCGATAAAATTTAATTTTAAGCAGTCGCTGCCATGTGAAACAGATGATCAGTTTCTCAATTTCTTTAACAGATGGTTCACAATATATCCAAATAACTGCATCAATTTTTTCAGATACACACACATACCCACACATTCAAAGGCAGTATGGCAACCTATCTATGATTTACTGAACCAGCTGGGCCTAGAGATGATATAAGCAAAGAAACCAAACACCATCCCAACATACATTTGAACAACATACATTAAAGAAAGCATCAATTTCTACACTATTTTCTATGTAATAATTTCCATGCTACTGTGTGTATAAAGCCAGACTCGAAGGAAATCTGGATTATGGATGTTAATTTAACGTAACTCAGAACAGAGCTTATTTAAGTACATATATATTCATACACACATACATACATATACATATGTAAGTCTACTTTTACTATTGCCTTTCCAATGTGAAAAGAAAAGTGCATGCAGGTGAAAATTCCTCTCAAGCAAAGGAAACAGACAATAAAATTTACTGTACACACAGCTGGTGTGTGAACTAAACAAAAGGTAAAATTCTTTAATCTTCTTCCAGTACTTATTATACTACTTTTCAAAGATTTTTTTATGCTTTACACAAAAATCTTATATTTTCTAATGAGAGCAGCAACATTTAAATATCTGACTGCCTTACATAACGTAAATGAAACTTGAAGTGTGTAAACATACTGACTTTTTAAAACAGAAATTCTTCTTGCAGTTCAAAGTGATCTTTATAGAATTGAAAGACTACCTGTGCTTTTGTTCACCCTTTCATTATTGCATTAGTACGTTTTCTTTTAATACATGTATACCTATGGATGAAACTACTAGAAAACACACACCACCAACAAAACCCATTAGGGACAAATCTTCCTCATACAGTACTCTCAGGGGTCTTTGCCAGTCATTGGAAAAAAAAATGAAAACCAAGAAAATATACTGCAGTACACAAACTCAGATCTTTTCATATGCCCCAAATAGAACATAACTAGAATCTTAGTCACAGTTACTGAGATGAAGCTGTATTCTTTCAAAATAATTAAAAAAAGAGAATTATAAGGCTCATTGTTTCAGAACCTAACCATAGATCACCATTTGGAAAACTTAAAAGATCTCCTTTATAAAGCAGTGCAAGACATGTGCACTGAAGCCATGTTAGCAAGTGTTTAAAATTCACATTTTTTTCCCTAACGTGTAGAATAAAAATGGGGGGGAGGGAATTGAGCCAACTTTTAGAGCTTCCACTTTTCAAAGTGCTGAATTAACATTTTTTCCCTCCATTTAGAGAAGCAGCAGCAAAGGCTGTACAGTATTATTCCATCTTCCATGAAACCATGTTTGTACAAGTCGAATTTCTTCTTAGTCATTCTCACCAGTGTTCCTCATCTTCCTGTCTTCATCAGCATATTTACCAAAATATCTATGGCCGAAAACTCTTTCCCAAACAAATGCAAGATGTTCCTGCACAACACAGGAACCCTAAGCGAAGTGAATTAGAGGTAAGACTTTCTTAATATAATTCTGTCTCATAACTAATTACCTGTGGCTGTCATCCATAATTTTAGAGGTCATCAGAAAATCACATGCTACCTGTGGCTCTGACACTACGTTTTAATAAACTAGCCCTCCGAAATTCTCATTTATGTTAAAAACCCAAAGCCAAAACAAATTCAGAATTAAACAAAGCATGCTAAACATTTCTCTGTTCTGCTGAAGTTCAAGTAGTCACGCAGCTCCTTACCGTTCCCTAACAGATTTTCCACAGATGAAACATGTCCATTTCCTCTTTCCTCCATGAGTACATTCTATATGGCGTTTCAGATTTCCTGTATCATTAAACTGGCGGCCGCAAATATCACAAGGAAAAGGCCCTACAAGGAGACAGACACACATACTACTATCACCTGTCACTTAAACCAAACAAGATGCACAGACTGGTTAATTGTGAAAACCCTAATCAATTTACAAAACAAAAGTTTTGTCTAACAAATAATTAATGTTTAGTACAGTCAGCATACTTTAAGTAGACTTTGTGCGCTTTCTGCTCACACAAGTTATTTCTAATATGTGGTATTTTGGCAAGTTTCATAACTGTAAAGCAAAAATTTCGAATTAATAGTCAAAAGTAATTAAGCCCACTTAAGACTGTTCGAAAAAACAAATTCCTATCACTATCACCGATCTAGTTGCTACCTAGCAGAAATAATTACTAGTAATAAAAAAAGTCTTTGGAATACTTCAGGAGGAAAGAACAAGGTCTTTGGAAAACTTCAGAAGACTATGACTTCATAGCTGAGAACCAGTTTCATGCAAAAAAGTTTTAAAACAATGCTAATCTTAATTTCTGCTCCCTGAACCCCACCATGCATTTATTTAGGCAAAATACAACAAGGCCAAGTGCAAGATCCTGCACATGGGTCAGGGCAGTCCCAACCACAAATACAGGCTGGGCGGAGAATGGATTGAGAGCAGCCCTGCCGAGAAGGACGTGGGGGTGCTGGTGGATGAAAACCTGGACATGAGTCACCAATGTGCGCTCACAGTCCAAAAAGCCAACCATATCCTGGGCTGCATCAAAAGTAGTATGGCCAGCAGGTTGAGGGAGGTGATTCTGCCCCTCTACTCTGCTCTGGTGAGACCTGCGTCCAGCTCTGGAGCCCCCAGCACAGGACAGATGTGGACCTGTTGGAGTGGGTCCAGAGGAGGCCACAAAAATGATCAGAGGGATGGAACTCCTCTACTATGAGGACAGGCTGAGAGAGTTGGGGCTGTTCATCCTGAAGAACAGGAGGCTCCAGGGAGACCTTCTAGCAGCCTTCCAGTACCTGAGGGGGCCTACAAGAAAGCTGGAGATGGACTGTTTACAAGGGCATGCAGGGACAGGAGAAGGGGTAATGCCTTTAAACTGTAAAAGGGTAGATTTAGATTAGATATAAGGAAGAAATGATTCATTGTAAGGGTGGTGAGGCCCTGGAACAGGTTGCCTAGAGTTGTGGATTCCCCCTCCCTGGCAATGTTCAAGGCCAGGTTGGATGGGGCTTTGAGCAACCTGGTCTAGTGGAAGGTGTCCCTGCCTGTGGCAGGGGGATTGGAACGAGATGATCGATAAGGTCCCTTCGAACCCAAACCATTCTACAATTCTATAATACAATGCCTCAAAAAGACAGCTGAACAGAAAAGTAAAAATACAACCAAAAGCAACAAAAAGAACCCCAACAACTCCCCCACAGAGCTGCAAAAGCGACAACTGGAAAAGGAGGTAGGGTAGAAACCAGACTGATCAGGATATACAATGGTGGAGGAAGGTTCTACTTTAAATCTGTTGTTTACATGTCAGAAGGAGGTTTCTATACCGAGATGGAATTTTTCTTGATGTTTCAGTCTTGCAAATCGGGATTTAAAGTGCTCTTCGCAGTAGGTACACTTAAAGGGTTTATCCTGAGAGTGAAGGATCATATGCTCTTCTAAATGAGGTCTTCGAGTGAAAGATTTCTTACATATCTAAAATGATAATACACTCTGTCAAAGGTACATCAGTTATAACCAGACTTTTTTCCTGTTCATAAACTCTAACAGTTTAGTTCATCTACTCTGCAGCAATGTAAGATTAAACATATATTATTCAAAAGCATACTCTATTCCAACTTGTAAAGCCTTGCAGTCAACATCAAAAAGTCTGTGTTCTACATAAACCCCAGTGGATTGCACTAGAAAAAATAGGATGCCAATCCATGACATCCTAAATCAAACTATTGGCAACTCCTGCATAGAGTTACATGTTCTACTCCTCCTTTCTACTGACTCCAGCCCTTACCAGACTCTTTTCCTAAGGTGTTTCAACACAGTAACTCAGCAGGACATAACCCAATGGATAAAAAGCAAATGGCTTTGGCTTTGTTTTGGATGATGAAACAGCTCAGCTGGTAAAAGTTGTTGTAGTATAGTGTACTGTAGAACTAGAGTCATACCTGTTCCTTTATTTCCTCTGGGAAATTCTCTGACAGCTCATATTAAAGAGAAAATGCCAATACCAACAAAGAAAGGTAACTCAAAATATATTTTAGAGACACAGGACTTTTTCAATGTTAAAGTTACGTGAGCTTTTTAGTACTGTTCTCAGATTAATCAAAACCTAACTGTACAAGAATTATTAGTAGTTATTACAGAAAGCATGCAGTTCAATTATAGAATTGAATCCACAGCTCAAATTTAGGCATTTAAACTAGGTATCGCAATTTAACATCAGGGACCTATGCTTTAACATAAATCAACATGGTGGTAACTGATTTCACTCTGAAACTGTTGCCATTGTTTGTAATAGCTGAGTTTAGTACTACGTAACTCCCATACATTAAATTGTGCAATCAGTTTCTCAGAACATGCCCGAATAACACTCCTTTAGCCTCAGAAAATCAGAAGCAACAGCTTTATTTGCTTAAAAACTCATTAATGTGAAATACAGGTGTAAGAAAATCCCATACCTGTAAAAAGTATAATATCCTTCTTGCTTTTCTTTACTATTAATATTTTACTGTTTCTGTGAATTTGTTCACATTCCTCGAGGATTAAAGTATGGTCACCAAATCTTGGTGTCCACACATGGACTACAGCATAAACCAACAACCTGAAGAAATCCTGCAGCTTACATCTGTGGTACCTTAGCACTCAGAACATACTAAACAACCTGAAAACAAAGTCACAGCTCCTAAGGGTTATGCTCATTCTCCAATTGCTATAAAAGCTAAAATTCTACCCCTAGTTTTGATTCAAATCCATTTTCAAGACACATGAGCAGCACAAGAGCAGCGGCTCACTTTTTAAAAATTTCTGCTTAACATAAAATTTTCAAGTAAAAAAAAAAAAAAACAACAAACCACAAAGTGGAGTTTACCAAATCATTCATCTGCTAAGAATACTTTCTGAGAAATGAACATCAACAATGTTGCACAATTGATTCCCACTATTGAAATGTTTCTTACCTAGTAACAAACAGAATCTGTAATACGTTCACACAACATAACTTCATCTGGAAGATAACACCCTTTGGTCAACCACGTAATATCTCCAACCATGGCAGACAAACACTACAAATTCCTACAGTTGATTTCTCCCAACCTCCTACTATGTGTTTATAAGTGAAAGTTCACAAACAAAGCAAGATTGGTAATCATGTTACAGCCCCTAGTATTACAGACATACAGGGGCATGTAGCAGTTTGCATAAACAAAAGAGCTGCCCTGGGAAAAACAAAAGTAAACTTATTCCCTTAAAGAAAAACCAACAAAACTCCCCGTTTGAAACCTCAAAACATTATTTGGCAGCAGACACACAGAGAATTGAAGTTCTACAAAATCCTTTTTACAGTAGATGTACTACACACATATACCTCTCCCGGGGAAAAATCAAGGAAAGGATTCTATGATTTTACAACTAGAGATAAATTTAGTACAAATTTACAACTCTGTTGACGTGCATAAGCAGCCAAATGAGAGAGTGTTTCATATTTAACATATATATTCCTCACTATTGAGAAAGCCTTCCAAAAATGTATACTTTACAGTCAGTGTTTGATATGCATAATTAATGGGAGAGCAAGTACTCTATTTTTAAAGTATTCATAACACTGAAGTATAATAATCTGCAAACTGACATATTTTATCAATGCTAATAGCTGATCACATGAAAAAATAGTGCCTTCAACTATTTTAGAATTCAGTTTGGTATTAACCACTCGGTCACAAGCTGTGCATATGAAATAAAGTTCAGTTGCTAGGACAGAAAGAGGAAATTTCTACCATCACCTACAAAATTTACTGAGATGTTACAGACACACATACCATATTTTCACTTAAGTATTCAAGTCACAAAAAAACATAGTATCTACATAAAAAAAAATAAAGCACTGAAGTATTACTTACATCACATTTCCAACCTTCACTCTTTGTCTTCTTGATAGAAAGAAATTCTTGTACATTCTCTGGATGAAACCTAGAAGAAAGACAGAAGCTGCAAGTAGTTACCACTTTCTAAGATGAAGATCACCCAAATACTAAATACCCATTTCTAAACTTTATGTGTCATGAAAGTTGATCACCAAGCCAGCTGAACAGAATACTGATAATTAAATAATTCTAAAGGCACAGGTAACTGGCAAGTAGTGTTGACTATAGAGTCTTGTAGAATCTCATATGACAATTGGTAAGACACAGGACACTTTCTATTATAATGCTTTATAGACATTCACAATGAAAACAGGAAAAAAGCTGTATGTAAATAATAATACCTTATTATTAGACCTGTCATAAAAAATTATTCACCTAAAAGAATCTACATGCAAATGGTTTATCGATCTACTATTATCAACAGTACAGTATCAACATATAAAACCAAAGACGGCATTTTATTCTTCCTCCAAATTAAAAGCAACACAGGTAATTATTAAGACTGTTGTGTTCTGACTGTGCTAGCTAATCTGAGCATTCTCAAATTTATTGCACAAACCTGTGGTAGAACTCCTACAGAACCACTATTGCCATAAGGACTGCATAGGGACTGATGAAATAGCAAGTTAGTTGATACTGCTAATCCCCCTGTCCCTTGAAAAGATACTTATTTGAGAAAACAGTTACAGAAATAATGCAGAATGTGCTGTGTGCATACATATACTTATCTTCACTTTAGAACTGAAAAAATTATTCTTCCGAAACGCGAGACAAACTTGCTCATACTCGCCTCTTCACATGCTTCGCTAAAGTCTTTTTGCTTGCATGCAGCTTATTGCAGTAGGGACATTTGTGTTCCTTTTTATGAAAGTCAGTATCACTAGAGTGTTTCTTTCTGTGCACTGTCAGGTTGGACTTCGTTGAATAGCGCTGATGACATATATCACACTCGAAAGGCTTCTCACCCGTGTGTACACGTGTATGGCTCTCATATTTGCCTACACAGTAACAACAAGAAATATCTGTTAGCATAAACTCTAACAGGCATCACCTGCAATATACACATTTGGGGTTTGTTCTATAATATCTCTCTCAAATGAGGTCAAGATCTTAGTACCTTCCACGCACATCCAAAGATTTCTACTGTTTTACACCACTGAAAACTGCACAGTAATCACACATGCATTTGATCCAAGGTTCCTCCACACAGCTCCATCCTAACTATTTTTAAGATAAAGAGTAAAAATAAAAGGGCTCTGTATTACTGTTAAATCTGTGCAAGGGTTACAAGTCCCCCTTGTTCAACCCTACAGCATACTCTGTTCTTAAGTACTGAAAGGTATGCTACTACTCTTTCGCTACACTTATTGTGACGTACCTTTTCGGAATAGCAAACAGCCTTGCAACAAACTGGTATTTTTAAGGTACTTTCCAATTACAAAATACCGAATGAATGATGCACATCCTTTCAAATGATCTATATTTGAGACCCAAGATATTACCATAAACAAAAATACTACTCTCCCATTTCTTTCACATTGCTTGTATTCCCTCTACTGTTTGGCAGGTTTTCTTCCGAGTATAGGATTCAGTCCGACACTGAGGATCTACCTACCTAAAGTCAATAGCAGGCTCTCTGCTTTGTACTAGGTATTTTTTTTTCTCTGTAGAATATGCATCACACTTCTGGGAGTTAAAGAAAAAAAAAAAGTACTATAGCTCATTAATTTAAAATACAAGTCAATTGCCTACAGTAATACAAGCTTATGAAGAAATACTTTATGTATCACTTGTTTTAATGCTATTTCTCATGTATGTTTTGAGCTCAAAACTAGAATTCTAAGTCATGACAGTGCAAAACGGGCTTCCAATGTGTGCAAAACCAAAATGCACCATTACAACCCTAAATACACACAAGTCATTTCTTTCCGCACAGTACCCTTTCGATATTAATAACACAGCTCCCAAATTCAAGAAAATTTCCTATGTTGCTTTAATTTTAAGATATGACATTACAAGTATGGTTAAGTCCCACATTTTTACTGTTAAATAGCTTGTATGATATAATTGGTGACCTTCGAAAATACATTTCACCTCAGCAAGCTAAGCACACTGTGTGTGAGTAGGAATTAATATATACACTAGCCCCACCCCATTTTCGTAAACTCCTAAAATTTCAAACTTATGAAAGACCCAACATATCTATTGTAAGAACACCAAAAAAATGCCTAACACTAAGAGGAACTGTTTCTTTCCTAGTTCCCATGATTGAAAGGAAGTCAATACCTTACATGACCATAATTCTACATTTATTCCAGCCGAAAAAACACCAAAATTCTGGGGTACAGTAGTAATTTACTTTTAATGTGTGAAAGGAGGACAGAGAAGCTGGAATTTTGACTCTTCTGATACCCTGAATAACTATACACCTAGATTTGGCTGTAACATGAACGATCCTAACAGAACAAATTAAGCTGTCAAAGTATTACTTGGCGTTAACTACAGACCAGAAAAACCAAGCTAGAAGTCAGAGTGACTAGGTCTTAAGCACCTAGACACCAAGTAGAATAGAAGAATTTCAGGCTGTTTGGCAATGGTGCTGTTTTACTTCAGCAATAATGACAGCTTTGTTACTTAAAATTAATTTGGCAGAAAATACAAGTTTCAGACTTCACACAATTTATCATCTAGTATCTTGCTATATTTCCCTCTTTTTCAATGCTGCTTTTATATACCATACTAACAACCAGAACCCAGAACAATGAAAGAGAAACAAATTTAGCATTTGCAGATTTCTCAAGTAACGCACTCAGTTCATTTATTGAAACTGTTCAGCACCACAGATGTAACAGCTCCATACATTCAGAAAAACTAGCGGCGTAGTGGATCAGTGAGACGACCCAGAAATTCTGATCTTCACTCTCCAGGACACAGAAAAAGCTCAGTTTATTTCCCATACAAATAGCACCACCATATGGTAAAAAGAAAAGAAATTAACCTAACTTGTTCTTACCTATTCGATCAAATTTTTTGTCACACTTAGGACACTGCAGTAGTTTTTTGCTACTGCTTTGAATGATGACTGGAGCTAAGCCTTCAGGAATATTTCCCATTGAATCAACTGCCTCAGAACCCTCTTCAGTGTCATTCTGTTCTTTTTCACTTTGTTCTTCAGACTCTGAATCTTCACCTGACATCTCCTCTTCCTGTCCCTCTTCATCAGCATTGCATTCACTTTCACTGTCTTCAAATTCACTTCTATCAGATGTTTCCTTGTCAGAACTGACTTTTTCCAAATTGCTGTCAGAGGCATCACCACTTTCATTGTCGCTGTTATCAAATTTAGCTGGACATTTACGATTTCTCATAGAACGTCTAGTGGAAAAGTCGGCCTTCTCAACCATTTTTAACCCATGTTTTCTTTCCAGTGAAAGGGATCTGTGGGCTTTAGCCAAATGATTTTCTAAGGACTTCTTGTAACAGAAGCTTCGACCACAAAAAGTGCACTGATGGCTATTTAATAGTTTACCTGTCAGTTCACTGAGTGTCTCTACTGGTGTAGGTGCATCAGTTACCACATCAGTCTGTACGTTAGAAATATTTTCATTATTTAATAACTTCACTGCATCTATGATATCTAAAAATTTTGCTGCTTCCAGCACTAACGGAATTTCATTTTTATATACAAAAAACTCAGATGTGTAGAGAAACTCAAGTAAATGCTGAAAGACAGAATGAGTTACATGATCTAACGTGACGACATCGGTGCTTGGATTTTTGCTCAAACATGCATGAAAATAACTACTCCCAACAGCCACCACAACTTTGTGTGCACTAAATTCTTTTCCTTCTACAATTATGAGTAAATCACAAAATGATGGATGTTTCTGTCTATCATCATTTAAGTATTTAAGTAGATTTTTGTTATACTGCAATGAGCTTAGGAGCTTTCTTTGTTCTGATGATGGTGAAAGTTCCTGGGAAGATTCAAGCTGATCTGCAGGAGCTATTGCTGCAGGCTTTGAGACAATTCCTGGCGCACAGTCTACTACAAGAATCTGTTCTGAAGTATCTTTCTCATGGCCGAGATGAACCTTTTCGTTTAGATTTGCAGCGAGCCGTCTCCTTTTCTTCATTGCAGAGGCGCAGCGTTAAAATCAGGAGCTTCATAGGTGACTGGCAAGGAAGTCTCGTCAAAACTTGGTTCTGCTCCAGACCTTGAGAAAATATGTGCCAGTAATTTCATACTCTGCACAAGAATTGTGACAAAAATCACTGTCAGCGCTTAACTGTAACTTTGTTTTTTATTAACGCTTTCTGTATTTCGCTCTTTTCTACCCTGCGTACCTTAAGCTTTTATTAGGTTACCAAGATCTCACCGCTTCCCATTGCGGACCAGGGCACAACACGACTCGGAGCCGGTGCACCGACACCGCTGTTTCCAACGGCGCAGAGGCGGCCGGGGCTGGCTGCGCTCCTCGCCCGGACGCACCGGCACGTTGTTGCTATTCTTACACCGAGGCGCAGCCGCGTTCCGTCTCCCCTGGGCCCGGCCCGGCCGCCCTTCTGCTCCTCCCGCCGGGCGCCCGTCCCCTCGGGACAGCTCGCAGACCCGCAGGCGCCGGGGCTCCCCGGCCCGGCCCTCTCCCCGCCAAGCGCCGAGCCCGCGGCCGGGCTCCC
>Ga0065711_1008481_pt1 | contig 20157 bp, 11 predicted proteins | sample Hoacrofraction12_FD_59098 | JGI IMG/M metagenome (GOLD analysis project Ga0065711, IMG submission 59098) | Hoatzin crop microbial communities from Cojedes, Venezuela - Epithelial fraction 12 v2 (version 2) | ecosystem: Host-associated > Birds > Digestive system > Esophagus > Crop | place... | reverse complement strand
GTCCAACCCCTCTGCCGAAGCAGGGTCACCTACAGCAAGCTGCACAGGACCTTGTCCAGGCGGGTCTTGAATATCTCCAGAGAAGGAGACTGCACAACTTCCCTGGGCAGCCTGTGCCAGTGCTCTGTCACCCTCAGTGAAGAAGTCTTGTCGTTTTCTTCCGCTATTAACGTTTATTCTACAAGTACTACAGTTGAAATCGAGTAACTGTGATCTGATATGCTGCAGTGATATTTCTAGGATCCTGTTTGGTGTTACGAGTTCGTTATTAATGGATCTTGTCCCCAGTCTGCGTGTGACCTCGCAGAGGTGTGTTCGAATGCTCTCGGTCCACTGGAGTGGACTGGAGTCCACTGGAGTACAAAGCAAACTGGGTTTGCGTAAATGCAAGCACTCATGCGGTCAGATACTTGAGGTGCAGCATGAATGAATGTAGAACTGGGCTGTCCTTAACAAAATCCCTGCTGCGTGTCACATTACGGTCTTAGATTCGTCTGGTTTAGCAAAGCGTAGGCTTGCGTCAAGGGCTGTTTTGTGTGTGGTTATTGTATATTTGGGTATGGATTCATCTTTAGAATAGTTCTTAGAAAAAGTGGAAGAAGTAACAAAATTAGTGATGTAACTTCTGAAAGACAAGCCAAACATTGAAAAAAAAGAAAGAAAAATGTGTGAGAATTTGCAGATAGACATTTTTTGATATGCCATGCGTTCTAATTATAATTCACTCCTTTGATGTACTGGCTTGACTACATTATGCATGTAGATAGGCACTTAGGTCACTGATGTATTGTTTTGATAGTTTTCTTTCTTCGTAGGATGGATACGTATTTCTTTGCAGATGAGAGAGACCTTAATATCAGTGGTTTCTAGACATTGTTGTCTCCAGAAAAAATGTTGATATAAACTTATTAAAATAGGCGATCTATGTTGCAGTGTATTGCCCTCCTAAACTGTGCCTGGCTGTGCTGCTTTCTTTTGTGAAGAATAACAGACGAGAATTGCATGCTAGTAGCTATTAGGAGTAAGAATCATTTTCCTTAGCAGATTTTCTCTGTTTATGTTTGTGTTTGAGTTTTTTGGCTTTTTTTTATCCCCCACCCCCTCCCCCCAATTTTCTTTATAAAGAAATGTAATTAATGTAATTTGTGACTTAAGTGTATTTGCTTTTGTTCAGCTCACTCTTCAGTCACTGTATTCACTTCTGCTTTACGCTGTTCAGAAGTTTACCATAATGAGCAACTCGGAACACTTTCTGAAAAACAAGTGACTGCTGGTAATGCTCAAGTGTGGTTTGTAACATTCCAAAGAACAACAAATACTAAAATACACTATTTTTTCAAACCTGAGCTTCAAAATAATACAATCTGAATCAGACATCAAGAAATACTGATTTGAAATACGTATGAAATGGATTTCTGATGAAAAGGGAATTTGAGAAGTACTGCTTTAAGAATTCTGGTGAGATACACAAACCACCTTCTGTAAGCTCTCTGAACATAACTAGCATGCTGCTCAGTTTATTCAAAAAGGACTGTAAATTCTGGAAGTTTTAACTTGATATGTTTGCAGGTAACATGATTGATGTGTAACTCTAGAATGAAAGGAGTATTTAGAGTCTTGGCTATCAGTTCACCAGTTCTACTCCTTAAACAAAGACAGGTCAGATATTAGTCTTGTCTGTAAGTGTTACAGTTTCTGGCTTCGTCCTATGAATACAGACACATGCAAACTCAGAAAATATTCTAACACTCAAATGCCTATCGATCACTAAATCAGAAAAAAACATAATAGTGGAGGGGGACTAGCCTATCTGTCATAAGTTTTTTTTCTTTCATAACTTCTCAGAGGTATATCATATTATAAATGCATTAGAAATGTTTTGCTCTGAGGATATGTAGCATTCCTATAAAGGTTAAATCAATAAAAATGATTTGGCCACATTCCTAAGCATGGCTAGAACAGGTAGCCCGTTGTTTAAGGTACCCTTGAATTTCTGGATCAGATTATTATGGTGCAGCAAAAAGGCTTACTAAAGGCTTCTTACTGTCTGCAGACGTTCTGTGTTTCTATGTGAAGATATCGTCAGCCTAAAAAAACCTTCAGATTTTCTGGGCTACTGAAAAAAGTATTTTTATGTATATAGGTCTCAAATGTTGTGCTGTGTGTGCTGTAAGTTTTAAAAGAAGTTTTGCAACAAGAAGGGGTGAAGAGACACCAGTAATTGATAACAACCAGGTATGTAAAGAAGAAAAAGAGATGTCTTTTAAATCAGTGTTGAGGCTAGTAAAATTGTTGCCCATCTCAGTATCTTTATTAGTTTGTTTAGATTATTCTTATTTTATGCATATCTGATCAAGTGGAATAGCCATTATATTATGTATATTTACTATATCTAGCCAGTTCACTAAGATTATTAAATGTGATGGTGGAAGACTTCAAATTCTTTTAGCTTTATACATAGCTGATAAAATTTAGTGGCCATTAAGTAGTATTTATTCAATACATCTGGTTGATTCAGTAGACAGTGCTGAAGTCTGACAGGAGACTATTTTTATAGATTTAGTGCATTTTAAAATCTTTCATGCACGTTGAGGAGCTACTGTATATTATTGTTACAGGGCAGATTTGTGTCGTACATTGCGTGCATGTGCTATGCATCTATGCCTCTGACATTTTTATATAGGTTTTATGGAGCACAAGCTTACTGTAAGAACATGTTACCAAGATTAGAGTTCAGATTGTATGGGTATTTTAAATGTATTTCACTCAGTCTTACTGTGCCCCTGAAGAATACTGGAACTGAAAACCAGTGCCTTTTTATCTTTTTCTTTCTTTCTTCCATTTTTATGTTTTTTTTAAACCGTGAAAAAGAGGTTATATTATTTTTAAGGTACGTCCTAAAATGTGAAATGGTGAAGAGTAATTCTGATGGTAAAGCAAAAAGCACACACTGCTGGTAACTAGGACTGTGTGTTTCAAGATGTTTCTCAGTTGCGAAAATTTGATCAGTGAATTAACCGCACATCCGGCTACATACATCTTTGATCAGAATTGGAACATTCCAGCTCGTGTGTGTGTAGATGTAAGCTGGCTGCATCAAGTAGATTTTACACATGTGCACTACACATGTGCCTTGAAACTAGTTAGTAAATTAATAGTATAATTTAAAGTAGCAAAATGATGTTCTTTCAAGCCTTTGTTTTATACCTAATGAGTATTATTCCAATTTATCTGGACAAATTCAAGTCTTCATTTATTTTAAGATGTATTGATATGCATTTAGAAGGCTCAGCTGTAATTAAGATTTTGCTTTTGCTGTTAAAGGGAATATTAAAACGTTACTTTAATGGGCTTAGAATTCCAAATTATTGCGAGGTCATGACTGAATTAATTGCTATACAGAATAACAGAGCATGATTTTAGGTCCTCTTCATGAAACACTGAAAAATTAAAAGTTGTTCTAGTGTTTGCATATGCTATACACAGTGTTGCATTAGAATGAAACTGTCCTTGCTCCAGTATGAAAGTGATTTGTGCTGTGGAAGATGTATTTCTTCCAATTTGATGCTGAATTAAAATTTTTTTTGATACCTAGATGGTGTTATTTTATTATCCACAAATGCCTGGACTTTTTCTAAACGTTGATTTCTTTTAATAAAATGTCAGCATAAAGAGTGTGCCCTCTGAATTTGTTTTAGTGTTTCTGTTTATGCCTTTTAATCAGGAAGGGGGAAATAAAAATATACTGAATAGCAAGAAAAATATAGCACTTAGTTTTGAATGTACAGAGTTGGATGTAAGAGGGGTGGGAAGGAAGCAAAGTGAATGCCCTTTATGCAGAAAATCCTTCTGGGAAAAGAGAACATTTTTACTGGTGTATACTAAGGTACGCCGCCTAAGTAAATAGTTGCTGCTTTCTGGTCCTGTCAGTTTTAAATAAACCAGTCATTGTTATGGCTTGGTTATTCCACAAATAACCAAACACAGCGGAGTGAAACTTTGATACCACTGATTGGAAAAACGCAGATGATGAACTGTCTTAACGTGAATTTACACTGGTGGTCTTTACTTAGAGGAAACAAGTTTTGCGGATTGTGTTAGGAAATAAATACAGTGCAGGCTTTAACTACTCTATGACAGAGCTGCTCCTGTGCTGGAGTATTATACAATAGCTAGTAACATTAATTCATCAAACGCTTTGTTGTCACAAAGTTAGACCACATGCGTCCCTTCAGTGTTAAAGAGCAAACATGGCAGGGTGTTTTTTTTTTCTCCTAAAAGTTTTCTACTTAAAGGTGGAGGACTTTCGGTTGCATAGATGTTGCATTTGAATGAAAGCAGTTGCTTGTGGAATTTATACAGAAAATGCAGCAATGGCTTAGGTGCTACAGCAGTTCAGTGTTATGGCTCACCTCAGAGGCTTTTTGAGACGTGATAAACTGAAATAGCAATTTCTGACACAATCTTCGGAATTAGGGTTTTTTTTGTTGGTCATGTCTTAAAATGCTTTTTAAGTTCCGTGGAATCCTAACTGTTTAATCTGTGTGAAATTACTCTTGTTGATTCTGCGTGCAGGTTGGTGTTTATACTAAGTTATTGATGCATTATAGTATTAACAGAAAAATAACATTGTGAAGTAATATCAATTCTTGGCAGAACAACTCTGCATTTCATATCAGAATTCTTTCAATGTAAATACGGTGTGCCTTATTTTTTTTGATCACTTTCAGAAGAAATATATAGCACTGTGTCAAAAACAGCAGCCGACCTACAAATAAAGCTACTTTGAGTGAAATGTATGGTTTCACTTTGAAAGTTGAGGTGAGTTAAGACTGCCCAGTCTAACGTCCACAAAAGCAGTTTCTCTCTTCACGGCACTATGGGAAGAAGCAAGAAGATACCGAGAGACTTACTCCCAAACATCTACTTCCCCAGCAATATTGCCAAGTATTGTAAAATTTCACTACTAGCAGTACGCTTGCAATTTATGTAGAACACTACAGTTGCGTTAATAGACATTCTTCTTTACAAATATTGAGACAAGACCCTTGCCACAAGTTCCTGCGTTGCATGTTAGCAGAGTAAGTAGAGATATGTGAAGAGTTTGGGTATTTCTACTGCTGCGATAGCACATTCACTTTTACAGCTTCAGCGTTAGGGTAGAAAATACTGTACCAATACAGATGTTGGCTAAATTTATGCTATCACTGTTTGTTTTTTTTTTTTACTTGAAGAATTTCAAAATTTTGGAAGCATGGATTAATAGGAATTAGAGGTTTGCACTGCATACACGTGCATGTTTGCACACACACAGCTCATTAACATTTCTTAAAAGAAAGAATACCCTGTTCTAATACCACACACAGATACATTAAAATATCATGCTTTTTTAACTGTGTCTTTTCTGATTTGTATCTGAACGAATTACAGATATTTTTGGAGATTAACACTCTCTGGAAGTGAACGTACTTAGGCATAATTATTTGTCTATGTTTTTCTTCAAAAAAAACCACCCAAAACAACCCTCGCTTTTGCTTCCCTGTGTAGGGTCATATATATTATGTGTTTGATGAAGAAATTCAGTTCAACAATTAATATTGACTTGCAATGTCACCCTGCTCTGACTTGTTGTACCAGCCCCTCTTTCAGAAGAGCTGCAGCCAGCGTGGGGTGGTTGGTGGATGTGCATATCCGTGCATACAGACACAAACACAGCTTCCTAGTGTTGCAGTGAATTTTCCTTGTGATCAAGGTTGGGTCCTTTTCCTCTGTACAATAAAATATTATGTAACTGGCAGTGGCTCTGTCTCTCTGTTTTAATAAACCACAGAGTGGATTTAGATGTAAGATATCTGACCATGAGGGATAAGTAAACAATGGTTTGGCACACTTACGGTTCAAATAAATTCTGGGGAACATAAATGTATGTAAGGTCATAGGCTTTTAACTTTCCTTATTCAAGAAAATGGATGATAATAAATTTGAACTCATTATGAAACGCTAGCAATTCTGATGAAATATGTGAAAGAAGCTAGTGTCTATCAGAAATATCGTAACCATGTTTGAATGAATTCCTGCCATAATACTTTTGCCACGGGGTTTTTAGCTATAACAAGTTATAACTATTGTTAATTCCAGAACTGCCTGACCTTAATGAATGTGGCATTTTTAAAAGAGACAGACAGCAGAATAAACAGTTTTTAGCCTTTGCTGTATAAATAGAGGTAGTTTATTAGAGATGAAAAAAATATTCTTAAAGAAAACTGTTAAGGATACAGCAAATATGAAAAGACTTTCTAAAGCACCATGTGTATTTAAAGGAAAATGTAGCCTTTTCCCCTTTTATCTTTTTCTGTGCTGAAACTAATTTTTATTTATCGAAATCTTTAATAAGGAGTAGGTTGCGCAGAATAATTTAATTGCTCTGATGAAAATGACTTCAGCAGTTAAAGTGATTCAGTAGAAAACCTATGGTTTTTTCCCTCCTGGGGCAAGTTCATACATGAAATAGGAAACTTAGAGCTACATGAGGAAGGCTCAAACAGTACACAGTATGCTAACTAGCAGAATAAAAAATATATACAGGAAACGGATGAATAATGGATTTTTTTTTCTTTGTAATTGGAAGTGTTTAACTGTTTTACGATATAGTAACCGGGGTTTCTTTTGTCTCTGTGCTCATCTTTAAAATACCCTCTTTAGGGTGCGCTTTTCGGTACGTTAAGTGGCAGGTCTCATATTTATTTGTAGAAGAGAGCATGTTTATGTAAGGAAACGTGCTCTTAGATTTAAGCTTTATTAACTTAAAAACAAAAACACCTGAGAGCAGAAGATGGACCTCCTTAGTCTGTTCCCCGTAAGACTTTAGAAACCAGTTTGAAATAAACGTATGCGATAGAAATTAAAGCTATTGTATATAACATGAGGAAAACCTCATTTTATCAATAAGAGTAGTTTCTTGTGGGGTGGAGGAGGTAAAGTTTCTGCATTTTGTGGGTGTCTGTTATCTCTGGATGAATATCTGTGGTTAATGCAGAAGTCTGGCAAAAGTTACAAGGAAAACAGTGTGCAGTTTACTAGTTTATTTTTGAGGTCACTTATCAGAATAAATGTTGTATTTATTACTTTTAGACAAATTAACTTTTTTTGTATTTAAAATAGCAGTGGAATATTTTCATGTGGCAGTTTCTTAACCGGTTGTATGAAACCTGGATTCTCTCGGTGCCGAAGTTAAGACCTGAAAATGCTTCAGGTTTTACCATCTTAAACTCACTATTTATCTTGAGGCTGCCTTAATTAAAATATTATATACTCTAGGGTATGTTAAACATGGCAATTTATTGTAATTCTTATTAATGGAGTGTATTTAGTGAGTTTTCAGAACCAGCTCCATCACCTGCAACACACAATGTTGATTTTNATGAGGTACGTAGAGGAAAACATCCACATGGTCTGATTTTCAGGCGGTACCCAGCCCTGACAGCTGCCGCTGGCTCCCGCCGCAGCCGAGCGGCAGAAATGCGGCTGCTCAGCACCTTCGCAGCCTGGCAAGCACGGCGTCGTTCCTCCCTTCCCTCTCTGCTTTAATTTCCACTGGACTCGTGCATAGGAATGCCAATTTTTGCTTGTGTTTTCAGCCTCTTGTGTTAACTTAGAGTTTTAGAAAGGTTTTCTTCTTGGTTGTTGTTAATGCTGCCCATCGATGGGTGCGTGCCACGGGGTCTGACACGTCCTGAGACGCAGAGTTTAGTCTGCCTTCTGTTTGCTCTTTCGACCTGCCTGCACCACACAGTTAGCATCTCTTGCAAGGAGTATTTACTGCTTTATCTTCCTCTTTCTACTGAAATGGATACACTATTTGATGTGCATTGTTTACTTAGGACTGCTCTGAGCTGCTTGTTATTCATCAAAAGTAGAACTGTGTTCTGGAAAGCAGTCGGGGAAAAATAAAAGTACAGGTACAATTTGAAGATTAATATTAGTCTGACCGTGACCAAGAAATCACACTGCTTGAGAGGAATTTCAGTATTATTGTTATGCTCTTAATGTGGGGTGGCAGAGCCTTTAAATATTTCTGGTAGAGTANTTAATACAGCATGGAAGTTTGATATTTGTACAGTTTGTAAAGGAATTTGAGGTGTTACCCTATTTTGACTTCAGTTTTCAAGTATGCACTGGTGCATCATTAATCATAGGAAATGCAAAAATAAATAATATAGTCCCTTTGGATTTTTCATGTGAATACTTACCTTTTCCTTTTTTTGTATATACAGTTGAGGTATTTAGGTAACCCCTAACCTTTTGCTTCAACAAGGAGGTACAGTATAAAAATATTACCACAGTCTTCATATGAGCAGTTCTCTCTAAGAAAACCTCTAGATGAATATTTATTGAAAAAAAGCAAAGTTGCAATACAGAATGACTTAGCTTGGCCTGAATATTATATTTTAGACCACCAGTGAATAAAATTAAAAGCACATGGATTTCGAATAACTAGAAAAGGTTGTAATTGATTAGCACTGCATGAAAGTATTGAAGTGGAGCAACTTCTGATTTGTGAATGGTTCTATTCAATAGAGATTAATCCTGTATGTTTGATAAAATCTTAGTGCCCCTAATGAGTTAGGGGATTTTTTTTTTCCTCTCCCCAGTTTATTTAACCATCAGATATTTTGATGTTGTTCTAACAAACTGGAACATTTCGATCTCAGCGAATTTTACATCCATGTAGTTGATTTAAACAATATTGGCTATTAATAGTTCATTTGAGACAGATAATTAACCAGATCAGTGCATTTTGCTGCCTAAGAATCCTATAAGCGGTTTAGTGCAATTCTGCATGGTTTAGGGGTTTCCTCTACCCAAAGCCTTAGTGAGAAGCTTGCAGGTTTCTTAATGCACGTGAGAATAATCAGTCTTGCATAGTTTCCAGTGTTGTTTTTTTTAAAGTCCTAGTATTTTGAGTTATATATTATGCAAAGGGTAGTGATTTCTGAGATTTTGCTTAGCATTCATAATAATAAGAATATGTTAAACAGAGCTGGAACACACGGAAAAATTCTGCTTTGTATAGATAGATAATCAAAACGGATCTGGTTCTCTCTTATCAGTATCTCAATTAAAATAAAAAAACCAAGATTCCTTAACAAATAGCAAAGCAGTTGAGAATTGAAATCTAAAGAAGTTTTGTTTTTTGAAGAATAAATGAGGAGATACTGAGGAGTATTTTAACATAAGCAGGGTAAATTTTTTGTTGTTAACGTGAAGACTTCCTTTACGTTTATCATCCCTGTCTATTGGGATCAGTTTCCAGAAGTTACATGAGAAATAATTGTTTAAACTATCAGCCACATTTTGATCTGATTTACTTTCTTTGGTGAAATCCTTCTATGAAGATGCACGGAACACATTTGAAAACTTTTTTTTGGTAAATTATAACTGTTGTGGGAGGCATTTCGAAAGTATTTCATTCTCTGACATACTTTGTTTAAACAATGTTTACCAAATTTTCTAATACATACACTGTTTTTTTGCATGGTGTTTATTTTGAGCATTTTTTTTTTCTTCAGAAGATATGGATGTGAATATAACATCCTTTGCTGGTTGAAATGAATGCACTTACAAGCTCAAGAAGGTTTACATAGGCATGATGCAGTCAAAACCCCTGTATAACTAGCATAAGATAGAAACACTTTGGATATGAAATATAGTATCTAGTTAATTCAGATCTACTAAATTGTAGAGGAATATGGATGTTTGCATTAATTAGGAAAGGGTTCTTCCTCTTCACTGTTCCTGTTTTCCCTTTCATACAACGTCAAAAACACAGACGCAAAAATAAATGAAATAAGAATTTTCAGAAATATGGTTAATGACATAGATCAGCAGCCATGTGAGTTAATTGTCATAGCGCTGTTTTCCTTCCCCCAAAGAGAAACAATTAAATTCAACGGTCCCGAAAGGAGCAAGGTGGAGGTGGGAGCAGAAGGAGACCCAGACAGTACAGAAAGGCAGAGCAGATCGTGCGTTCTGACATGCCGCTGCACCATTGGTAGGACCCGGCAAAGTCAGGAGTAACTTGGGTCTTCTGGCTTTTGTTCTTTTGCAAATATGCTCTGTCTCCTTTATATAAAGGTGGCTTTTTTTAGCTGTGTTTTCAGCTTAAGATATATTGCTTACATATCGACAGAGCTGATAAGATTCAGCAGTTCCTCGCATCCCTTGTTTGTGTCCAACGTGAAATTTGTGTACCCAACTCTATTTAGTGAAGTTTGGGGAAAAGTATTGTTCACGTTCCAGTACTTCTCACTCGCTTTGGGAACGATCAAAAGTGGATGAATTAAGCAGTCAGCACTCAGTGTTTTGATAATTTTAGCCAACTAGATTTCTTCTAATCTCTTTTGGAAGTAAAAGCAAAAGAAAGTCCCTATACATGTAAACTGTATTTCCTGTTGTAAACACTGGGATAATGTGGTCTGGCTACGCTTCTGCTGCGCCTCACGAAGACAGCAGTTTCAGTGGAAAAGCTGCTTACCAGTTCTGCGGTAGCTTTTCAGCTTGGCATTCAATGCATTCCAGCTACCTGACCAGCCGCAGGTTACGTTATCTCTTCTGCTATCTATAGGTCATAAATTAAATTGGTCTCTCTCCTGGTAGAAGCTATTCTTCCTTTCGTGTGCTCAACTGGGAACCAGTCGAAGCGTGTGAAGTAGGAGGGGTAAAAGGAACTCCAGTCACCAGTTCATTACAACAGTCGGGGTGTATGTACTGAAAATGGTTCTAGCATTGTTGTTTTTCTTAGGAGGGGGGCAGGGGAGGAAAAGAAATAGGTTTAGCTACAGTGCCAAGATAGTTTCAGCATGATGGACACCATTAAGAAAATCTTGTAAGTTTTCAGATTTTTTTTTCCTTGATCTTTCAGAATTTTCAGTTAGTTTTTCTGATCTGTCTCAGTAAAAGATGCTTTGAAAAAAATTTTAACTATACTTCTTACTGCTCATCAAGGGTGACTAGAATACAGCCTTTTGCAACACGCTTTAAAATATAACTTTATTTCACTTGCAGATAAATCATTTAAAGTCATATTCAGTTTTAATTAAAATTTTGGGTGAGGTGCTCTGTACTAATTTTAAGACTGTCTCTGAGAGGAAGAAGTTTTTCAAAGTAAGCAATGACAGAGGTGCAGTTTTATAGCTTATTTATGATTTTTATGGGCATGTATATATGTAGTGCATATAAATAATTTCCTCTATATACATGTATGATTTCTTAAAGGAATCTATCTTTACAGTTCAGAATATTGAAGTAAATATTTGGCAGTGCTCTTCTACAGTTTTTTAAATCCCAATTTCAATTAAAGCTTAAATTAATTAGCATGTTAACTCATGTATTTTTGACTTCATAGCTTAGTATTTTTATGCATGAATGTTTTGCCTAGTTCATAATAAGTGTAATGAGAAGAATTTGCTGTTACAAATGAATATATTCTCAAACATGCTTTGCTGTGGAATGAGGGCAACAAAAGACTGGAGAACTGCAGATTTACACTGATAACTTCATCTGAGATATGTGCTTAAAAATAAGATGTCTGGAACAATGATAGGGCAGTTATGGTATGATAGGCTGCTGTATGCTACACGCTACACACTTCCATCAGGTTTAGAGAATAAGCAATCTTAACTCATATAATTTAAGTCTCTCGCAGTATCTTTCGTTAACTAGTCATGGTGGATACATCTAAAGCTGTGCTACCCTTTATACCAGAGCTCTTCATAAGGTATTCTGTGCTGTTCTTGATTAACTCACTAAATACTTTGTCTTTTTCCCGAAAATAATACTACACATTATACTAGATCCCATCAGACTCTTCCAGCTCTGAGTAGCTACACCTTGACGCAGGTGACAGCTGAGCACACCTGCTGACGGACGCTGAGGATTAAGCCACTGACTTGATTTTGCTGGGCTTGTCAGCAAACAGATTTGTTCAGAGATCCGCAGGAGCTATTTACGGTGACACCCCCCCTCCCCCGACCAGATACGGAATTTTAACACCCTGACATGCCATTCCGCAAGTTTTTGCCTAGGTAACTATAACCAGCATCGTTCAAAGTAAGAAAACTCCCGACAACAGCAAACAGCAGCTCCGATATTGCAGTACTTACCCCAGAAGAAGTTTTGCTGACATGGTGTCACTGAGCTGAACAGGCTGTTTGATGCCATAGTCCCTCTCGGTTCACGCAGAGCTTTCGCCTTCTGGTGTAAATGCTTCTTGGATCCTCAGACTGAAAACACAAACCATAGCCAAGCCTTGCTTTAGTTTTACACTGCTCCTGGATTGCATAGACTCTATAGTTGGTTTTTTCCCTGTCAAAAATTTGTGTAGCACTGGTAACATGTGAAAAGCAAGGAAACGAAACAAAAAAAAAAGAGAATGAGCAAATATTTGAAGGACCTACTATTACTGCATAGACTGTGGTTAGAGAGCACTTACTGACTCTGTTGGTCTCAGTGGCTGGTAGTGACCTGCGGAGATTAACCATTTAAAAACCAGAGACTTCTTTGCTGTCCTCCTGGAGAAAGTTTGCACCGCACTTGTGGTTCTGTGGTTGTTTGTGAGGCGAATGAAGCATTCACACAATCCAAAAAAGCAAAAGCTTTAAAACTCCTTTTTTTTTTTGCAAGCACTGTTACTGGAGCGAGCGAGTCATGTGGCCGTGACATCAGAGGACTCCAAGTAGGACTGCCTACACTCAGGCTGTTGCTTTCTCTCTCCCCCTTTTTTTTTCCTTTTCTTTTTTTTTTTTCCTTTTTTTTTTTTTTTCCCCAAATATATTTTGACAAAAGGCCCGTGCTAAGGCCCTTCCTGGCATCCAGAAGGATATAGCTTTTTAATTTTTGTGACTCATGAGGATTTGGAGAGAGTACAAAATGCTGTAAGAGCCCAAACTTCTGTACAGTTAAGCATATGGACAGCAGAACTTTATTTGTACTCTCGGTTCAGGTTCCCCCCACTCTTCTTCCCCCTCCCTTTTTTTTTTTTCTTTTTCTTTTTTTTTCCTCCCCTTCCCTCTCCCTACTTCATTATTGTGTCTGTGGAAAAGTGAGCAAAATTGGCACAAGTAGCTGTGTGAAATGCTGAACAACAGTGATGATTTACAATAATTTACATCTTTGGATTGTATCACGAGCTTGGGTCTGCTTCATATTTGCTGGGTGGCTGGATTCCTTCTGTTTTCCTTTTTCTCCTTGTCTTCCTATACTTGTGAATCTGTAACTCATTGTAAGAAACTTTACCTATCCGAAGGTCTAGTAGCAGGCTGCTTGTTGGGCTCGTGTTTTTTCCTGTAATTGGCTGTCACAGAAGTGTTAGTCTGGGGATTCCTTTGCAAATCTTAAATCATGTCTGCCTTGCTTTACATGCCTTCAAAGCTCCCTGGTGGTTTTATGTAAGGCAAATTAAGGGCAATTATGGTTCTTTTATATTTGGGGCAAAATATGTCATTTGGATATCACAGCTAGTTGTGGACTGCTGTCGAAGTGATGCTTTTGAACACCGGTGTTGCTAGGATTGAATCTAGGTGTTGCGTAAGGAGAATGAACTGTGAGAGTTGTGAGGGTTTGATTGCGCTTACATTAATTGCTTCTTATCATTTCAGTGTTTAAGAGAATTAGAACCGTCTCAGACTTTTTGGGAGGCTATAAGTAACTTTATTCACCAGTTAATGTTAACACTTGGTTTTAAAATGAAACATAAATTTGATGCATATGTAAGATTTAAATACTTACTGTCGTATGTGTGCATGTGTGTATAATATTTTTTTATATACTTAACATATTGTAACCGTGACTTTGATTGTGTAATATAAGCCTTTATTTTACCAGGACGGCGTGGGTTAACAAAAGCAGTATTTTTTTGTTTATAATAGAGGCTTTGAAATAAATTGCAAAATGCTGTGTGTAGTAAGGAATAATGTGCCCAGACAGTGTGTATTAGTAGCCTTGATTTGCTCACTTAGATTCAGAACAAAATTGGAAACATCTTTGAGAAAGTATCTTATTTTTTTGCCTCTTTGGACATTATGTCTTGAACTTTTCTTATTAGCCTGATTGTATCACAGATGCACTGTATTTGCTAGTTTTAGCCCAGTGATTTTTAAATTTTTTTCTTTTTTTGTCGTATATATTTTTGGAAGCAGAAGAATTGTTTAAAACATTTTCTAGATATTGTCCAGCTTTTATTTGTAAAATAAAAGACATGTCTTTGAAGCTGCCATCCCTCCTTTTTTATTTTCCTCCTTGTCCTCAGCTTTCCCAGTAAGAAATTGGCCAGGAATGATGTGAGATGAATAGCTGGAGGTGTTGGTGGGGAGCAGGTTCTCTGTTTTGCGGGGCTGGAGAGAAAATGGAAAGGAGACTTCAGTAAAAATTACAGATTGTGTTATGATTTTTATGATGTATTTATCAAAGCAGCATAAAACCCTGTTCATAAAAACTACTTTAACAGTATTTATTGTGAGGTAGATGGAATTGTTCTTAATTCAGTACTTTGAAAGTTACTAGATACTGCCAAATTTATGGAATTCTACCTTAAAATGAAAAATGAGTATTCTGCAAATCACCCATCTCATATTAAAATAAGAATGATTTTTAATTCTCATAATGATGGATTGCTTTTATTTCTTTGTATTTTTCACAGTATGGTTAAGAACATCAATGGAAAAAAGTTAAGGGTATAAAAACGGTGGAAAGAGTGATGATCTTTTCATATAGACAAAACATGTTTGTCTGCATTACAGTTTTAACCAACTTGTGCTGCAGCAAAACCTTCTGGAGGTTGCTGCCTCCGTTATTTGTGGAAATCTTAATTGTACGCACAATTTTTCTTCAGCTACAGCTATGCGTTGAAGATACTTATCAACGTCTATTTGATGGTAGGTAGATTCAGTATTTTGATATAATAGATAACTCATGTCTTGATCTTGGATTTTGGTTTTCATTCATATGAATGCAGTTTTATTTTTAAAACTCCAGAACTTATTCTTAGTCACATATTAATATGGGAATATTAAACTTCCTACAGAAGTCTGAATTTTAAAATTTATTGCATTGAAATACTGTGCTCAGGCTTTCTCTGGAATGGCTTGTTAATGCTCTCAAATGTTTATGCAGAGTTATTCTCTAACTTGGTTACTGTGTTTTGATATGATACCTTTATAAGATTTCTTCTTTTTTTTACTGTAAATACTTTTTCACCTGGGCTGTCAAGATCAAGACCACTACAGTGAATTCGTCATCTAGTAAGGCAAAATCCACTAAAAGCAGAAAAACCAAATAGTTTAACCGAGTAGTCTAGATGTAGTTTGCAGAAACTGTCACTGAAAAAACTGCTATTTTTTTAGCACAGAGGCATTATAAAGTTAATCTTTATGCAGACCTAATAGCTGTGAATCTGCCGGCTGCTTGCAGTATAGTTTGCACTTCTGATGAGGCAGATGCCTGCATCCTGAAAATCCACTGTGTAATCCAGCATCTTACTCTTGACAGTCTGTTGTTTAGAAGGTGGATCTACAAAACTCAAAGTTAACTGATGTGTTCCGCAGGGGATGCTTGAAGTCACGGTTACGCTTACAAAGGAAGTATTATGCTAAGGAACTTATCTGGTAAAGTACGAGCATGGTCTTTGATGACAAATCTGGTTTAAAGTCAATTGTAATGCAACACTAAAATAGAATTACATCTTTCACTGCTTTGGAAATGTGTTTTGAAACTTTTAAGCCCTGCTTTATTCCCAACATTTTGCCTTATGTCACTCCAAGTCTGTGCAGCGTATAAACAGTGTGATACCCGGCTGAAAGCTTATTTGTGCTTAAATGTTTGTTTCTGTGCTGCAGCTGGAGAGAGAGAAATATTCTGCTTAAAGCAGTGTGGTGACAAACTTCTTATGTTGCACTTATGCATTTTACAATATAAACTGTAACAAGACGCTGATTTTTTTATAATACAGAAAGTCCTAATGTAGTTTCCTCAGATGCAGGTATGAATTGTAGGTGTTATTAACCTATCTGTTTCCATTAGAGCAATATTTTCTTTTTTTCTTTTTTAAGGAGTGAAAACTCCCTTTTCGCCTGTTTTTCATAACTTGGAACTAATTGTAATTTTTAGAGGGATAGTACTGTGTTTTCTGGTGCTTTTTAGCAAATATATTTAATGTACGATTTGATTTAAAATAGTTGCACATTTTATGGACCTTTTGTTGCTAGACTTGGATATCTTGTAGACTTCTCATTTCCAGCGTCTCTGCAACAGCTTCGAGTATGCTGGTATCAGGTACATACTAAGCTGTTAAAGCAAAAGCTGAAACTGCCTATTAATTAAAAAAAGGTAGCAGCAAGGTGATTTTAGCAGTCCTTCATTTTAAAATGCTGCTTCTCAGTGTCTGCAGGGAGTAGCATTGAAGATCTGGGTTTTACTGCGCCTGTTTGTGATGACTTTCTGTCCTCTGCCTTATAACCTTTTTCTAAATCAGATACAGTTTGAAGTAGACACTGCCTGGGACCACTAAGCATGTAGAGGGGGGCAAGCTGCTGTTCCATTTCCAGTGCAAAGAAATGTTGTATGTTTTCAGTACAGTGGAATCAGGCTGCTGAAGATCGAATTAAACCTTAAACTGAACTGTTGTTTAAATTACAAGGATGTAATCGTATAACAAGGAGTTATTAATCGTATTACAAGGAGTACATCGTATAACAGCAAGTAGTAATAAATTGTTTTCATTCATCTAGAGTTGCCAGCGCTCTCACTTCTGCAGAGAATAGAAAAGATGTTCTCTGGTGAAATAATCTAACCCCTGATCAGGCTTTGAGTAAGAGGTTACAGCTTGATGGTCAGATATGTCTCACCTTGATTATTCTCACTGCTCAGACGATTTTTCTGACAAGTGTTGCCTTCCTTGTGTTCCTCAAATACACCTCTGGTAGACTGTACGTTAATTGAGAAAGCCCTTTTGATTAGGAGCACGCGTTCTAAACAGTCAATATATGCTGTTTAAGATCATCCTAACCTTCTAGCTACTTTCTCCTTTCTGTTTTTTTTTTTTCTTTTTTAAAGTCAACTTGCAGAAAATATGGGAAACTTGTCTCATATAACAGCTGAGGATGTGGCTAGGTTAAGGCAGGAAACTGCTACCCACAATGCAATGTTACATACACTACCACTTAATAAAATTTATTTCAAACATGCTACTGACAAAACCAAAGAAAAATAATATCCTAACTATGCTAGTTAGTACACTAAATATATCTCGGGAAAAGTGAAAGTAATCTCTCTAGAGCCTTTCTTGCTTCTAGGGTATGATGCTCCCAGAAGTTAAACCAGAGCAGATCGCAGCAGTTAAAAGCAGTGACCTATTTTTAGAAAATATTCACATTGCTCTGGAAATTAATGATTATATGCTTTTTAATAACAGTCAAAGTTATTTTATATAGACAGAATTCAGAGAAGCGCTCTCCTTAGATTTTTCTGGTCATCAAAATATTCTCTTCGTTTTTTTTTAAAACTGTCAGCTTTTCTTGCTTCATCCCATTTTCACTGGATCTTACCTTTACTGTAGCCAAGCAGCCTTTTACCTCTCCTTCCCACTTATCCTGTTTGTAGGTTGGTGTGAAAATACTTTCCATGTTGTTGGAAAGGAACTGAGAAGAGGGAAGTTCATCGTCCGAGATTGTATGAAGATTTAAGGGTTCTAGTTGTTTGACTTGATTGCCTGCAATTTGAAGAGTGTGATAATTTGTGAGAGGTAAATAAATTTAGTTAAATTCTGAGGTAAATTTAATAGATTTGAATCTTCTGTGATTCGTTCCAAGTATCAGACAGAGAGAAGTATGAAGTCACTGGTGCTGCTCTGCCGTAAATGTCCTGAAAGCCTTGTTCTAGATACATTTTTGTTTCTGTTTGTTTTTAAATGCATGTATATTAAGGGTGATCCTCTCACAGAACATTTTTGAAGCCTTTGCCTCTATAGTTAGAGAACACTTATCAAGAACAGCTGCTGTAGTGCTGTGGATCCTATCCATGGACTCATGGTGGTCTGCTGAACAACGTTCTTCAAGTTTGACAGGTGAGACAGAGACTCTCCAGTGCCACTGCTTTTGGATGAATCTAGCTGTGGTTGGAGAAAGTGCATCTTGCCAAAATATATGGGTAAGACCACACACAGTCTTTAAAATAGTTATTGTAAGCTTATTTTTAGGCAATATATGTCTTGACAGTTCTTTTATTTGCATGCCAGTTTCACTGCTGCTTATAGATTTTTCATTTATTTTAGTAATGGCAATTGCAGATTTAGATCCATGTTTGTAAAGCTTTTGCACAACATTTACACTGGAAAAATACAGACTTGCTACTTTCAAACCTCAGTCAAGATTAGAGAACAGATCTTTAGAAATATTAAAGCAGAGTATTCACGCTCGTCAGATTTGGTGTCAGTGTTTTCGTATTAAACCCCATTTTCAGGGGCATAGTTCAGCAATAAAAATTTGCTTCAGGTTTTAAAATTATACCAGTTTCAGTAGCTTCTGTGCTTGTATAAGTCTGCAGCAATGTAGATTTAAGACATGAAATTAGTTCAGTAAGTAATAAAACCGAAATGTTTTCTTTTAAATTGCGTAGTTATTAAATACTGAATTTAGAATCTGTGTTTGATTTATGTTATAATTCCTGGACAGTATTTTTCATGTGCATTTTAATGTGTAGAATATTCCTTGCATTCTAAGTCCCTGCTTCAACGACTGGCTCTATAACGTGTATTTAAAATATTGTATGTATAACTGACAGTATAGGAGGGGGTTGTACCCTGTAGAGTTTCTGAGTAAACAATACCCCTTCGGTAACTTTCAGAACAGATGTTTTTTAAATACCCCTAGAGAAATTAAATAGAATGCTGAAATGGAATATCATAAACCATTCATTTGGTAGGGATGCTTTAAAGTTATGGATTCATAATAATATGTTTTTTCCCTATTTCTGTATTTTCCAGATTATCTTGCATAATTAATGCATGACTGTTTCTCAACAAAACATTACTCATTTTTTATTACTTAACATTGTATGGTACTATAGTTTATAGCAGTGGACTTTACAGACAATTAAGGAAATAGTCACTGCCCTGAGGAGTATACAATTAAATATATGCAGCTAGCCGTTTAATAAAAGTATGAAAAAGAGGGAGGGGAAAAACCCCATATAATGAACTGTAATAAAAACGAGTGATTTGAAGAATTGCATGGAGAAGGGAGAGTAGTTGGTTTTAATTTTATTGTTAACTTTCTCCACATACTCTAGTATGAAGATGTTAGTTATTGTGTGCAATTGGCTGGTTTTATCTCCTTGAACTTCAGCGCAGTGCATCATCATCACAGTTGCTTCTCTACATTTTGGGAGGGGGAAGAAAAGCCCCAAGCCCTAGCCCCGTAACTTTTCCGTATGCATTGAACACAAACTGAAATACTTCTGTGCTGTTCATGATGTTTACATAACTTTGAAATTCTTAGTCATGTAAATAGTTATTTTTGGGGGAATTAAAAAAAAGTAAAATGAGGTAGTTTCATCTTTCTCCCATTTCTCTCTCCACCTCCTTTTTTCTTTTTTTTTTTTTTTTATTTTTATTTCGTACCTGGATCTACTCCTTTTTCACAGCGTGTCAGCAGTCTAAGCTTTCTCTTGTAATTAAAAATGTATTGCAGTTTTTGTTGGAGGGGAGATCTGAAGATCCTTCATGAGAAGGAGAGTTGAAAAGAGGATGAGAGGGGAATGGAAGGAATAAAACTGGAAGGAGGAGTTAGAAAGAAACTCTTCTTGTTTTTTTAATGAGTTTCTGTTTTAACAGTATGGCTCCCATTTTGTAGAGAAGGAATACTTGAAGGTGAGGAGAAATGAAGAAACTGAAATGGGATGAAGAACAAAAAACATGCACCCCTTTACAGAGTCACAGAATCACAGAATGGTGGGGGTTGGAAGGGACCTCTATGGGTCATTTAGTCCAACCCGCCTGCCCAAGCAGGGTCACCTACAGTAGGCTGTAGAGGACCTTGTCCAGGCGGGTCTTGAATATCTCCAGAGAAGGAGACTCCACAACCTCCCTGGGCAGCCTGGACCAGGGCT
>Ga0065711_1005587_pt1 | contig 20157 bp, 35 predicted proteins | sample Hoacrofraction12_FD_59098 | JGI IMG/M metagenome (GOLD analysis project Ga0065711, IMG submission 59098) | Hoatzin crop microbial communities from Cojedes, Venezuela - Epithelial fraction 12 v2 (version 2) | ecosystem: Host-associated > Birds > Digestive system > Esophagus > Crop | place... | reverse complement strand
GCCACCCCGGGTGGTCCCTGCGCTCCCAGGCTGGCCCCCAGCCCCACTGCCCCCCCCCAGCCCCACGCTCGTGTCCGTGGCCAGCAGCAGCCCCACACCGTGACGGAGCCGCACGCCGGTGGGGGCCGGGGGGTCCCTGCTCCGGCGTTCCCCCTCTTTCCCAGCCCGGGGAAGGGGCAGGGGCGAGGCTGGAGCCCCGCTGCTGCCCACCGCCCCATCCCGGCCCACCGCCACCATGGCTCCCGGCCTTGTTTGGCCACAGACCCTGCCCGCCGCGGCTGCCGGGAGAGCGAGCGGCGAGAGCCATCGCTCCTTCCTCTCCCGGCTCATCAGCGCTTACAGGAAACCCCTTCTCGCGCTCCAGCCCTTTCCCGGAAGGCGAAGCGCCGGGCCCCAGCGCCGAGCACGGGGCTGCCACCGGCAAATATTGACAGAGGTGCAGGGCCAAGAGCGCCGGGTCCTGCTCTTTGCTCCGAGCTAACGGTAAAGAGCCGCCCCGGGGCGAGCGGGCGCTGCCGCCGGCCAGGGCAGAGGCGCGGGGCAGGCCGGTGCCAGCTCACGCAGGGCTTGCGCCCGAGCCAGGTCCAGCGGGGAGCAGCCCCGGCACCGAGCCCCGCGGCACGGCAGCCGTCACCCCGGTGCGTGCCACGCCGGCTCGGGGCCGGACCCACGGGAGCAGTGGACGGGCAGGGAGCATGGTGCCCACGCAGCCGCCCCAAGCGCGGCCAGGCCCCTCCGCCGACCCCCTCGGGGTCTCGCCCTCCCGCAGAGCCTGGGAGCAGCCGAGAGCTGAGCTCACGCCGGGGAGCAGGCGGCAGCCCCAGGGCTCCCGGCGCTGCCTCTCCCCTGGCATCACCAAACCACGCGCTTCTGCCCCCCAAAACAGGGGCTGCGAACCCCGCTAATGCCGCGGGGGGTGGGAGGCCCAGCCCAGCCCCGGGGGTGCGGCAGGGACCCGCTGCGAGCCGAGGCACCCCAAGGTGCAGGCCGGTGCCCGGCTACCCCAGGCACCGCTTCCCCCTTTCTCGTGAGTCAAGCAGAAAACACAAACGAAAGGAGCGGAGGCGAAGCCGCCCCGGCCCTGCCACCCCCTCGGGGCCGGGGTTTCGTGACAGCGACGGGCGGATTCGGCGCCGAAGCAGCTGACCGGGCGCCGGGACAGCCCCGCCAAGGAGCCTGCCCCAGCACGAGGCCGGCGCGGCGCTCCCGGCCGGGGACGCGGGCTGAACTCACGCTCACACGGAGGAATTTCCAACCAGAACTGGCTGGCAGGAGAGCATCTCCGCTCCGCCCGGCCGCAGGGCTGCAGCCGGCCGGCCGCAGGCACCCGCTCCCCGCGCAGCCCACCGCCCGCCGCACCTCTCCGGGGTCCGCGGCACAGCGAGCGCGGTTCCCCTCCCGGGCCCGGCGCAGGTCTTGGCCACATCGAGCTCGCCCCAAAATGGGGGGTTTGGGGAGCCCCACGGCCCTGGGCTGCAGTCAGGAACGCAAAGAGAAACGAAGCAAAGCCCGGTTCTACAAAAAGGACTTAATTACGGAAGAAAATCAGGGGGTTTGGCTCAGTCTCTGCCAGCCCAGGGCGAGGGGCTGCGTGGGGGAGCCCAACCGCAGAGGAAGCAGCGCCCGGACAGGGCCAGGCTGAGCCCGCGGTGACGGAGAGGCTGTCCCAGGCGTCCCAGCACCCAGGCTCTCCCCGACCTCCCCGGCAGCAGGGAGCTGCCCTGCTCACAGCGCTGCGATGGCCTTGGCAGCGACGCGGCGGCCCAGAGGCAGGCTGAGGTCCGTGATGGCCAGGACAATCCTGGGACTGGACATGGTGGAGACTTTCACCAGCTCCGAAACCTGTCCGGAGAGAGGAGAACCGCAGCTGAGTCACGGGAGCCGCGCGAGCCGGGCAGCGGGACGCGCCTGGCCATGCCCGTCCCGTGGGACCAGCGCCCCAGAGACCCTGGGAGCGGGGAGCAGGATCTCCCGGCCACGGGACTCACCATGGTGAAGGGCATGAACTGGAGGATGCTGCCGCGGCTGCCCTGCTCCAGGCAGTCCACGCACTCCTCCATGAACCACTGCACAAACTGGGTGTGTGTGCCGGCCGTCTTGGCCCCCAGGATGGATGAGATGAGCAGGAAGAGGTTTGCTGTGGAGACGGGGAAGTGTCAGAAGCCCGGCCGGTTCAGGGAGGCTGCGGGTGGACAGGTCCCCACCGACGTCTCGGCACGGTGGGTCCGACCCCACGCCAGGCCTCCCGGCCGGGCACCCTGCAGACCCCCGCCGTTACCTAGCACCCTGTTCAGCGGGTCCCTCATGCTGACGGTGTGGAGCTGGGAGGCCGAGAGCGAGCTGCTCATCGAGTGATCTGTCGGGGAGGAGAACGCCTGTCAGGCTGGGGGGAGGCTGGAATGGCCTCTTGGCCCTCTCGGCCGTGCCAACGTGCCCACCCTGGCCAGCTCTGGCCATTCAAGCTTGCCCAGCCCTTGGGCTCCAGGAGGGGCTCTGCCATGAGCTGCCCCTTGGGGTGGGAGGGGTTTGGACCATGGTCCTTGGCCCCCTCCATACCCAAACGAGCGCAGCCTTCTCTGCTCGGGCACACCAGGACACGCCGCAGGCAGCCAGGCTCTGCCTCGGTCACCGTCCCTCGCTGCCGGGGCGCAGGCAGCGCTGGCACGTGCCCCAGGCGTGACGGAGCTCAGCAGCCCGGGAGGGCTCCAGGCGCTGCCACTGCCGCTCCCGGCGTGTGACACTTCGCTCTTGCACAAGCCAGATTTATTCCGAGTCTGACCGAGCTCAATGGCATCTCCAAGGGGTAAGCGTGAGAGAGCCCGCGAGCGTGCCTCCCTGCTGCTCCCCGCTGGCTCTGAACTCCAGCCGTGACTCGTCCCTGACGCCGCGCGCGGGCACGAGCAGCGTAGCGCAATGTCACGATCGGGAGAGCAGCAGAGCAGCGCTGCGCCAAGGCGGAGCGACACGCACGCTACGCGTCCTGCGCCCGCTGCCTGCAGGCCAGCCGGCGGGGCGGAGCCGGCCAGATGTTCAACAGCTGCACAGCAGCACTCGGATCTCACTCTCAGGGTGGAATTCAGCTACCAGAGCTGAGGCACGTCCAATGGACTAACAGCAAATATGGGGACAGACCAAGGGGATTTCTCGGACCCAAACTGTGAAGCACTGCTGGGGGCTCCTGAGGGAGAGGAACTGGGCCACCTCCGTCCAACGGGACGGGAATGTCCTCTTGTGCAGACCCCACAGCGCACAGCTGCTCCCAAAATCAGCAGGGCCCACCTTGGGCTGCTCTGAGGATGCTCAACACAAAAAGAAAGCCCTCCCACACTTTTCTCATGGAATCACGAGTTACGTGGCTGCTGCAGGAAGCAGCATTTCCACATCACTGCAGCAAACAGCCCAAAAAAGTCCTGAATGTCACTGGAAAGAGGTGGAACTGCCTTAAAAGTTAAAAAAAGATAGTGATATAAAGGGAAAACCCCATATTTCAACAGTAATGAAACCAACAGAAACCGCAGATAGATGGATGTGTTGACAACTAATACACAAAGAGCAACTTCGGACAAGAGCATCAGGAGAACAATGACCAAGGAACGCCCTGACTCACGGCTCAGGAGTCCAGACAACGCGTGTGGGAGCCGTGACAGCACCCGGCCGCGGCAGCAGGGCACGGACACCCCCCGGCACGTCCCGCCGGAGCTGTCGCAACCCGCAGCACCGCGCCACGGGGACACAGAGACGTGGCCGGGGGGACTCGTCAGCTCCGCTCGCTGCCTTGTTAACGGCAGTGGAATGTCAGGATGTAGCCACAGACATCAGGAACGTCACCTCCAGCCACTCCTGCTGCAGGACATCAGCTCCCCGGTCCCACACGGACTGCCTGGGGGTGACAGGGCTCCAGCGAAACCTCCCCGAGCCCCTTGCGCGTGACGCACTGCCTCGGGTGGCAACGTCACGGAGGGAAGGCGCAATCTCATCCCCTTTCCTAAGTTGTTCTGATCAGCGAAATAGCGAGCTTGGCCTTTTCTAAGCGCAAAAGCTCCAGGGTAACTCAGCAAAACACACTCGAGCGCTCTGAATCTCCGCCTGGCCAGCTTGGGGAGAGAAGCAGCTTTGTGCCAATTCACATTTCAGACCCCGGGACGAGCGGCGAGGCAGCACGGTGCCGTCCCCGGAGCCGCCCTCCCTGCCCGCACTTACTGGGGCTGGAGAGGTTGTTGGCGTCCTCCTCGTTGGAGCTCAGCAGGCGCATGAGCTTGGAGGGCTGCGTGTCGTCCAGCGGGAACAGGCTGATGTAATCCTGGGGGGCAGAGGGGGTTCAGCCCCACCAGCTCCTCTCCGAGGGGGGATCCCGACCCCCACCCAGGGCTGATGACCCACCCCGTGCTCTGCACAGCCCCTTGGCCCAGGGCTATGATCTCTGTTCACCCAGAGCACGGCCTGTGCCAACCACATACGGACCATCTCATTACAACCCCCCTCCCCAGAAAAGAGAAGGGAAAAACCCGTATTTTCAGGTCAAAGGACCTCAGACAGCCCAGAGAACCTGGGTAGGGAGCCTGGTCCCAGCTACCCACTCCTCCTGCCACCATCACCCCCCGCAGACACTGCCCGCTCTCGTGCGCAGAGAGCCTCCAACCAAACCCCGCTCCGCGCCGGACGCACCTCAATGTCCTCTCGGTGCCTCTTCTTCTGCCTGGCGGACGCCTGGCCCTTGTTGTGGGAGGAGTAGGAGCTCAGGGCACACCAGACGGAGAGCCTGCGGACAGAGCGGGGACACTGCGAGGTGCTGCCAGCCCATGCGGATGACGCTGCGGGAGCAAGGGAAGATGGCAGAGCCTACAGCGTGCACCAGGATGGGACACAGCAGGTCCCTCCTCGATGAGAGGCAGCAGGGAACAGGGCCCAGACACCAGCATATTGCTCCTGTCAGCACTGTGCCGGGGCCAGAGCGGGACCCGGGCGGCTGGGACCCCCACCCAGCACAGAGCATCTCCCCATCTCCACAGACAGGCCCCGCTGCCCCCAAGGAGACGGTGCCCGTGGGTCTGGGGTCTTACTTGGCCAGGGCCTTTCCCGGCGGGTCCATGAGAGTGTGCCACTTGGAGGAGTCCGTCAGCAGGTTGGGCAGGATGTGGCCCAGCAGGGTCAGCGTCAGCTGCTGCATGTCCAGGCAGAAGATGGCATAGAGCAGCTCCACGGCCCGCAGCGTGTGCTCCTTCCGCGTCTCCTTCAGCAGCTCCTGCGAGGCACGGGCAGGGCTGAGGGAGGCACGGGCACAGCTGGGCCTGCTCTGCTCCCCTCCAGCGCCCGGGACTGTCACAGCAGCCAGCCCAGGCACAGCCAGCACTCCTGGGCACTGGGAGCACAGGCTAGACCCCCAGTTCTACCCTCACCACCCAGGCACAGTGCTGGGATGCACGGCCACCTCCCTCCTTCACCCCGTACCTTGACCAGGTTGTTGCAGAACCAGTAGACACCCCCCATGTGCAGCAGGGTGTCGAAGATGTGGATGGAGCGGCTGTCGACCCAGCCCTTCTCCAGCACCTTGGTGAACACGCTCGTCAGCACCTCCTTGATGGGCTTCTTGGGGGGCAGCAGGTTCCAGTAAGGGATGGTGTCCATGCCCGTGGAGGGGAACTTGATCTGCGTGGCCGTCTGCTGCAGCACATCCGCACACATGTGCTCCAGGATGGAGCTCATGATCACCACGCTGCGGCAGAGAGGGACGGGGTCAGGCAGGCCCCGGGCAGCGGAAGCAGGGCAGGAGGCGGCACTGCACGGCGCGCCAGAGCTCACCGCTCGTTGTAGAACTGCAGCGTGTTGTCGCCGTACAGCGGGGTGGCCAGCTGCCGGATCATCTGCAGGGACTTCTCCCGCTCGTCCAAGCCCAGCATGCGGACGTGGGCCACCAGCCAGGCCACTGCGCACACCGCCATGCTGCACACCTTCCCCTTGATGTTGTCTGTGATTTTCTAGGGGAGGAGGTGTGAGCAGAGGTGGATGAGCACAGAGGATGCACAGGCTTCGCCTCAGCATCACCCCCCAGGGCCGTGGGCCCTGACTGCAGGGGCCCAGCCCTTCTCCACGGGGTGAACCTGCCCCTGCCAGCCCCACTGCCACCGACGGGGCGGTTCAGGGCAGCACCGAGAGGCTGGAGGCACGTCAGTTCCCCACTCATGTCACGAAGGAGCCAGCGAGCTCTGCAGTGGCTGCAGCAGCGTTCAGGGCAGGACAGGGGACCCCTGCCCTGCTCAGGCCTTGGCCCCTCTGCAGGACACAGAGTGGTGCCGGTGCCCCTGCTCTGCCCCACGCCGTCCTCCCGCCAGGCCAACCTGGATGGACTCAAAGGTGAGGACGCTGTTCTCCCAGGCGTTGAGGATCTCCAGGATGGCGGCCGAGATGCTCAGACACGCCTCGTGCCACTTCATCTGCCTGCCGGGAAAGACGGAGCCAAGAGGGTTCAGGCACTCGCTCACAGCAGCCACAGGGCTGGGGGAGACAGGGTGGGTGCTCCCCTCCCGGGTCTGCCCTGGCCCGCAGGGTGGGCGCGTGGGCTGAGCTCTTACACCAGCTTCATCTCAGAGGAGTTGTTGAGGAGGGCGACCAGGGACTCCACCTTGGTGGAGTCGGGGCGGAAGCAGGGGTGGTCGGGGTTGAGGATCTTCCCCTCCTCAGGCATGCAGGTCAGCATCCAGGTCTCGAAGAAGGGCACCTCGCCCGCCGGGCTCGACTCCGACAGGATCACCTGGAAAGGAACCGCCACAGGGTCTGTGACGCGGCCTGCGTCCCGCAGGGACCCTGCTGGGGACACCCACCCTGGGGTGGACCAGGTGGGACCCCGTCACCCTGCTGAGGACCCCCACCCTGGGGTGGGACCCCCTCACCCTACCAGGGACCCCCACCCTGGGGTGGGACCAGGTGGGACTCCCTCAACCTGCTGGGGACCCCCACCCTGGGGTGCTCATGGCTGGGGGAGCAGCGCCGCCCTGTGGCCTGCACGAAGAGGCAGGCACTGGTCGGCCCCCAGTAGGGCACTGGTTTCCAGCCTGTGGGCTGTGGTTTTCCCCCCTCTACCAGAGGACTCCCCGGGGGACCACGGCCCATCACAGAGCAGCGCCTGCCACCCTCCCTCGGGGAGATGCCAGGACAGGACCAGTCCTGAGGGGCTGTGAGCATGGCAGCAGGGTCACCGCGTCCTGCCCGGAAAGGGCCACTTGTCCCCGGCCCGCCGAGCTGTGCTCAGGCTCCCCAGCTCCGGGGCCGGCTGGCCCACAGCCCCGCTAGCCCACAGCTCCGCAGGGTCGGGGTGCACAGCCCGGGGTCGGGGCGCACGGCCTGGCTGGCAGCCAGCTGGGAGGTGTCCCGGGGGGCACACGAGCTGGGAATCCCACACCCCGCTTCCTCCCTTCAGCCCGCCGTCGTCACCCAGGGGACACTATTTTTGTCAAAACCGGTTCTGCACATCTGTTCAGCAGCAGCTGGTCAGGGAAGTCGCTCTGGGCCAGCGTGGGGGGATGAGACCTCCTCAGACAGCCCCGGGCACGTCTGCTCCGAGCTGCCTCCAGCCAGGACTCCCCCTCCCCAGGGCCGGCCGGGCAGGCCCCCTCCCGCCCGCCTTTCGCTCCCGCTCCGCATTCCCAGTGTTTCGGTATCGTTTTGCCTCCCAACACACGCAGATGTCGAAACCTGGAAAATTTTCACGCAACCAAAAGTGCCGTTTCCTGAGCAGGGCAGCAAGTTCCTCCTGTCTTGGGGGAGGAGGGCTGACGCTCCGCGTGGCTGCATGGGCCCCCCCAGTCAACCAGTGCCAAACAGGAGGGGCAATACTGGGAAAAGTCCGGTGAGATCAGAGCCAGCCCGGAGAGGGTGCGGAGGCAGCGTTCCCACCGACACCACGGCACCGTAAAGGGAGCACAACCAAAGCCTTCAGGAAGGCTGCAGCCACCCTCGCTACGCTGCCTGGCACTGGCAGATCCCGCAGCGACGGATTTCTGCCTGCACCAGGTGGAAGGCACCGGGTGCTTTCCCCCACGAGACGGGGTGGCTGCGGGGACGGTGGGGACAGTGGCAGGCTGCAGCACACGGGCTGGAGCCCCATCCCCTCGGAGGATGCTTACCTCCGAGCCGTAGGTCTGGGCCACATGGCACAGCATGAGGAAAGAGATGTCGAAGAGCAGGGCCCGAACTGGGGCTGTTTTGGCTGAGGGAGGAGAAAAGAAGACCTTGGGGACCTCCAGCCTCGACACACGGAGGCAGGCAGGAGCCCTGTGAATTCGGGGGCCAGGATCCTGCCTCCTCCAGGCAGCTTTCCTAAGCCCGGAGCGCTCGTGTGTGAACGAGGGGACGTGCCAAGCACCTCCCCCCGCCCCGTCTGCCTCTGCTGAGCCTCCAGAGCAGCTCTGGCCTCCCCAGCCCACCCCGGGCTCCCCCTGCGCTACGGAAGGTCAGAGCACTCCGTTAAGTTTCATCACGCACAAATGCAGTCAGAGTCCTTATCTCGGGCTCTGTGCTGACACATCACCCCTTCCAGGGAGGGAGCTGGGGCAGGGCCGGCCCCAGGGGCCCCTCGGGCTGGGCCGGGGAGAAGGAGCTCTTCCCCTGCAAGCAGGGAACACCCCACACTTGGGATGGACACGCGTGAGGGCGGCAGGTCCCCAGGAGCCCAGACCCCCACTGGCACCCGGCCACGTGCCCCAGTGCCGGGCTCCCTGCCGGCACCCCCAGCCGGGCCCGGCGCAGCTCGGCTCGCCCCGGTGCCACAGCCAGTCCCAGCTTCACCCAGCTGGGCCCCGCAGCGTCCCAGCGCGTGGCGCGGGGGGAGCACAGCTCAAACCACCCCACGCAGGGATGCGCATGCACTTACAGCCTTCTCCGGTGATGTGCTTCGTGAATTCGTTCAGCCTGGAGGGGACAGAGAGAGCCGCAGTGCAGCGTTATCACCACGCCAAACAGGCCTCTTCCCACCCCCGGGACGGCGGGGGGCTGCCCCTGCCTGCAGACCCCCTCCCGCACCCCAGCCCAGCGCCCGGCACGGCGGAGCAGGGTCCGAAGCGGGGCCCAGCTCCGCAGACACCCTCCGGCACAGCAGGGACGAGCCACCGCCTCCCTCTGCCTCTGCTCCCCTGCAGCAAAACAGGTCCAGCAACGCTGCTTCTCCCCACACCCAGCCAGCCCAGCGCCTGAGCGTGTCCCTCTCGCTGGAGCCGGCTCTGCCCGGCTGCGCGGGGATTTCTGAGTGCGGCCCTCCCCACACCGCAGCGGCACGACCCCCGGAACGGAGCGAGCACGGCGGGGCCCGGCACCCAGCCAGGCTGGCGCGGTTCGAGCTGCCTCAGGCCTCCCCACTGGAGGAAGGAAGCACATCACGCAGCCCCACGCGTGCTGGTGCGTGCGCTCTAACCAGGTCACAGGCGTCCGGGGACCGAGGGCGCACACGCAGCGAGCGGCCTGGATCTGAGGCTGTGCCAGTGCTTTCAGTTCTCTTAACGCCCTTAAACCAACCTAACTTGGATTCTCTGCCCTGCTCACGCAGGAGCAGGAGACGTGGTGCCGCGGGGTGCAGCCTCCCCGAGATCCCAGCCCTCCCCAGGGCCCTGCTGGATCCAGTGCTGCAGGGACACTGGGCCAGAGGCACGCCCAGCCCTGTCTGGGGGAGAGCTTGGGGGGCTGCCCGCTCACCCCAGACCTGCTAGTCGCTGGGAATGGCCTTGCAGGTGGACACTCACTTGATGAACTTCCGAGCGAAGGATTTCAGCTTGCCCGTCGCTGCTGCCGCTGCCAGCAGCAAGTCCAGGCTCTTCCCAGACAGCATGTGGCCCAAGACCCCCAGCAAGCCTTCAGGGGACTTGGAGTGATCCGCATCCATGGTCTATGAACAAAAAAAGGAAAAGAGAAGTCATGGGGAACGTGTGCTACAGAGCAGCAGTAAAACTCTGGCCACGGGGGCAGAGCTGATCGGCTGCCAGCGCTGTCCCATGAGGCCTCGGGGAGCCGGGACCGCAGGGCTCAGGGAGGGCGGGGATGGACCCCCCATGCCCCAGGCACTGCACGGCATGGTGGAGGGGAGAGCCGCAGCGCACCAGGGCAGCACGACTGACACCCAAACACCCTCTCACACTCAGCAGTGGCGAGGCAACCAGAGTGACACGGGGACAGGGGGAGTCCCCAGGGACCGGGGGAGATGCAGGCAGGGAAGTGGCCGAGAGCAGGGCAGGCAGGGCTGGCTGGGCTCAGGCTGCTGGCACTGACAGCAGCGTGCTGCCTGCGGCTCCTCCGGCTCCCTGGGAAGGAGGAGGGGAGCTCCCGGTCCCCCCGGCAGAGCGGCAAGGCTGGGAGCAATTCCTCCATTCCTCCACCCCAAGCACAGGGGGAGATCAGGCACCTCCCAACCACCCTGGCTGCCTGGTGGGACTGGTGCTGCTGGAAACAGGATGTGGGGCTGAGACCAGTCTGTCCAGCATGGATGCGGGAGGGGCCTCACCTTCAGTATGTTGGTGACAGTTGGCTCGGCCCTCAGGATGAGCCCCGGGTTTGGCTGGATGTTGGCGTTCTCCGCCGACTTCAAGCGCGGAGCGTGTTCTCTGTCCGCCTTCCTGGGGGATCCACAAAGAAGGGCCGGTGAGCAGGAATTCGTCACCCTGCCGCACTCCTCCCCACACTCAGCCACCTCCCAGCCACCTCCAAGCTCGGCATCCCCGAGGGAAGGCCACCGCCAGCTGCCACTCCGAGAGGACAGACTTCGCCTGTACTCTGTCTGTCACTGAAAGCAAAGCTTCGTCCCTCCAGGCCACGGCGTCCCAGCTGCAGGACAGCCAGCGGCACCACAGCTGGTCCTTTGCGCTCCCCCCGAGAAGGACAGCAAGACGAGGTGCTCCAACCCCACCTGGCTACCCAAACTTTTGAGGGGGCCGTACCGTTTGGCAATCAGGTTGTTCATGTTGGCCTCTGAAAGCAGCCCCTGCTTGCCGCACTCCTGCAGGAGCTGACTCGTGCAGTCGCAGCTGGAAGAGAGAGAGGAGAGCGCTCGCCCGAGGGACCACATTGCTGCTGCCCCAGGCAGCGCTGCAGGGCAGGGGGACTCCCGGGTTGCCCTCCTGGCTCTGCTCCCACCCCTCTGAGGATGCTGCAGGGCCAGAAGCAGCTCCAGATATCACACAGCATCACCAACGCGTGAACCGGCTGCCAGACGCTCACGGCTGCGCTCATCTGGCAGTGGCAGGGTCAGGAACGGGACCAGAGACTGAGCGAGCCTTGCCAGGAGCTGCCCCAGCACCCCGCGGCTCCCCGCGGCGGACGGGGCGGTTGCGGCACAGACTGGCCCCGGGCTCGTGGGGCTGCAGGTCACCCCGCGCACGGCGAGCACTCACTTGCATCGCTGATCTGCTTTGTCGAGCAGAGGGGTCAGCTTCAGCAGGAACTCGAAGGCACAGTTCACATCCTCGGTGAAGTCCTGCTGTACACAAAGCCAAGCACTCAGCTCGGAGCGCTGCCCACGCCAGCCCACCTTCCCCTCCCACGCCGCCTTGAACACCAGAAGAAGGCTGTTGGGCCACCGACCGTTTCCCACCCTGGCCACCCCTGCACAATTTGGCCAGGCACCAGCACCGTCGTGACAAACACAGCTCACTTACGCACACAACGTGGCACACAGCTCCCATCGACGGCCCCCGAGACTCACCTTCTCCCCTTGGGGATACTTCTTGAGTTTAACCAGGACCTGGGGGATCTGAAAGACACGGGGCGCAGATGTGAGCGACCGAGGCAGAGCCCGCTCTGCACTCAGGACCTCCCAGCGACACAGGCAGCAGGAGCCCACGTGCAACACGCCTGCAAGCAGCTGCTCTCCCAGCCCACGGAAAGGAGCATTGCTGGAGCAGCCCGTGCAGCCGGGGGACTCTGTCCCCCCACCTGCCCTCTGCAAGGCCCTTCCACCACCCCAGGGAGCCGCAGGGCACGGCCACCTCTCGACAGCCAGGCAGAGGAGCGAGGCTGCGGAGGAGCCCAGCACAGGCAGAGCACGTGTCCGGCCTGAAATTACACGCAGATCCCTTTTGTCTGGTACAAAGACAGGAGGCGAAGCAGACTGCTCCGGGGCTGCCCACCGCCGAGCCGTGGGAGCGCAGGCCCCGAGGCTGCTGTGGCATCCTTCACGGGCCACGACGGCCCCCACAGCACCCCAGGAAAGCCATTCTGCAAAACAAAGCGGGGCCGGGCTGAGAAGAGGCCCTGGTCAGCAAAGCCGATGCTCAGCAGGTTGCAGGCTGGCTGCTGGGGGCTCAGCTGGGGCGTGGGGGGACCCCGAGGGGCACGCTGCGGGAGAGGAGAACTAATTGCTCTGCCAGGGTTTAGTGCTCAGCAGAGGCCGGGCGTGCAGGGAAAACGCAGCAGCAGGCCTGGGGCTCAGAGCACCGCGCTCGCGGCGGGGCCAGGCCCTACCTTCAGGAAGGTGAAGGCTGTCCACTTCAGCTCCTCCGTGCCCTCCGGGGACTCGATGAGGCCCACGAAGCAGGCCTTCCAGATCTCCAGCACAAAGAGCGGGGAGGGGATGCGCTGCGGGGCACAGAGACAAAACCCTCCAGTGCTGGAAAGGCAACAAAGTGCCTCCGCCAAGCACAGCCAACCCCCGAACCCCCTGCGAAGGTGTCGATGGGCTCCTGCTGCTCCCTGCAGCTGTGCCCACGGCCCTGGACCGGGATCAGCGCAGGGAGGTACACAGCACAGAGCCGCAACGAGGCCCTGGTCCCACGGCCCCAGGCCACCCCGAGCAGAAAAGCAAGATGCCACTTCTGTACCTGCATCCTCTTCACCATCATCAGCTGCTCCACCAGCGGCTGGGTCTCTCCCGTGAGGTTCATGGTCCCCTCCAGCAGCACCACGGCATGCACGGTGGGGAAGCCAGTCTTGTTCAGCTGCTCGGAGTGCACCGAGAGCATGGTGGGGATGCTGGGCGGGAGACGACAGCACAGGGTCACTGGAGCCTCGCAGGGACCGATCCTTGCTTCCCCTATCCCCTCCTCCTTTTCCGCCAAGCCCCTGACCTTTGCTGTCCCGCACCCCTCCGGGCCAGGGCAGCCTGTAGCTCCTGCAGCAGAGCCCAGGGCACAGCCAAGCCCCCGCGCCACAGCCGGGCTCTGGGAGCCGCTCTGGGGGGATCCAGAGCAGGGACGGCAGCGCCGGAGTGGCCAGAGCAGCTGAGGGATGGCGAGGGGCCGCAGGGTCTCCGGAGGAGCAATCCCTGGGTAAGACTCCTTTGCAGTAGGTCACCACTAGCCCTGTCCCCTCTCCTAGCCCAGGGCCTCTCACCTGCCCCAGCCCAGTGACAGCGCAGGGTCAACTGGGAGGGAGGGAGGAGGCTCTCGGACCTCGGCGCAGGGCTCAGACCCATTCTACCCTCCGAGCCCACGGAGACAGCAGCGCAAAGCTACCTCTTGATGAGGGAGACGCAGTCGTCAGCCTGGCTTCGCAGTGGGGAGCTGCTGAGGCTGTTCAGGTTCTCCCCGAGCTTGACGAGGGACTGCTCCACGGCGCTCCAGGAGGCTGGGCAGGGAGGGCAGGCGTTTGGCGGGGGACAATGACAGGCTGAGAAGCCAGGCAGGCTGGCTCCAAGGCCCGAGGCAGCACAGAGGGCCTGCCAAGGCCGGGGCTCCCCACCGAGGCCCAAGGTGAGCAGAAGTCAGGGCACCCCCGCACACCCAAGCCGAGGGTCTGCGGGCCGCTCAGCAGCTCCGGCTTCGGGCTGGCACAGCCTCTTGGCCAGCCGCAGGCACCGACCGAAGGCGCAGGGCTGTGCCAGGCACGCTGGCGGAGCACAGGACCCACGGCGCGCCCAGGAACAGCTCACACAGCCTTCGCATTAATTCTGCTCCTCATCCAAGGGCAGCAGGGAAGGGAGGGGGCAGAGGGTGGCACGGAGCCAGGGAGGAGACGGTTACAGCAACAGGGCTGGAAGATGGATGGGCTTGGAGCCGCAGGGACACTGCGGCAGGAGCCGGGCAGGGGGAAGGGAGAGGTGGCACTGACATCTCCCCAGGGCCAGCCGCGACCAGGAGGCAGCCCCGGCAGCGGGGACGCGGAGCGGTGCTGCGGGGCAGCGACATACACGCCTCCTCCAGCTTGGCGATGTGGATCAGGGCGCGGTTCTTGGTGCTGCCCAGCATCTTCTCCAGCCGCTCCAGACACATCTTCAGCTGGCTCTCAGCTGCCGCCTGCTCCAGCGTCTCCTTCACCTTCTCGGTGTAGAAGGCGGCACAGCGCAGGAGCCAGTTGAGGGCACTCATCAGCGCGCGGCAGAGGCCGATGCACTCCTCTGCTTTGCCGTGGCAGCTGGGGAGGAGAAACGGGACCACGCTCACCGTGCGCCGGGCTCCTGGCCCAGGGAAACCGAGGCACAGACACCGGGCTGGCTGGGGACCCAAACCCGCACCCCGTGCTCCCAGCCCAGCGTGCCCGCCGGCTCCTCCGCCGCAGATCCCAGCCTGCCCAGCCCACGAGCATCCCTGCTGTCCCAGGGGAAATAAAGCCTGCCCAGCGCAGACTCCTCTCTGACCACTCTACTACAGGGAAACTTTCCAAGCCTCTAATCAAATTATCTTGCTAAGAGAGGCTCAGCATTGATCAATGTGCTGCGAGAGGCGAGTGCTTTCCCCTCCTGATGCACAAATCATCAGGGCCAGAAGTTTTGATCAAATTAAGCAGAGGATCAGATTAGGCAGAGACTGGATTAAGTGGCCGGCTCTGCAGTTGGCCAGCAACAGCTCCTTGTCAACATCTGTGACTGATGCATATTCATTGCTGCTGCTTCATTTCATGTAATTGAAGAGCTGCTCCCTTCAGCTTTCCTCCTCCTCCTCCCACTGCCCCCCGCCGCACGCTCACTGCCTCGGCCTCCCAGAAGAGGCTGTCAGGGGTTAACAGGAAGATTTCTGAGCTTTCTAAAAAAGTTTTTGTGGCCTGAATTGTCTGGACTCCCCTGGGTCCTGCAACACCAGCGGAAGAGCACAAAGCAAAACAAGGCAGCTGCCTGAAGCGCCTGGGGCAGCGCAGGCAGGGCTGTGAGCGCCGGCAGACGGGGACGCTTAGCCAGGGCCCTGGGAAGCTGCAGAGGCCACTCAAGAGAAACGAAACGCTCCGAGGGGACAGACACCCTCCGGCCCCAGGGCTCACGCCCACCCCTAACCCCCTGAGCCAGGAGGGAACACCACGGTGCAGGCGTTTCTGCCAGGACGGGTGGGTTTCCTGCAGCTTCCCACGAAGCTGGTGGGGTTTTGGGCTCCCTCGGCTCTGCCCGTGCCAGCACTCGCGTGGCAGCCCAGGCTGGGGCAGCCGCAGGGGAACGGTGACGCAGAACGGGAGGGGAACGGGCGCCTCTCTGCCAGGGTGAGCATCCCGGGCTCACCGGCCCCCCCCAGCTCCCGGCACTGCCCGGGGCGCAGCCTGGGGCCACGGCAGCAGGGCTGGGAGGGCCACACCGTACCTGAGGCGGTCGCAGAACATGTCCATGATCTCCAGCAGCGACTGGACACACAGGTCCCGGGAGAAATCGTCGAACTAGAGCAGAACAAGTCGAGATTTCAAATGGGGGCTGCTGGGCCTCAGCAGCTCCGAAAACAAACACAACCCCTTCCTCCAGGGGCCGGGCCGGGCGCTGCCGGCCGCAGGACACTCGTCCTGGCAGCTGCCCAGCAGCCACTCGAATGGGAACTAGGTCAGGGCTGTCCGACGGCTGGGTCGTGCCCTCCCGGGGTCGCAGGAGGCAACCAGGCCACGGCAGCAGAGACTGGAGGCTGGGTTTTCTCCACAGCATCCCCGAGACAGCGGCGGGGGGCCTGAGCTCCGCTCCCTGCCGGCTGCCTTGACGTGGCGGTGGCTCGGCGCCAGCCCGCGTGCCCACCACCGGCGCGGCGGGGCTGGCAGCCCACGCCAACAGCCCGGCTGGCCGCGGGGCCGGTGGGCAGCAGAAGCGCGGCTCCCCGCCTCCTGGCAGAGCAGATGGGGCCACCCCGCCGGGCCGGAGCTAGCCCGCAGCTCTGCCCTGGGCCCACGCTGAGCTGAAGGAGGAAGCCTCGGCTGTCAAGGTCAGCTCTCTGCTCGCCCTGCTGGAACGGGCACGGCCCAGGAACGGCGACGAGCCTGCGCCGTTCGGAGCAGACCTGCCGCTGTGCTCGGCGTCAGCGGCCGTGCGCCGGCTCTGCCCTCCCCTGGGAGCGTGCCCACCACCCTGCACCGGTGCCAGGCCCTGTCGGAGGGGTCCCCACCTTCACCAGGGCTTCGTGGCACATCTACGGCACGGCTCCAAGCTCAGCCTGCGGCACCCCAGAACAGTGCCAGCGCCACATGGCTACCAGCTCCTTTTTCCTCCTGTCCCCAGGAACGACAAGAAGGTGGGAGGGAAGAAACTATTCTCCCTCACGTTATTCTTCCTTCAGATCAAAGCTTGCCCTGACAAGGACAGCACCTGGGGAGAGTGGGGGCCCCAACGCAGCCGGCGAGGGGCTACGGCTCCCCACGGAGCCGCCCCGAACGCCGAGCGGAGGCAGCCGCAGAGGGCTCGTCCCCACCGAAAGACCCTGGGGACAGGGAGCACCCGTGGGAAGCTGGCCAGCTGCGGGGGGCGGGTGGCCGCAGCCCGGGGCTCGGCGCTGGCAGCACTCCCTCGTCAGCGGCGCAGCTCTCCCATCGCCAGCACCGGATCCCCACGGCAGAAGGATGTGGTTTCCGACAGCCGGGGCGTGGTTTACACGCAGGGTGCTGAGGGCCAGGCCCCACATGACGGAGGGACAGGGCTTTCACACCCGCAGTCATCCCCAAAACCAGAGCGGGACCCGCCAGGCGTGTCCCCAGCGGGACACGGAAGGACTCGGGTGCCAATCTGCGCTGGCTGACCACTGCTGACTCAGCAGAGGATGTCATTTTCCACTTGACCTACATTTGGGGAGAGTTGTGGGGAGGGAAATGGATACGCGGGTCACAGGCAAAGAGCAAAACCTCAGGCAGCACCTGTCAGAGCCATACCTTGCTGATGGCCGTCAGCACCGTGGAATAAGACACCATCTAGGAACAAAACACAAAACCAAAACAAACCCGGTGCAGCGGCGTGTTAGCGGGTGACGTTTGCCAGCGCGGCGCCCGTTGCCGAGGAACGGCAAGGTCAGGGCCCGGCCTCGCTGCCTGTCACCGCAGACAGGGCTGGGGCGCTGACCCGGCACAAATCCAAACAGACATTTTTAGGTGACGGCTAATTTGTTTCACACAAACTTCAGACGATATTAAAACGCCGCACCAAGAAAGCGCAGAGCTTACAGCAAGCGCAGAGGCTCTTGGAGGGCAAGGATTTCCACCCCGCGTGCAGCCGGGCGACGGGCAGAGGCTGTTTACAGAAAGGTCCCTGCCTCGGCCACGCGCTGAGCCCTCCGCCGCCCGCCCGAGCCCTGGGGAGACGCAGACAGGAGATTCGGGGCGTCCGCCCGCCACCGACTCCGCACCCCGGTCTCTTTGCCCACCTGCCAAGTGGGGCTGCGGGGCGACAGCCCGCAGCGCCTGCCGTCGTTACCTGGGAGCTGATAGCGTATTTCAGGTAGGACAAGATGAGTGGGTTCGGCGACGGCCCGATCATGGCCTGCTCCAGAAGAGCCTCTGCAAGCAAAGGAGAGGGGCCGGGAGGTCCCCGGTCAGCGCGTACACGCTGTGGGGACACGCAGACACACCAGCGCTCTGCCCTCATCCCCCAGGAAAGGTGGCAGAGACTAATTGTGCTAACCACGACTCTGCATCGCTCTTCCCTGCAATTAACTGAATCCCACAACTTTCTAATCCCCGATGGCAAAAGCCAGTAAATAATTCAGGCAGCACAAGCAGCCTCCTGCTACCTCAGCTTTCCCCGGGTACTCTGGCCCTGAAACAGCGCCTGCTGCTCTCCAAAGACGTTCCCCTCCCTCCCATGTCCTGCCCAGGAGGCTCACGCATCCTCCACTGAGCGACTTTCGCTCCGGCACCTGCGGCTCAACTCCGGGCAGGCAGCCCCTGTCAGCTGGGACCAGCCCTGCACGCCTGGCCCTCCCTGCCCCCGCTGCCTGCCAGCGCCGGCCCGTGGGCGCTGGAGGGGCTCTGCCCGTCCCGTCTGCTCAGTCAAGCCTTTAATCGACCATTTGAACCACGGCAGAGCGCAGGAACCACCTCCCGAAAGCAGGCCCCGGGGCTGTGGCACGGGCTGTAAGTAGGTCAAAGCAGCCAGATGCAAGAGGGGCCAGCAGCCGTTTGGGAAGCCGTCGCCCCAAGGACGAGGAGGAGCAGCAGCCGTCGCCGGATCCCGACCGCGGGAGCAGGAGACTCCCTGGGTCTCGCTCGAAGGCTGAGACCTCGGCCAAAAGCATCTCAGCTCGAGGACAGAAGGCTAATGGCAGCCTTCCCCTCCCCGTCTAATCAGTGAGTGTCAACACGAGCCAGCCGCACGCTGTGACCCACCGCAGACGTGTCAGCACAGATTTGCCGGGCACCGCCGTGATCCTGGCAGCTTGTGCCAGCTTTTCCTCCTTTGTAGTTTGAATCCGAAAGGCCCGAGCTTGGGAAAGGACGGCTCTAGGGCTGCGGCGAGGGAGGCAGCGGTCGTTGCAGCCAGCAGGGCCTCAGGAACAGCCTCCCTGCGTGCCCACCACGGCGCCGGTGTCAGCATCGTCCCTTTTAAGCTCCCTTTTTCAGCGGGGAAAACAGGACCCGGCTCCCTTCCCCTTCTTGCAGAGGGGCTGCCCTCCAACGAAGCTCAGGATAACGAGCCTCTCCCCGGATACAAGCTGGCCAGGAGAAACCCGTTTCTACAGCAACCTCAGAGGCTGATTATCTCCAGCCCTGCTTTCGGGGATGCGCAGGCGGGCCCACGCCAAGCACCCCAAGGGCCCCGCTGCCTCAGCGAGCAGCGCAGGAGCCGGTGCTGCCAGGCTGGGAACCGGCACCAGGGAGCCCCGGGGACCGGCCGGCCAGTGGCAGGGCCAGCCCTCGAGCCAACTGCCCCCCGCACCCCCCAGCACTGCATTCCCGGGCCGTGCCAGCCCCCCACGCAAACCCAGCACCTCACTGCCACAGCCAGGCCCCACAGCTCCAGCTCGGCTCCTCCAGCCCCACGCCACCATGGGGCTGGGCACGTCCACATGCTGACCCCGCCACAGGCTGCAACGGGAGGGGGACAAACCCGGCCTGAGGAGCTCAGCTGTGAGGACAGGGCTTGACAAAACCCACCATCGCGGGCCAGACGCTGCCAGAAAAGCACTGGTAGGACGGGAGGAGGCAAAGAGAGCCTCGCCAGGGAAAGGCCCCCTCCTCGGCGGGGCGAGGAGCGCCGCTGCCTGCGCCAGGGCTGTGTCCCTTTAAATCCCCCGGTGCAGCAACCCCCGAGCAGCGCTCTGTTTATTTACCCAGGGCTTGCAAACACGTGCTTGCTGCACAGGAAAAGCAAAAACCAAACAAACTAGCAGCAAGTTTCTATAATTGGCATAAAAGCCTGGCAAATCTTTAAACCGTGGAGCTCAGCAGGTACCAGCGTTTGGCAGGATTTGTATCAAACGCCCTTGAACGGGGACGGGACAAGAAACCTGAATAACAGGGGGTGGGAAGGGCCTTCGCAGCAGCACCTGGCTCCNTCNCAGCGCTTTCCCCTCCCTTGGTAANGCACACCGACGAGGCAGACNGGATCGTTCTCCCCTCTNGGCGGGGGAAACCGAGGCAGCTAGTGGGAACCTGCGTCCAGCCAGGCGGTGAGCAGAGCGGCGCGACCCCAGAGCTCTGCGCCAGCAGCGTTTCAGCCCTTGTGTCCCTGCAGCCAGCGGCGATCCCAGCCCTCCACCACGGGCTGAGCTTTGGGCCAGCTTAACCGCGGCTCCAGGCAATAGGATCACCCCAAGGCGAGCAGCCCCACCACAGAAAACCCCTTCTCAGCCCCCCCGCCGCCTCCATTCGCCCCCCCAGGTCCCCAGACCTGCCAGGTTGAGGATATCCCAGGTAGCTCCACGGGGGAAGAACCGCTTCATGTTTATGGCCCACTGATAGTCGCTCCATCGCTCCTTCCAGGCCTGCAGAATGGCCTGCTTCAGGTTCACCACCTTCATGGCCGCGCTCTGCGAAGGGAGGGTGGCAGGGCAGGGCTGACAGGGTTTTTATTTGGGGGGG
>Ga0065711_1037129_pt1 | contig 20161 bp, 10 predicted proteins | sample Hoacrofraction12_FD_59098 | JGI IMG/M metagenome (GOLD analysis project Ga0065711, IMG submission 59098) | Hoatzin crop microbial communities from Cojedes, Venezuela - Epithelial fraction 12 v2 (version 2) | ecosystem: Host-associated > Birds > Digestive system > Esophagus > Crop | place... | reverse complement strand
CTCTTTCTTTTCATTCTCCTCCGCACGCCGGCGGGGGGAGGGGCGGCCGCGTGGCGCTTTTGTTGCCGGCGGCAGCCGAAACCAAGACAGGAACTCACCAGTGTGCAGAAAATTATTTCCAGCACTGGGGGGCACGATTCTCCTCCCTGTGCCAGGCTGCAGAAGGTTGCTGTCTCTGCTGCAACCTACCAACACCTGGAAATTTGCTGCAGAATGAGTGATGAGAAAGAAAAAAATTATTTCCCACTTATTTCTTATTATTGCAGGAACACTGTTTCCTCTGGATCTCTGTTTACAGAGAGTGTGGGGATCATGATGGTAACCTTTTGATGGCTATAGAAGTTATTTGCGTTTGGGAGGTGCGTGTGTATGTGTGCTCGTGAGTGTGTGTTTGAATACGCGTTAGAAACAGCAGTGGGAAGGAAATTCTCTGTCTCTTCTCAAAGGTTACTGAAAATCCAAGAAGGACAAGATATTTGTATGCTCACTTTAATGAAATTCATGTGTTAAGGTATATCCCTGAAAAGATACGGCTAAAACAGCTAGGGTCTTGTTAGTAGAGAACTAGTACTTATTTCATGGGGAAATACAATACTCAAGCACCATGAAAAGCCTGGAACTTCAGAAGCACAAAGTCATCAAATTCCCTTTGCTGTCAAAGGAAGGCTGACACATGAATACTTTTAAGTACCAGTCTGTTAAGGATGCTGAGTTACCTGCTCATGTTATTCCGCAGTCTACAAATCAAGCGTAATAGCAACACAACCACTGGAAATACCATTGCGTATCACTCTGCAAGCACACGATCACTGAAGAAACAGAGATACCCCTCCAAAACGTAGCCTTTCTGTGTGCTCAGACAGTGGAGCAGAGGAAGACAAGTGAATTACAGGGCTCTCTGGGAGCCACAGATAACAGAAACGCTGATGCTACATCATCGCTTCCTGGTACTCAGCAGCTCTGCTCTGCTCTTATTCGGAGTAGTGCTCCTCTGTAACGTACACTGAGTAAATTAGACTTGTTACGACCTCTGAAAAAACAAGGCAGACTAAAAAATTTTTGTTTGCATATATATACGTACGTTATTGTATTTGTGCACAGATCTGGAGGCAAATTGTTCTATGTCCCATTCTCTTTAACATTACAATGTAATGAAATGTAAATGTGAGGAGGTGGTTGCGCTCATTTATGTATCTTGCCTGCAATAGTTATGATTGGGATGACATGCATATTTAGCAAATAAAACTTGCTCGTGTCCTTATTCCTGAAGGAACATGGGAATTGCCACATTAGTTGTGTTTAGTGTAATAGTACCCCGGTCGGTATCAATAGTTCAAAGTGAAATAACATAAAAGCTAACTGTACTTAAGTAACTGATTTTTGATTGCCTGACAAATCTAAAAAAAAAATGTATATATATTTTTTTAGGTTTATCTCCAAACCCAGATTAAATTAAGAAAAAAATGTGGTGTTTTTTATTACTTGCAAACAAAGCGGCATTTTGAAAATATGAGAATAAAATGCTTTAATAATTTTCAAGAATGCATTTTTTTTTCCAACTGGAAATTTTACCCCGTTACACTTGAATTTGTGAGTATCTATTCACATCAACTGGTCAGGTCAGACCAGGTAAGGTATGTGATTTGTGAATAAGCTATTTGGATGAAAAATTTCACTAAACCTTGAAGAAAACAAATTAAACTCCAAGAATTTCACCCCTAACCTTGTGCTTCTGGCTAAAGCTTCTGATATGAGCCATGACAATTGTTTATTTAGTTTTGTATCACTTCTCTCTAGGACAAAAATTTCTATATTTTTTCTAAGTGAAGGTGGAGATAGTAATTTTATTGTGCATGTTGAATATTTTATATAGTTCTCCTAGACTTGCTGACATAATGATGTCTTGTGGCAATACTTTTCCTAGATTTGTATTATAGCACGTAAAAAATTATATTCTTTTAATAGAATTTCTTGTTTCTGTGAGCAATGCTTTAGAGATTTAAAAAATGTTATTGGATTTACCTATAAAGATAACGAGTTTTGTTCCTGTGGCACTAACTGTGAGAGTATATTCATTATTTATGCACAGACAGTAGAGCTAAAAATGACAACTGTGAAGTGTTGACAAAGGAAAAAAATTGCACTCTGTATAATTGTACTTTCCCAGACAAATGAAGGCATATTAATAAATTTTGACTTAATCTCAATATAATGTATATTTATATAAGTATTCTCAGAGCCTTGCACAGGAGCTGTTGTATCGATCATCACAACAAATTCCTTTGCTTTGATAAATTCGTTTATACCATATTTTGGTGATATTACAGGACCATTCTACATGGGAAAGCAGTTACTTTAGGGCAAAAAAGATTAGTGGCTCTCTGGTTTCTCGAGTAAAGGTCAGCTGCATCTTTCTTTTGAAGGCAAAAATATGTTCCCTTGCATTTGTCTAAAACTATTACCTGGAACCAGGAAAACTGACTTCCCCACTTGCTGGTCCCATCAGACCCAGGGCAGGTGTTGTCATGTCTCACTGTGTCAGGCGAGCTGCTCCACGTCTTTTGTCTTGGAGCATCTAATCATGACGAATACTGTTTGGAGTCAAAACCGAGTGGGTGCGGCTCCAGAATTTCTCTGTCGGTCCACGGGAAGGCTGCAGCTGAAAGAGCAGCACAACTCGAGTGCGGCAGAGCCGAGCGAGGGACCAGCTGCTGAGACAGAATGAAACTGAGGGTCAGGAATTAAACTTGACAGAAGATTAATAATTTGCCTTGGAAAGAGCAGAGAGGGTAAAAATGGTGTCAGAGAATTTGCTTGGCAATTTTGGCATCTGGGAGGAGGATTCTGAAAAAAAACATCATATGTAGGGCCTTATGCATCGAGGAGTGGAATATTAGCCGTCCAACAGAGCCCCTGAGATGGGTATCACGGTCCCCATGGATGGCTGGTTTCCTTGGGACATATGGAGCTGATTGATCGACCTGTCACAGCCACTTATGTGTCAGAGCTTGAGGAGGCCTGCGAGGAAAAATTTTAATGGTGCTTGTCGTCAAAGAAAAATGTTTTGCTTCTCCCTTCAGTGGCCCTGCTGACACCACTGATGTGGCGCCTGCACTCATCCTGTCCAGGATCATGGCAGACTTCCTCTTGTCGGCTTGATCTTGACTGGGGCTTCACATCGCTGCTCTTCACTGGATGCGTCTCTTCTGCACAATTAAAGGCAGCGAAGGGACTCCAACTGCTTAGAAAGGTGAAGTCTAACAGCTCTAGACTACTCCAGCGAGGTACAAAAATCATGAATATGTAAGATTCAAATAAATGTAATCTCGCTTGCAGGATGAGACGGCTAACGAATGAAGTATTTACTTTACATAGGGGAGTTTGCGATTGTTGTTTTGTTTTTGTTAACGTACATTTTCATAATTCATAATTTGTCAGCGTTCACGGAGCAGCTCAGTGCAGGTTCAGGTCTGTAGGCTGAACGTCAGAGTGGGTATGCTGGGAGCAGGGCTGGCAGGACCCAGGTTTCTGCTGAAGAAGAGCAGTGCTGGTGCCGAGGGGAGAGGGCAGAGTCAGCCCTGCAGAGCCTGGCTGGTGAAGGTGCTCGCCGGAGCTGTGGCAGAGAGGAGGAGGTGGTGAGAACTGCAGTGGGGCTCTTTTTTGTCACGGGTTCTGCTTCCTGCTTGTGACCTTGGAAACTCAGAGGATAAGGAGGGGCTGGACTGCGTGTGGTAGAGGCATTGTAACAGGCAAATTAGGACAGATAGGCCAAACTTTTTATCAAAATCCCCTCCACTGCCTTAGCAAAAAATTCTGGGCGTGATTTGCATGGTCTCAAAAAACAAAAGAAATATGGATGAGCAAAGTTGGGTTTTTTCCCCGTCATTTTATGATGCCATTTCTAAACACCTGAAATCAGAGGAGATGTCTGTCCCAGCTGATGCGAGCCTGGGTGCCGCAGGGGTGCCTGTGCGTAGCGAGGTGTCAGTCCCTCAAACCCCAGGATCAGCACTTAGGTGCCTTGGCACAGAAGACCCTGCTGGAGTCTGCTGCCCATTGCTCTGGAATGGCTGGGGAAGCCCCGATACGTCTGCCCGGCTCTTCTGGTGGCAGCCCGAGGCATTTTAGATTGAAGTGTTGCTCCCTTTCAAATCCAGCATAATAAATGCAATGATCTCAAACACCTTGTGGGGCAGGAGCCCGAAGGGGAAAAAGCGAGGGGTTGTCTTAGAGGGGTCTTGAGAAATAGGGAAGAGTCTTTCTTTTTGCAGCTAAGGAAGATACTGAGGAAATATCTACATGAAAGGAAATGGACAGTTTCATACTGTGTGGACACAGGTGGAGGAAGCCCCACTGAGGCCTTCATCTAAATTTCATCTTGTGAGGGATGTCACTGGCAGGTTGTGCTTTTGTGTTCGATCTCCCTGGGTTAGAGGAGAAAGCAGTTATAGCTCCTACTGAAAATAAGCCAAATAGCAGGAGCAAAAAAGATTACCAGTAGGCAATTAACTAATTGTACCTCTTTGCCCACTATGATAAGGGGGTATTTATAGTCACTGGGAAAAAATAATGCTTTCCTAAAAGCAAAAGCGCTGTGGTTGTTGTTAAGATAACTGGACAACTTGCTCATCAGCAAAACTTTTCAGAAGGACAAAGCTGGTTTCTTTTATTCCATGAAATGTTTTGGTCTGAGGGGGATGAGTTTTCCTTCCCAATACATTTCTCCTTAAAAATTTCCCACAACCAAGCTCTTGAGCACACTTGAAATTAGGAGGCAAAATAGTGGTAAAACTAGCCTGCTAGTTTTGAAAAAAGATATTTTTCTAGTGTAGCTTTATGCTGCTATTTAAAAATTTGCTTCTATATTTATTGCCTTTCTCTTCAGAGAGATTTCTTTAACATGCTGCAGTGTGAGAGGATGTTTCCTTCAACTTTTAAAAAAAGTTTCAACATCAGAACTTAGCAGAAGTGTACTGCGGGATCTGTCTTGCTGTTAGTTTTTCAAAACAAAGCCAGTTCGAAGTCAGTGGGGATATCTGTTGAACAAGGAGTGGCATAATATGGCCTGGGGCTACTAAATTGCTTCTGTGATAAATGTTATCCTAAATGTGTTCTGATTATTGCACTCTTTCTCTTTTTGTTAAGTACCTTCCTACCAGAGATACTATCCATTAAACTTCTTCTAGTTAATGGTTTCCCCATGAATGTGTTTTTTCTGCCAGAGTGGTATCTGTTGAGAATAGGGAGGGGAAGGCAGTGTGACAGCTGACCCTCTTGTAGAGCTGCTGGTACTTCTTCAGCAATTGCAGAACACCAAAGAGAAGCGACAAGAGTCCATAAAGAGGTAACTCGTCACGTGTGGCTTTTTAGGCTAGATACTTGAGGGGTGTGTTGGTGCAGCTTGGCTGACTGTGAAAGAAATCAGCTGGTTTACTGTGTCTAAGGCCTTTGATCTTTTTAGATACTTCCAGTCTGGACATAGTTTGTGATGTTTTGTTCATTAAGGTTGATAGCAAAGCAACAAGGATTCTTTTAGTCCTGGAGACTTCTAGGGAAGACCTGGAAGACAGACACTGTTTATATAATTACTTTTAGCCTCAGTGGAATGGCCTGTGTGAGCATCTACACGTTGGTAGTGTTGCCAAGCAGTTTCAGCAATCACACTACTGACTTTTGAACTACAACTTGAGCAGTACAAAGATGAAGATGATCCTTAAAGTTTTGGCTAACTTCAGGAACTGGGTTTAGCATTCCTATCTATTTCCTGATAATTATGAGCACTTATTAACAAACGGTGAACATACTTCACAGTGAAGGTCAGATATGGAACAGGTTCCACTGAAGTTATTCAGTGTTCTAGACCAGGAAGTCCCCGAGATGAAAATAGTTGGAATCTAGAAATGTGTTCAGGGAAAGAAATACAGTGCAAATTTCCCCTGTTCTTACTCTTTCTAAGGCATCTGTTTATAACCACTATTGGAGAAAGGTAATTTCAGTCTCACCATTCTCATGTTTTTAAGAGATCTACTCCTTCTACTGCAATTGTTAATCTTTCCCTGCTCTGGCTCTGCATGTCACAGCTGAATAAAGTGACATCTAAGGCAAAATTTCTCTTACCAAAATCACAGTTTTGTGCAGGTACTAGGAGGTTGTTTTCAAGTTTAATGAATTAGAGAAGGTGAGCTGAGTCCTATCTCCATAGATAAAACTGACACAATCTCACTCATACACAGCTACATCATAAGCCTGATGTAAGGACAGGACTCTGTAAAGAGAAAATGAAAGAGAAGGATCAAACTTTAAAGTACATTTGTTTCTTCTGTTCTGATGAAATACTGTAGGAAACAATCCTGAAAACAACTGCATATCCTCACTTTGCTGGGGCTTATGAGTATCAGTGGTTCTTGGACCTCGAATAATTTAGTCTGTGCAGCAAGTCTTATTTTGAGCTGGTTGGAAAAACTGAAAATCAGGGTTTTTTTTATACAACATCATAATTTTTGAGGATGCTTTTGTTACAAGGTGCTCTCAGGTCTAAGAGAGATTTCTGATTTCAGTGAACAGGGCAGCTTAAAATTACTTTGTGTCTTGAGTCACTACTTGAAATGCAGATATTCCGCGTTCAAGTCGGTGCTGTTATTGATGTGAAGTAGGGATGTTGTGCATATCTCTCTCACCTAATAGGAGGTCTCACCCTTTGCTGTAAAAGCTCATACTTTTTTCAAAAGAAAATGCATTTTGCATTTCATGCTGAATCAAGGCACACACCATGCAACTTGACTTCTCTGTCTGCTTCTGCTATTTCCATTTTCAGTGAAATATCTTACTTGCTTTCTGACCAGCTGTGGCTAGCCATGACATTCATTAGAGATTAGCAAAGCTGGAAAGGTACTTTTATCAGCTTATGCTGTATGAAAACTAGGTTGGCAGGCTTCATAACTTCTCCCTGACAGCAGAATGACTGCTCTGATTTTTTCCACATAGTGATCAACATAGCAAGACAGCAGCTTTGACATGTGTGTTCATTCCTGTGTTCACCAGAGCAGCCTCATGTTTCTATTTCTTCATTTATCTGTCAAGTGTAAGTTCATATTCAGCTGTTTCAGCCCCTTTCAGCAAGAATATCTTTTTTCTCAGTCAGCTTTTCAGTGCTAATAACAATGGGATTTTCATCTTTCATTGGGTTTCTGTGTGCTATGACATTCAAGTAATAAAGAGAATCTGCTCTCTTTGCCCTTGACACTTGTTTTACAATAGGATACACAAGAAGTAACCAGAGCCAGCTGTTCTGATGTAAATAGGCAGAGCTTTATTGCCACCAGTAGAGTTATGCCCAGTTTTACAATCTCGTGGCATGCCATAAATGTTTTTGCCCTCTGAACTAATATATTGGGATGCATTTTCCTGCATTCTAATCCTTGCTGTAGAAAGATAATGTTTCCAAGTGTTACCCTCTAAGCAGCTAATCGCTTGGTTAGCTCCCCACACTTTTGGTTTTAACCTCTTTTTCATGACTGATGAAGATAGCTTTAGTCTGGAAGATAAGGTTTTTCTACTATGATGTATATGGGGAAAACAGCTTTTTTAAAATCCAAGCAGACTGGGACTTGCAAATGTTTCACCATATAAAAGTATCAGATGAGGAAGGATAATTGCGTGAGTGTGAACTTGAGTAACTCATTAAATGCACTAAAAATATGAAAGTAATCTCTTGATTTGACATTAAGTTGAGATTAGTTAAAAAATAAAAGCAGCTGCTTTGCCATCATAAACAAAGAATTCAACACTTTCCCTTATCCTCTTGCCAAGCTACTGCTTATTCTTATCTTTTAATTAAACCTGAGCTTTAAAATACATGTGTCTAGCAGGCCAGTTTATTAAATGAAATACCAATAGGTGCACAGTATTCTCAGCAATTAGCATTGTGTATAGAGGTTTCTGGGCTTTTTTTTTCCTCCTTACAGAATGGACACATTAAAGACCCCGGTTTCATTGCAACTCGGAGTTTAAAGTCATTGATTAGGAAGAAACAGAAATTAAAGTCTTGTGCTGAAATTTTTTTTAGTTTCTACTAGCTTCATTTTCTACTGCAAAACCACACCCAACCACTTTAATTTGGTGTTAAGCAGAGACGTTACTCCCACAAAACAAAAACCAGAACAGTGTCTACTTCTGATCAATTCTTGATAAGGAGCTCATAACATCTTCGTTATCTCTGAAGCGAAAATGTGATCTGATGCATTTTCTCTAATTACCAAATATTTTTTCCTTTTTTTTCTTTTTAAAAGTTCTTAACAAATTGAGTCTTGCTGGGGAGTTGGAGGTGAAAGCCTAACTACAGCGAAGCCAGTGGGACCTTTGCCATTTATTGAAGGCCAGTTTTCACAGGGTTCCTCAGATGGTGGTGACTGAAATCACAAATCACCCCCATAATTACTGTGCAAGCACACAGTTCTGACCTAGATGTAGTTATTCATTCAGGGAATGGAAGTAAAACCCTGTAACTTAGATGATCAGCCCCACTGCACTAGAACCCCATTCAAAGTACTGAATGTCAAAGAATGCAATTTCTGGCTGCAATGACTAAAATCCATATCATTTAGGCATATCTCAACCCAGAATAGGACTTAATTCTGTCCTAAAATAAGAAACGATGATGGGACCATTGATATTCTTGAAGTTAAAAGTATAATTTGCTTGGTTAAGCCTCAAGTACTTACAAATAACAGAGAAATTTCCAAGCAATCAAGATTAGTCCCCAAATAACTGAATGGACAAAGAAAGAGTTGAGTATATAAAAAAATTTGAATTGGTGTCCAAACAGCTATATTACCAATAGAAAAATGTACGTATTCAGAACTCCAGTGACCTAAAATATTTTCACCACTTTGAAAATATTAACGTTAAAGGCCACCCTTTCCCTCAAATATACATGTTGACTGCTTTTTCATTTCTGTTTAATACAGCATTACATTGCAGTTTTGTGCACATTAATAATACATCATGGTTGTAATGCTATGATGTCTTATAACCTAAAGTAAACATAGTATGTTGATCTAATACAGAATGGTGTGGTAAGCAATGAGGCTAAACCAAGAAGGAATTCATGATGGAAGCAAACAAGAGTGTTTCCGGTAACTCTGTGAAAACATTAGGAAAGCAGTTAATTGGCAAAATGAATTGGAATTAATTATGCATGAATCTTGTGGCAAGTACAGCAGCACTCAACTCATTGAGAAATCGTAGTTTGGAACAGTGGATGCAATCCTGACTGCATTATATCCTGAATGTGCTTATGGCCACTTTTTGGAGGACTGCAAGGTCCATAGCTTGTTCTATAGAGTACACTGTCATTAGGAGAAGTATCTGGGATTTCTGAATCACTGATATTTGTTTTCAAGAACCCTTGGGAACTTGTGAATTTCCTGACAGATAAGTAAGGACATTACACTATCTTTAAAAAAAGAAAAGGTATAAGACTCAAAAATGAGAAGATTTAGAAATAAGTAACTAATTAATCTGCACTTGAAATAAATCAGGAGATAATAAAATGACAAAAAGAGCCATTATAAGTTTTTCAAAAAAGGATTCTGTCGAACCAATTTATTTTCCTTCCTTGACAATGTAACTAGCATAATATCTAAAAGAACAGAAACAGTAAAAGTAAGAAATCTGAATTTTGATACTGCTTTTTGACATTGTTCAATGTCAAATTCTCATAAGCAAGTTGAAGAAATAAGGTGTAGCTTTAATCATTATAAAGAAGATGTATAACATGGATCAAAATTTTCCCACTTTAATTAGCATGAAGTACTGGGCTTCACCAGGGATATCACTTTTACAGAAGGGGCAGATAAACAGCAGAACAGGCCAACAAGAATCATAACAAGTTTAGAAAGAAAAGTTAAAGAAAAATCTAGAAGGTTCACTATATAGGAGGATGTTATGCTAAGGAAGGTGAACAGTTTTTTGCATCACTAACTGATGACAGAAATCCAAAAAATTTCATCTACATCAAATCAGATTTACATTGGATATTAAGACAATGTTCCAAAATGCTATGGAGGATAAAGTATTGGGATGGGATATGTGGTAATGTTCAGAGATTCACGGAGTCACAGGATATTTCAGGTGGAAAGGGCCCTTAGGAGGTCATTTATTCCAACTCCCCACAAATCAGATCCAACAAGGGCAGGTTGCGCAGGACGGTGTCCAGAGAAGAGTGAACTTCTGATTATTTTGAGTGATGGAGATACCACAGCCTCTCTGGGAACCTGTTCAGGTGTTTCACCACTCGCATGGTGGGATTCTTTTTCCTAGTATCTTACTGAAATTTCCCGTGTTGCAACTTGTGTCCATTGCCTCGTTCTATTATTTTGCATTTCCAAGAAGAGCCTGGCTCTGTCTTCTCTATATCATACCACTAGGCAGTTGAACTGTGGAATTTCCACTATTACAAGTATTACAAACAGGTTTGATAAACATCTGGAAAATGTTAGGATTTCCCTCAGGACAGGAGTTGAATGAAATGAAAATAAGTCCATTATCATTCTCTGGTTTTGCGAGTTGCTATCTTCGTGTAATTCTTTCGAATATGCGGAAACATAACATTTAGTTAATGAAGGTATGTGTCTATGTAGGTACTGTGTGTAACGGAAAGTTCTGGATCAAAGGGTCATTAATGCATTTCAGTCATTTCTGTTGCAGTCGTCTTATTGTTAAATATTTTAATCCCAAATATTTCAGGTTTTTATGTTTTCTTCAAAAAGTCCCAAGATACATTTATGGCAGGGGAAGAGTCTGTGGTCTAGTTTTCTTTGGAGTGGGGGTCTTTACTCTGAGTGGACTAAAAAGTGCCTAATTTTATTTCCAGGAAACAAATTCAAAAATTTTTGGCTCCAGATGAAAGTGGTGACTTATACTGAGGCTGTTACAAGGTGTAGACAAATTGAGTCCCTTCATTTTTCATCAACTTTGACCAAATAAAGTTCAGCTTTAATTTTGGAGTATGGAAGTTGCAACCTACAAAGCCCTGATTGGTATTATATGAAAGGTGAATGAAAGGAAGAATGTTTTAGAATTACATACATTATTTTTCAAGCAGGATTTCTCAGGAATGAACCATGTGAGAAAGCTTGGGAGATACAAAAGGAAATGTTGCAAATTAAAATTACCAGCATAATGTTTAAAACCCACACAGTTTAAAGAAGGCTTAATAGAGGAAGCTGAATATTCTGCAGTTGCGGGTTTAGAAAAGATACAAGATGAAAACTGAAACTATCAAGTATTTAAGACAGAGGAAAACAGAAAAGTAGAAGGTGATAGTTATGCTCTGTAGATGGTTGCAGGAAAAATAAAACTTAAAGCAAAAATCTGGGTACTCCAATATGAGAAAGAAAAGTGATAAGGAGAAAGCAAATGAAGATTCCGAATGGTGGAAGAAGTTCTAATCAGCTATGTGTGTTCATTTTCAATAAAAGTGTCTAATGAGGGCATAGAAATGAAATCAGAAGAGTTCTGCTGGAAGCAAGAAAATAACTAGCAATGAGAATTAGATTAGTAAGAGCAAAGGGTAAACAAAATGATTTTTGATAAGAATGTTACAAAACAAATGATAAAGATACAGATTCATACAATATACATGGATAATATGAAAATAATGAGAAGAGGTGTGAAATTTCAGAAATTATATTTTTAAAATTCATGGGAGCCAATAGAGTTGCATAACTATCTTGGAAAAGTAAATTTAATAGCTATATAAAAGAAGAGCTGGAAAATTATGGCATAACTAGCTTAATGGTGAATTATTCTAGAAAATGTTCAAACAGAAAAAAGAGAATTGAAAATATTGTGTACTGTTCAGACAATGTCTATATAAAAAGCTGACATGAAAATCTGTGAGCATTTGTTTCAGAAAGTGACACCAATAAAATATAACTCTATTCTTCTATAGTGTTTGTGCATATCTTCAGTGTTATCAGTAGCTATAGACAGAAGACAGTGGACATTAGAGGAAAACGGACATGGCTGAGCTTGGGTCTTTACCTAGTTCCTACCTTAGTATAGAACTCATTAAAGCCAAAGTGAGCTTGCTGGGTTAAAAAATATTTTCTTTACTATCCACTAGGTAGGTGAATGAGCATTCCATGATTTCAGTCTCTGTAGAAAAAAGCTGGTTTTTGGAATTCTTTCTCTGAAGTCAGCGGTTAAAGAAGTCATTTTTTTTAATTTCAAGTAAGAAAAACAGGCCATTTCTGGGTTGCGTTTAACATGAAACCTTAACACTGAAATCCTGCCATCTCAAGCTTACAGCTAGAGAGTCAGCAGTGTTGTCATTTTTCATCACAAGAGCTTGGTTAAGGAATTGCTATCCTTTTCAGACAGTCCTTCTGGCCTGCATCTTGCCAAGTCACTCACACATTTTATTGTCCAAGGATGTTTGTCCTATCCTTGAAATGTCCTTCTGTGTTATGGGTAGCTGAAGTATGATAATCGTACTTTCCCATGACATTGAAGGCAACATGTAAAGCAAATGTTGCTTTTGAAGTTTGATTGACCATATATCATGATGGGCATTTAATGACCCAAAAGTACTTTACCTACAGACTAGACCATGAAGGCTTGATGAAACACTGAGGAAAGAAGGAAAAGTCTTGTAGATACAATTAGGATATTACACAGTGTTTACAATATAATTTTTGATCTGATCTTTTCTACTTGGACTGTCCTGCTTAATTTTTTGAAAAGAAATGTGCTCAGTCCCATTTTCAAGATAACATTTTGGAACACATCAATTACCATTATTATGCTGACATGAATTTGTAGTTCAAGGAAATGTATTATCTCTCTGTTTCAGGGTTGGATTACCTTTCCTGGGAAAAGAACAAATAGCTGCAAATGTAACATCTGTTAATCATGATAATATATAAATGGAACAGCTTGCCAGGATTACATTTATTTTTTCATTCTGCAGCCATAGTAGATATCTCCTTTAGCTTTCCTTCACAGATGCATGTTTCTTCAGCTAGCTTAAAAATAAAAAATATAACCTATTCCTGTTTACAGACATTCATGATCTGTTGTGTGAGAAATGAGGAAATAGAAAATCTTTAACTATGTTTTACACAATAGTACCGCCGTATCCCTGGAAGCATTTGGGTCCTCTGCTCAGTAAGACAGGCACACCACATAAAATATAGATTTTTTTTTTTTTTCCTATGTCATTGACCCCGTGGTCACTTTCCTGCTGAACTTCACCAATAATTCTTGGAGAAAGCATGACCTAAAATGTACAGTGTTTTAAATCCTTCTCCTTGCAGTCCTTGTCTTTCAAAATGTGCCTGTAGGAGAAGGTGGTAATAGCAGCAGACAGGCGCTCTCTAACTGTAATGCTCAGCTGGCAGCAAACCTAATTTCAGTTGCACCTTCTGCCTGATGAGAGGAGGAGGAGAAAATTCACCTTCCCTCTTGCTGAAATAATTGTAATTAAATATTAATTAGGCTAGAGAGTGTGCCCACAGGCAATCAAAATTAATGTTTAAAGCACCCACAAGTAAGAATTTCAGTTTGGGTCATACTGAATGTTTGGAAGTATTCAGTGGAGTCAAAACCAGAGCTGAATTCACTGAGGTAATTTTCTCTTTCTCATGCTCATTTTTCTATATCCTCCCTCTATCTCTGTATGTTTATTGATATAGGGCATAAAAACAAGAATGGCTTCAGCATGGGCTGCAGGGGATCTTGTACCTTGACAGAGTGCTAGCTAGGAAATTCTCATGGTCGTTGTTCAAAACCAGTCAATTTTTTGCTCTCATTAGTTTATGGGCCTTTGGAATCCATGTACAGTCTTCACATCCACAGCAAGCCAGTTACACTGGAAGCATGCAAAAAAGCATGACTCTAAGAATAACCTGTGAACAACTTGAAAAAAATAGAGGCACAAACCAACATACAATGAATTAGTTCCTTGTCAAAAATTAATAGAAAATATTAGACCTAGCATATTCAGTACTGTCATCCAAGAAAAGGAGAAGAAAATACACATAATTAAAAAAAAAATGTTCTGCTTGTACAAGTGACTTTTCCAATCTTCCCCTTTGCCTGGATCCAACATTGGGAAAAACACAGGTGTTATGTCTTCAACACAGTGGCCATGTGGCAGATGTAACTTTTTCACCAAAACAAGATCCCTATTCTAGGCCCAGGAAAACACTCAAGTCTGTAGAAAGCCCTTAGAGATCTGACTGAGCCAGGGTAAAGCTGAGTACATGTAAAGCAATCTTGTTGGAGTTTTTTTTTTTAGTAGTAGTTTGAGTTTGCTAGGCTTGAAAGCCCAAAGAAATAAATCAGCTTCAAAGTGGATTTACTGGGTCTCACAAATTTTAAATAAGTTCAGATACGAAAGAGAGTGAAGAATTATTCCTCAAATAACAGAGTAAAAGCACTATAATTTTGGCAAGATGTGAGAAATCATCTCTTATCATAAAAGGAAAGTCACTTCTAACAGATGCCACCAGTCCATGAGATTTAATTATTTAAGAGATTTGTTTGGTGAATGCTTCATTTCTAGATTGTGTTTCTATGTCACTTGTTGTTCTTCACAGTTTCTCAGCTACTTCTGTACTTTCTGAAATCCTCTCTAAAATCCTGTTAATGTTTCTCTTTTGCGGCTGCTTGATTTTTTCCTTTTTGCTGTCACTATAACCTACTCTCCAGCTTCTGGCTAACGGGCCTGAGACTAAATGAGAGAAGTCTGAGTGCTGGTTTAAGGATTTGCATTTGACTGGGGATGCAAATTGCCTGTGATTATAGTCGAGGTGAATGTCAAGGGAAGAAGCACTGGTCCAATCTTGAGTTAATGTGGTGTGTCCAAGAGTGTTAGCAGTGGTGGGCTGATATGAATACTCCTGTAGTAGGATGACCCATTTTTTGCTGGGAGAAATGAATATGATGATTGATCAGACCTGTAGTCTCGTCACTGATATTTTCTTTTCGCATTCAGAAAACAGCAACCACCCTATTATCACCACATTCATTTTTTGTGGAAATCTACTGTGCTGTTTTCTGAGAGGAAAACAAAGAAGTATCATAGCATCACAGGAGCGAAAATAATTAATCTACTATGTGTAAGTGGCTTCCCCAACAGCCTAGTGCTCTCCTTCTGTACCATTACCGGTGTCATCTGTTCGGGGCCATGCAGAGCATTCATGTAAAAGGGAATTACAGCAGCTCTGTGCTGCATCTCTCACTCTGCCTTAAAGTCCATTGAATCTAATGGGAGAATTTCTGAAGACTTCAGTGGTATTTTGAACACATTTTTTGTGTATGCTTTTGAGCATAATGGGTGTATGTAGGTGCTCAAGAATATCCATCCCCTAAAGACATTCTGGCAGAAATTTCCTTCAGGCTCTAATACCAGAGAATCTTGGATGTGATTTTAGGTTCTTTACTCAGCCAAATGCAGAAAATTCATGATGTCTCAGGGGTTTGTTCCTCCAATTTTCACAAATGTTGGTAGCTCTATCATGGGCTGAAGACTGCAATTTACTGATTATATCAAAGGAACTGAAGTGCTAATCCCAGGTGAGCTGCTGACTGTGTAATGAGAGGCTTCGAAATTCTTTCAAAGTTACTGAAACAGGTGTTGTGAGGGATAAGAACATCAGACTAAAGAAATAAAAAAATCATATCACAGAAGTTTTGCTTCCACAGTCATTTGTGCTGAGCAGATTTTCTTGTGCAGTCCAAGTTAGCATGTGGCTTTACATAATTTTCTTGTTTTTAAAATCGATCTCCTGCTCCCACAAAGTTCGAGACTAACAAAGCCAGAAAGTGAAACTACACAGACCAAAAAACTACAATAGCAGTGGCAGAGCAGTTATCAACCTCTCTTTTGAAACTCCTAGCTGGGGCACTAACCTTTGTGTTTACTTTTACGAGACAGACAAATATTTATTAGGAACTAGATGGAGGTTATCCACAATTTCACATGGATCACCGAATAGTGATCACAGAGTAGCGCCTTTTGTTTTGAATCAGTAATGCAGAGGTGAAAAGCACCACATTTCATTATTAATGTCACATGCACTCCAGGTCTCTGCTTTTATTTCTTCATCCTACTGGTTGTCTGAACCCTTAAGAACCTGGTTACTTCTAGGACTGAGCAGGCTGCTTTTTCTGACCTTCAAAATGGATTTTGAACCTTAAAAATTGTCTGTTCACCGTTGCAAAAGGAATGCATCTGGAAGAAGAATTTATTACGTATGAAAAATACTTTTCAGGGATCAAAGGAAACAAGTATATAAGAAGAAAAAGAATAAACTATATTCTTCATTATATGATAAGAAACTATAGAGTAATGAAAACAAGTCAATAAAACCACTGTGGAAATCAGAAAACCTTATTTCCAAACAGATGGTTTGTTTTTATTCCAAGTGATACATAAAATGTTTTATTATCTAAATTCACTTTTCTTTTCCGTTTTGTGACGTGAGAGGGAGGAAGAAAGAAAGCAAAAAGGAAATGAACAGCTATTTGAAAACACAGGGATGGAATATACCATCGGAAAGAGTCAACAAAATGCCCAGGGTCAGGTACTGTTGTGTGATATGCAATCCAGAGTATGCGGTATCTGGCAGGCTTAATTCTCAAGTGACAGTCCAGTGGACCAAGAAATCAGGCTCTGGTAACTGAATTCTCATGTAATCCTCATATGGGATTTTAAAGACTGATACTGAGACAAAAATATAAGCATCACATTATAATTGTATAGCAACTAGAGCTTATTGTTGCCATTTTCTTATTAGGCTGGATTAGTTTTCAGTTCAGGAAACCGCACCTATCTTTACGTTGCCTTCAAATAATGACAGCATATGCTTACAGAACTCACCGGTGATGCTATAACATGAGGAATGTGCTTATTGTAATTCATGGGATTTTTTCCAAGAGAACATTTATCTAAATTTTAAGTTTTCCAGTAGGAAAACTGGAATAAAGAGAGCAACTCTTGGGACATCATATCTTGAACCTGAAAGCACCTCCCTGTTGACTGAAACCACTTACTGAACTTCACACATGTTTAACTGTTTCTTCTGAGGCAACCAGATCATCTTTCATGTTGGTGTTTGAAAGCCATGTTTGGAATTATACCTTTCTGTCTGACATTTAAATGGACTGTGTGACTAAATCTGTCTTCATTAAGTCTGATTTTCGAATATCTTCCTGCCATAACAGTTAGCCAGATGTGCTGCTTTATCATATTTACTAATTTCTAAAGACAGCAGAATAGAATTGATTTTTCTGACAAGAATCTGTTCATGCTGTGAAATGTACTTTTGGTCTTGCTTTATTTAAGCCCATGTTGTTACTGCCTCTTGCATTACGAGGTGCTCCAGGTGCTCAGAAGCCTTGAGAGCTGAGCCTCTAAAGAGTTTCAAGGCATCCCTAGATTTCACCTTAGTGAAGTTTTTAATGTACATCAAGTCATCAAACAAAATGACTCTTACCACTTCCCAGGGGTAATAGAGCTCTGCAGCTCCAAAGCTGAGTCTCACAGGAGGAACTGAGCCCATGGTCATTTGGGCAATGGTGAGACGAAAGTCATTCTCTGTCTAGTGGACTGGGCTTGCCCCAGTGTTTTGTGCTGACCTCAGTGTGCTGCCAGAGTTCAGCGCAGGCTTTTCATTGCCAATCAATGTGCATTCTGAGCTGGCTGCCCTCTGCGCAGAGGGAGATGTGCACACAGCGGTCCCTGGAGCATCACAACATGTTAACCTACTGCAAAAACTTGCTTTAGCAAGCTCTCGGGGCCCTTGGAGCTGCACTGCCCTTGTTATTGACTCTTAATACTCATCCAAAATCTCTTATTTTCAAAAAAAGTTTTCCTAGGCACTTTGTACCATAAGATAACAAGAAACAGAAAGCCCTTTTCTAAGGTCCCTCCTCAGAATAGTGAATATATCCCTTTATATTTTATTAAATGAGTGTATATCGTATTTGACTAGAGCAAATGAATGAATTTTGTGGAATCTAATAACTGAGCCAGTGACTCAAATATAAAGTTGTTTTGACCCATGGAGAAAAGAAGTTCCAGTATAGCAATAACAATAAAAACAAAAGAGCAATAACACCACCTCCACCAATAACAACAGAAAATAAAATGGTAATAACTTCTTCCTAAAACATATTAAAGATCATAAATATATTTTTAACATTTTGTGCTCAATTTAATATTTAGTCTTACACAAAAACATAAATTTCAGTTGCTGGAATACACACCTTAACAATATACTTTATCAAGTGCATATTTTTTTATTTTTCACTCCTTGGCATTTTTATTTGAAGGGTGTGTTTCTACTATTAGTCTGTAAACATAGGTGAGTAATTTGTCTACCTCATACACCTCAGTAATCGGTCAGTGTGGGACTAGCACAGGATTTTCTGGCTTGCAGAATCACCATGAGGTATTATCAATCAAGTATGATCAATCAATCACCAGGCAATACTTTCAAATTTTTAATCAACCTCACTTTGTTCCTGTCTTCCACCAGTGCTCACAGCAAAGCACTGTCAACCAGGGATTTTTTGCAGAAAACTTTGTTTTTTCAAATCTTTCTAATCAAGGCAGTACAGTATATTTATTAATAGCAGTTGATGTTCAAAGATAAAAAGCATAAAAAATCTTTTTTTTTGCCTATGTCTTATTAGCATTAAAGCTTCAAAGACTTCTGAAAAACAACATAGCTTACAAGTGTTCTCTTTTAAAATTTAAAAAAGAAGATTATTTAACTTGGGAAAACACTCAGGAAATCCAGACTGGCTCCCCCAGTGTATCTTGGCTGTATTTCTCCTGCTTTTTCAGATTTTACAGCAGAAGGGCTAAAATTCTGCTCTTCCCAGGACTCTCATTAATTTTATATACAACCAGGGTCTATTCCCCAATTCCCTGCATCTTGCAGAGCAGTGACTTACAGGCCAGCCCGTGCCCTGTGCTTGATGGCCTGTGTTTGTGACCACTCCATAGTACAGAGGTTTGTCTCCTTTCCCTCTCCAGGAGCCTGATACAAGCCTGAGTCTGGTTGTGACAGTGGCTGTCACGTGTAGGAGGGAGTAAGCGCTTCCAGCTCAAACTAGGAATGTTTTTAGAAGAAAAGCAAATGACACATATGGCACAAGACAATAATTAGCCTTTCGTGGAATCTCACTGCCTCTGACGGCTACTCTGACATTTTTCCACAGGCCTTCATTGTCCTTAGATTTCAGACCTTTATCTCTTTGCTGTGTACGTAACTCAGATAATTTTGTAGTCCTTTGTCAGGTCAGGTCCACTGGTTTCCTTGAAATGGGAACCAAATTTTCACCAGGCACCAAAAGGTGCTTCTTGCAGGTTTCTTACCGGACGTTGCTGGGTGTTCTGGATGTCTGCAAGAGATGAATAGATGGAAGGGAATGTGCCATCCCCTCGTCCTGTTTCCTCTGTGGTGGACTGATGCCGAGGAGAGAAAGGGGAGACCAAAGTTTGCCTGGAAGTCTGCCCTCTGCCAGGGAGCCTCTCTGGGTCCCTCAGGGACATGCAGGCTCCAGACGCAGAGGCAGCAGTGGGCTGGGTCTGTGCTGGTGCCTGGGGTAGCACTGTCAAAAGCAGGCATAGGGAGAGAATGAAGTGAGGAAAACTGACTGTGGCTTAATGGCTAGGGTGTTTTCCTGGGAGGAAGGGGACCAAATGTTCTCATTTCTGTGTTTAATTTTAACCCAGTAATAGTCATTTGTCAGATGCATGCCCATCTCGGGGAATGGGGTCTGAAACCCCAGCTCCATTCCCTGTAATTGCTGTCCCTCTCACTCCATGATTTTTGCACTCCTTGGATGCACAATGGCCTGTCAACAACGAGAAGGGCTGAGAACAATCATCATCTTCCGTTTTTCCCTGTTGTCCTTCCCCTTGTACCTGCTGAGGTTCTGGTTAGAGGCCGGGTAGAGGAAAGAGATGGGGATGTTGTCAGACCCCTCAGAGATGTATCTCATCTCCCTGCCAGGAGGTATGATAGGTGTGTATATTGTAATGCAGAAGTGCACCTATGTGTGCATGAGGAGAGGGTGGAGAGAAAAGATGTGCTGCTGTCACCCTCCTTTTTTTTTTTTTTTTTTTTTTTTTTTTTTTTTT
>Ga0065711_1037127_pt1 | contig 20162 bp, 15 predicted proteins | sample Hoacrofraction12_FD_59098 | JGI IMG/M metagenome (GOLD analysis project Ga0065711, IMG submission 59098) | Hoatzin crop microbial communities from Cojedes, Venezuela - Epithelial fraction 12 v2 (version 2) | ecosystem: Host-associated > Birds > Digestive system > Esophagus > Crop | place... | reverse complement strand
GAGAGTTGGGCTTGTTCAGCCTGGAGAAGAGAAGGCTGCGGGGAGACCTGATTGCAGCCTTTCAGTACTTAAAGGGAGCCTATAGGAAAGACGGGGACAATCTTTTTAGTAGAGACAGCAGTGACAGGATGAGGGGTAATGGTTTTAAACTAAAACAGGGTAGGTTTAGGCTAGATATAAGGAAGAAATTCTTCACAATGAGGGTTGTGAAACACTGGAACAGGTTGCCCAGAGAGTTAGTGGAGGCCGCATCCCTGGAAACATTCAAGACCAGGTTAGACAGGGCTCTGAGCAACCTGATCTAGTTAGCAGTGTCCCTGCTCGCTGCAGGGGGGTTGGACTAGATGACCTCTAGGGGTCCCTTCTGACCCAAAACTTTCTGTGATTCTATGATTCTATAGATGTAATAAAAAAGGCAGCTGAACCACCTGCGTTTAGAAAGACGTTACCTAATGGAATCTTGTGGTAAAAAGTTCTACTGGAAACAATTCACTTCATCTCAACTGTTTTTGCTACTCCTCTTCATCAATAAAAAGCCTCTGTGAGAACATGAACCTTGTTCTCTGAGGAGGTTGCCTGAACACACTGCTGTAGGGAGCAGAAGGCTAAGCTGAAAAAAAAATTCAGAAGATGACATAGGTGAGCTGAAGAGCAAAAGGCCTCTTTTTTGCTAAGCAAAAGGTAACAGCAGGTGCAATGCAGAGAGAAAACTGGTCAGCAGTCAAAGTAGAAAAGAAAGGAGTTATGGAATGTAGTCAGAAGTAATACAAGAATTTCATCTGAAGCTGAAGTAACGGCATGGACTTGGAACATTGATAGGAAATGAACATAAAACAGAAGCGGGTATACCCCACTGTGACCTCGAATCATATTTATATGATTTCAGTCATGTAAGATATTTGAAATGTAATTGAAGATACAATTCACATGCACATTTTCAGTCTCCAGAGCGGTTGCCGTAATAACAAAATTTTTTCACTCCACCTGTAATGAATACCATTTTAATATTACTTTTAATGTTTATTTGGGGATTATTTTAGAGTCAGCTTTTTGCCTCCACAATTTTTCCTTTCCTCACCTGATAAACATCCAGCTAACACGTGTGAAAACAAAGAAATAAACAAAAATTAGGAAAAACAATCAAAATAGGCATAATTAAAATGCATAGAAAGACTAAATAGGAATTTACCTTTGCAGGTGAAAAAAGCTTTTAAAGTAAGTAGTTAGTTCACTTCTGATTATCATAGATAAATCCAAAAAATCCCTGTTCTTTTTCACAAACAGAAAATCACTGCAAACATTTCATCAAATTGCTGAGAGACTTGAAGTATTTTTAATTTATTCATTACCTATAATACTACACTGTCTGTTTGCAAAACTGATAAGAGATTTAGACAAGAATGAAATTGTAAAGAAAACATTTTTACTTTATTTTGAGTTTTCAGCAAGAACAGTTAACATTTTTGATTTCCATTTAGCTCTCTAACACTAGCAGCTTACATCATAATGAAAGATAAATAGCATATAAAAATGTTATCTTTTTGCTCAGAGTTTAAATTTGTAGCCATACCAAAAGAAAATCCTTTAGGTGAATTTGAGTAGTGAAAAGGTAAAATGAATGGAACTTTAAAAGTTGCAAGATCTTTCTGTCACGTTGTATGACCTCATCGCACAGATCTCCAGGCTCATCATTTTCTGCCCTTTCTTTGTAATTGAGTGGGCTTGATCAGCCTCTTTTCTGCATTACCATTTGAAATGGTGTATTTTACAGTTTAACTTCGTAATGATCTCTAGTTGGTTTTATGTTTATAGTAGTCATGTAATCCCTGATATGATGCCATTGACAATCTATATAAAATCTGTGCTTTCAAGGTCTGTTCAGAGTCCTCAAAATAATGATAATTCTATCAATCAGCCGATTTGTACCAATTTTGATTTTTTGTAGCCAAAAGTCACAGAAGAATGTTACACATAGTCGACAACACACAAAGAGGCAGGTTTGTTATTTTACAGGTACTTTTATCAAGCAAATGCCTAGAAGACCTTCTGACAGGTCTGGATCCTGAAGAGGATCTGGTTTTCAGCACAGCTGAGCATTCTTGGCAGTGAAAGATGTTATGCAGTTTTCCTAGTTTTTGTTCAACTTTACATTTACTATGGCTTTTTTATCTGCCACAGTACTTCAGATTATATTTAGACTTTTTTGTCAAGTAAAGATATTCTGCTGATCGCTTGGTAACTCAATTTAGAAGTACTATAGGCTTTCACATTAAAAAAAAATATTTGATATAGGCTTAACTGGGTTTTTTTCCTCATGAAATAAACTCACTCTGACAGTGCTAGGATGCCCTAGAACTGACAGTAATTTCTCTGATGGCTGCAGTGGAGCAATGGAGTTATGTATAGCTGTAGTTAAAATCTCTAAGAATGTCAAGTCTACTATTATGGAAGCATAACATTGTCCAATGGATGGACAGCCAGACTGGACTTTTCACTTTTCCTCTCCTTTATGTTGCTTTGCATGATGCAGGTGGAGTGGTAGCTTACCTGAATACATTTTAAACAAGTTCCTTTAAAATTGCTAAGATGTCTGAATTACAGTTGCATGGCTTCAACAGGAAATACCTTAGTAACTTCTGTTCTTCGACTGTCGATCATTTCAGACAGTTTTGAAACAATTTATGAAATCCAAAAAGAATCAGTGACCACTTACATGGAGTTGTCCTGTGTCTTTCATGCTTGAAATCTGCCTCACACATGTTTATGTTTTTTCTTCCCCAAGAAATGGTTCATGGGCACTGCCTTGGATGTGGCAGTCTTTAAAGTCTGTCAAATTCTGTAGACACTCCGCCTAGAAGGACTGTGATTACAGAGAAACATGTATATAAAGCTAGATTAATTAGGTTTTTACAAAACCTGGAGACTACATGCATGCTAATCAAAAGACTTCTCATCTGAGGGTGGACATGGATTGCATTGTACTAGAGAAATTCTTGAGGTTGATCAGGACTTCCCATGCTAGATGAGATAAAAAGATTTTCTGGAAGAACTTTTATCCCAGTTGTGGTCAGGGAAAAGAGAAAATTTCATCAGAGAAGTCTAGGAGATGGCACCCAGAAACAAGGAAGAATTGTGGAAACTCAAAGCAAGCTCACTCGTGGCAAGACCACAGAATGGAGAAAAACAAACACACATATCTAGTGAGTAACAGCTGCCAGCCCTGAGACTCTGGTGTCTTTGTGAATTTACGTGTAAATCCATTTTCAAAGTCTGTGTTTTCTAAGTGCTATGTTTTAAAGCAAAGTGCCCAGCAGACTGAAACCAAGCAGACTGTGCAAGGCTCTGGGAGTTTTTGTAGGTTATTGAGAATGTCATAGTGTAAAAGGGTGACCAGTGGGTGTCATGACAGAGAAGGCACTCAAAGAAGAAGAGACAAATGGATCTTATGCAGCCCTAAAGAAAAGTACAACACGTGGATCTGATGGTAAGGTCTGAATATGGCAGTCTTGGGAGAGTTTTAAGGCCACTGCAGATCTTCACCAAAGCTGTGACAAGAGTAACAAAATGTACTTTCAATCTTTATCGCACAGCTGGCATCACTTAGCTGTCATGTAACTACACCAGACATATCCCGTGTCATTGATTTTTACCTCCAGCTTCCTTAACTGGAATATAGGGGAAAAAACCCAACAGGTTTACTGTCTGAGGCATTAGAGTTCAGCTAGGCTCCTTCATCTTGCTCCATCTGTGGTAAGAGAGGTGACCAAAACTGAGTCAGCAATGTTGGTGTTGGTCCTTGATGCACAACAGCAACACGAGGCTGGAATACCTTGGTAATTGCCTTGTGTAGTTAAAGTTCCTAATGTGCAGTTTTCACTGAGTTGTATGTTGCAAAACTGCAACTTCTCAACAACTATAATGGAATAAATCATATATGAATTGATGAATTATATATGGCACAGTAAGGACAATAAAATATAATTCAAATTTACAAATACTTTTCAACTTTTGGAGTTAGTGATACTCACTGTCATGAAAAACATTTACAATTATGAAAGAAGAAATTATAACCTCTCAGCAAGCTCATCCATGGACACACTTACACTGATGACCCCCAGTTTTCTGTAGATCTCACCTCTCCTATGCCTTTTGGACTTCTACTTTGTTGTGGTTTAGCCCCAGCCAGGAACAAAGAATGACACCCTCACTTTATCACTCCTTCCCCACTGTCTGGTGGGAAGGAGAATCAGAAGTAAATGGCAAAACCTGTCAGCTGGGATAAAGACAGTTTAACGGAACACCAAAGAAAGAGAACAACAACAACAATAATACTGATAAAAAGAATATATTAAGCAAGAAATACACAGTGCAATTTTCTCATTGTCTGATCCCCGTCTCCTCCACAGCAACAATTACCCTTCCCCAGCCAGCTCCCCCACATCAGTCTCACGCATGATGCCACATGGTGTTGAATACCATGTTTGTTTACTTGGCTTGGGTCAGCAGTCCAAGCTGTGTCTCCTCCCCCCTTCTTGTGAAAATCAACCCTATCCTAGCTGAACCCAGGACATAGTTCTACTGCTAGTCTGGTATGTTCTCTTAGGTACTCTACTATCAGGTGATACTGAAGAATTTTATTAATAGTTGTCTGGTCAGTCTTTCTTCATATACATTTCTTATCTCACATTTATTGCTCACTAGATTGACTCACTGTATTTCTGGTCTTCCTGCCTCACAATTTGCTCATTGTGTTGTCTTGTAAGGCAAGCATTAGTCAAGAATACCAGATACTTTAAAATGAAGAAACACCAGTGAAATTATAACTACTGACACTGGTTGAGCATCTGGCTTCCTTTAACTCTGTTTGGACTGTTTAGACACTGTACGAGTTCCTTTCTCCTGCATATCTGTCCGTAAGTGTGAGAGTTGTGAAGTCTTGTTATGGGCCTGCAAAGTAAGGCATTTACATCACAACCACAATAAACCATGCAAGTAACCCACAACAGACCATGTGAGTAGCTTAAATACATTAGAACTAAAATTATCGCTGTAAAGGGAACATGAGCACTCCATGCTTCTTCTTTTCTCTGAACTTTTGAGAGTCCTAACCTTAGTTCTTTAAAATAGGAACGCTGAAGTTTCTTTTCTTGTTTCTTTTATTTTCTCTGTCTTTTGTTTCTATTTCAGTCTGAACATGTCAGTATATGTATATTTTGAAAGCTCAGTAGTTCTAGTAGACTTTCTGCTATAGGCAAAGGTGGTTTTAATGCTGCTCAAGATGTCATACTTCTTTCATTTTCCAAAATTTTATTTTTGATTAACTAAGTAGAGATGGTTAAAAAATTGTCATTGATAGTGATTCAGGAGGAGAATGACAAATTTATAATACAAACTGAAAAATAAGTGTTCTCAGTATATACTCATCCTTCTATCTACAAGATACTGTTATGCTCCAAATACAAGCAAACACCTGTCTTTTGCTAATATTAAATTTCTGCCTCCAAGACACAAAACTTTCAGCTGTGGACTTCTTCAGTGATGGGCAGCAGTTCATTCATCAGACGCATCCAGGCAACAGTATTAAAAAAGCTCTTAATTTCTTTTTCATTTTTCTCCTGTAGATGCACCCACACTTTGCAGACCACATCACAGGCTCTGCCAGGTACCTCACATGGGTGTGGAAGGGAGGATTCCTCCACCTGGGGACTGTTGATTGGGGACATTCAGGCAAAGAAAATTTGAGTATTCCAGGAGTAAAGTCTGGAGCATATTTCAGCTGTTTGCTATTCAGCAAAATTTGAAGGTCTTAAAGGTGGCTTAAAGGAAACACTTTTCTCTGCTTCTCCAGATGTAAAGAAAAACATCTTGGAAGACAGTACAACAGATGCAAGAAGCTCTAGAATTTACATCTTTCCAAGCGATAGAGGACCCCATGAGGAGAAGTGTTCCACTGAACCTTGTTCTCACCAACAAGGAGGGGCTGATGGGGAATGTGAAGCTCAAGGGCAGCCTTGGCTGCAGTGGCCATGCAGTGGTGGAGTACAAGATCCTCAGGGCAGTGAGGAGGGCACAGAGTAAGCTCACTATTCTGAACTGCAGGAGAGCAGACTTTGGCCTCTTCAGGAATCTGCTGGCTAGAGTACTGTGGGATAAAGCCCTGGAGAGAAGAGGGGCCCAAGTAAGCTGATTAATATTCAAGGATCACCTCCTCCAAGCTCAGGCCCAAGAAAGCTGATTAATATTCAAGGATCACCTCCTCCAAGCTCAGAAGTGATGCATCCCAACAAAGAGTAAGTCGGGCAAAACTGCCAAGAGGCCTGCATGGACGAACAAGGAGCTCCTGGACAAACTCAAGCATAAAAATAAAAGTCTACAGAGGGTGGAAGCAAGGGCAGGGAGCCTTGGAAGAATACAGAGAAATCATCCAAGCAGCCAGGGATCACGTTAGGAAAGTTCCTAATCCACAGTCCGTCATATTTGAGAAGGTGTGGCATTCCGGTGAAGTTCCCACTGATTGGAAAAGGGGAAACATAATGCCCATTTTTAAAAAGGGTAAAAGGAAGAGCCTGGGAACAACAGGCCTGTCAGTCTTAGCTCTGTGCCTGGCAAGATCATGGAGCAGATCCTGCTGCAAACTATGCTAAGGCACATAGGAAATAAGGAGGTGACTGGTGACAGCCAGCATGGTTTCACTAAGTATAAATCATGCCTGACAAATTTGGTGGTCTTCTGCAATGGGATTACAGCGTTGGTGGATAAGGGAAGAGCAATGGCTGTCATTCACCTTCAACAAAGCATTTTACACTGTCCCACATGACTTCCTTGTCTCTAAATTGAGAGACATGGATTTGATGGATGGACCTCTTGGTGGATAAGGAATTGGCTGAATGGTCTCAGTCAAAAGGCGGTAAATAGCTTGATGTACCAGTGGAGACCAGTGATGAGTGGCATTCCTCAGGTGCTGATATTCAGACCTGCACCATTTTTTGTCAGGAACATGGACAGTGGGATTGCGTGCAGTCTCAACAAGTTTGCCAAATACACCAACCTGTGTGGTGTGGTTGACACGCTGGAGGGAAAGGATGCCGTCCAGAGGGACCTTGACAGGCTTGAGAGGTGGGCCTGTGTGAACCTCATCAAGTTCAACAAGACCAAGTGCTCAGTAACGTTATTAAAGAGACAGCTATGGTTCACTTAAAATATGCTGAAATAGATTCAGGAAAAAAAAAATGACATGCAGGTGTTTTAATTTCCAATTAGGTACTTTGAAACAGTGAGCTATTTCGTTGAAACTAAGTTGTCCTTCTTTCTTAAACCTTTGTATCTAGTTCAAACTCTTTTAAATTCTAGTAATTTGGTAGTGAAATCCATAGAATAAGATGGAATTCTTGTTGTTTATATGAAAGGAATTTATGAGTAAACACAAAAATAACTTCTTGCAAACAGATAGGATCTTTCAGAACAATGTTTCCAATTTGGGACAGCTGATATTAGAAATAGGCCTAATAATAATCATTTGTTTACTTTTCACTGAAGCCAAAGTACTAAACCACAAAGATAAGTGTTTAAAATACATACAAATAATGTAAATCCGAAACATTCAGACATCATGAATTGTACTACTGAAATGAGACTGAAAGTAATCACGCCGTTTCCTGATTTTTGTCGAAACTTTCTACCTTTGAAAGGAGATAGCTTATCCCCAGAATTAATGAGATCTACTCATGTTGTTAAGGTACTGCAATGCATCCACAGGAGAGCAAAAAAGCTGGTGGAAGGGTTGGAATGGACATACTGCGAGGAGCAGCTAAGGACTATGGGTTTGTCTTGTTTGGAGGAATAACAGCTGAGGAACAGCCTGTCACGCAATTGTGAGGCTGACAAAAGTATGTTCCAAAAATCTGTTTTAATGGTATCAAAAAATAGAACGGAGATCTTATATTACAAACACTTTGGCAGACACAACTTATTTACAGGTTCAGGCTGTCATTTGGGAGCTAATACTAGATGGTGCACACTTAGATCTACTGCAACAAACTTTAATGTGTGACTGAAATTGAACCACATCATATTCTGGTTGGATCTGATTTGTGGTTATGTATGCTCAGAGGTCTAGAAGCTTCTCTCATATGAGGCCTGTCCATGGCTGAGACCCGCTTGCTGACTGAGGGGTCCTGCCTTTCTCTTTCCCGCCACGGGGGGGTGATGTGACCCGCGTCACTGTTTCCCAGTGAGGCACAGCAGTTGGTGCCGGACCAGAGGTGTGTATGCGACCACTACCATGGCAGAGAGCGAAGGGTGTGAAAGTAACAGCTGGAGAGAGCTGGTGATGGCCATGTTGAAAAGCCCTGGTCCTTATGGGAGCAGGTGCACCTGCCATATGACCTCATGGCTCTCCACAGCTTCCTGAGGAGGTGAAGTGGAGAGGGGGCTGCTGAGCTCTGCTCCCTGGAATGCTGCGACAGGACACATGAGAATGGTTCAAAGCTGTGTCAGAAGAGGATTAGACTGGATATTAGGAAGCATTTCTTTACCGAGAGAGTGGTCAGACACCGGAACACGTTTCCTAGAGAGGTGGTTGATGCCCCGTGACTCCCAGTGTTCAAGAGGCATTTGGTCAATGCCCTTAACAACAAGCTTTAACTTTTGGTCAGCTCTGGAGTGGTCAGACAGTTGGACTAGATGATTGGTGTAGGCCCCTTGCAACTGGAACTATTCTATTCTATTCTATTCTATTCTATTCTATTCTATTCTATTCTATTCTATTCTATTCTATTCTATTCTATTCTAATCACAACCTTGGATTTCAGAAGAGCTAACTTTGGCCTCTTCCAGGACCTACTTGGAGGGATCAAGTGGGTCAGGGCTCTAGAAGGTAGGGGGGTCCAAGAGAGCTGGCTGCTATTTAATCGCGACTTCCTCCATGCTCAGGATTGGTGAATCTCCTGAGTAAGAAATTTAGCAAAGAGGCAGGAGACCTGTGTGGATGAGCAAGGAGCTTCTAGCAAAACTCAAATGGAAGAGAAAGGTCTACAGAACACGGGAAGAGGGACAGGCCACTTGGGAGGCATACAGGAACTCTGTCACAGCATGCAGGGACGCAACAATGAAGGCTAAAGCCCATCTGGACTTCAATCTGGCAATGGGTGTCAAAGACAACAAGAAGGGCTTCTTAAAGTACATCAATAGCAAACGGAAGACTGGGAAAATGTGGGGCCACTGCTGAACAAGATGGGTGCCCTGGTGACAGAGGGTAAGAGAAGGCTGAGTTACTGAATGCCTTCTCTGCTTCAGTCTCTACTTCTAAGGCTGGCCCTCAGGAATCCCAGGTCCTGGAGGTAAGAGAGAACACCTGCAGAAAGGAAGAAATTCCCTTGGTTGAGGAGGATTGGGTGAAAGATCATTTAAGCAAAATGGACACCCACAAATTCATGTGTCCTGGTGGAATGCACCCAGGTGTGCTGAGGGAGCTGGCAGATGTCACTGCTGAGCCACTCTCCATCATTTGAAAGGTCCTGGAGGACAGGAGAGTTGCCCAAGGACTGGACATAAGCCTGTGTCACTCCAAACTTCAAAATGGCAAGACAAAGGACAAAGGGAACTACAGGCCAGTCAGCCTCAACTCCATCTCTGGAGAGATGATGAAGCAGCTCATTCTGGAGGTCATCATTAAGCCAGTGGAGGAAAAGAAGTTTATCATGAGTAGTCTACATGAATTAACCAAGGAGAAACCATGCATGACTAATTTGATAACCTTCTGTGATGGTGTGACTGGCTCGGTAGATGAGAGGAGAGCAGCGGATGTTGTCTACCTTGACTTCAGCAAGGCTTTTGGCACTGTGTCCCATAACTTCCTCCTAGGGAATCTCAGGAACTGTGGGCGGGAAGAGCGGACAGTAAGGTGGATTGAGAACTAGCTGAATGGCAGAACTCAGAGGGGTGCAGAGTCTGGTTGGAGGCCTGTAACTAGCGGGGTTTCCCAGAGGTCAGTATTAGGCCCAGTCTTGTTCAGATTACTAATCAACGAACCAGATGAAGTGACAGAGTGTACCCTCAGCAAGATGGCTGATGATACAAAATTGGGATGAGAGGCGAATACACCAGAAGGCTCTGCTGCCGTTCAGCGGGACCTGGACAGGCTGGAGGGTTGGGCGCAGAGGAACCTGATGAAGTTCAACAAGTGCAAGTGCAGGAATAACCCCATGCACCAGTACAGGTTCGGGGCTGACCTGCTAGCAAAGCATCTCTGTGGAGAGGGACCTGAGTGTCCTGGTGGATGACAGGTTAACCGTGAGCCAGCAGTGTGTCAAGAAGGCCAATGGTATCCTGGGATGCATTAAGAAGAGGGTGGCCAGCAGGTTGAGGGTGGTTCACCTCCCCCTCTACTCTGCCCTAGTGTGCCCTATCTGGAGTACTGCATCCAGTTCTGAAAGATGAGTTCAAGAAAGATGAGGAACTACTGGAAAGAGTCCAGAGGAGGGCTCTGCAGGTGATTAGATGACAGGAGCATCTCTCCTGCAAGGAAAGAATGAGGGAGCTGGGCTTGTTGAGCCTGAAGAAGAGAAGGCTGAGAGGAGACCTTAGAAATGCTTATAAATATCTGAAGGGTGGCTGTCAGGAGGATGGGGCCAGACTCTTTTCAGTGGTGCCCAGCGACAGGACAAGGGGCAATGGGCACAAACTGAAGCACAGGAAGTTCCCTCTGAACATGAGGAAGAAATTCTTCCCTCTGAGGGTGACAAAGCACTGGAACAGGCTGCCCAGGGAGGCTGTGGAGTCTCCTTCTCTGGAGATATTCAAGACCCACCTGGGCAGGGTCGTTTACAACCTACTGTAGGAGACCCTGCTTCAGCAGGAGGGTTGGACTAGGTGACACACAGAGGTCCCTTCCAACCCCTACCATTCTGTGCTTCGTGATTCTGTGATTGTGTGATTCTGTAATTCTATGCCATGCTATGCTATTCTATTCTCTCATCCTAAAAGGAACAAATGAAATGCCGGCTTTCCTAAGCGCTATTTACAATTTTCTTACGCTCTTTACCTCGTAATAGCAGGGACTAACTGTGAATCTTTCAGTTTTACTGCCTGCTTAGACAACTGTGTGGGTGGCTGTTAGAAGCTTCTCCTGTGTCCATTAGAGCCAGTGCCAGCAGGCTCCAAGATGGACCTGTTGCTGGCCAAGGACAAGCCCATCACTGGCAGTGGTAGTGCCTCTGTGATAACATAGTTAAGAAGGTAAAAAATTTGTGTAAGTGCATTTTGCAGCAGCAGAGAGCAATGAGAACATGTGAGAGAAACAAGGGGTTCTAACCTTTGGTTTTATTTCTTATTAGCCTGCTCTAATTTGATTGGTAATAAATTAAACTAAGTGCCCCAAGTCGAGTCTGTTTTACCCATGACAGTAATTGCTGAATGATCCTTCTGCCCTTATCTTGACCTGTAGATCTTTTGTTATATTTTCTCTTCCCTGTCCAGCTGAGGAGAGGAGTGATAAAGCCGCTTTGGTGGGCACCTGGCACCTAGCCAGGGTCAACCCAGTACAACAATATATGACTCCAGTCGCTTCTCCAGCATCCAGTTTTTGACACATATCTTCAGTCACTGTTATTGCATCCTTTCAGCCATACCTACCAGCTCACAGCCATGTGCCCTCTTTGTTTCTCTCAGATACTTGCATTTCTCTGCAGTTTGTCAGATTTTTTGCTGTTTCTTATGGTCCTTGTCACTGCAAAAATCACAAAAACAAAAACCAAGCTGAACAGATAGCCCTGTTAAATGTATACAAGCTTTAGTATGAAGACCTTCTGTATATACTTATGGTTAGACCTAACAAGATAAGTTAGCCACTTAAGATCAACTATCAACATCATACTTAGAAGCACTTACACAGAAATAATTTAGAAGCTTGAAGACTGTATCTTGAATGTCCCTCAAAATTAGCCGACTAACTTAGATTAACCGCAGTATTCAAGGCTGTGAGACTAGAGACATGTTCAAATGAACATTTGATTCTATATCTCTATTCTTTTCTTAACTGCAATATTCAAGGTTTAATTTAACTGCAATATTGAAGGCTGTGAGACTAGAGACATGTATAAATGAACATTTGATTCTATATCTCTTTTCTTTTCCATGGAATTTCTTTTTGTATTTTCATATATGAATATTTTCTATAAAAGCATTTTTTAAGATTTTGAACTGCATAGTAATTACTGTAAAACATAATAGTATAATATACACTAAGAAGACAACGAGTCTTTGGCATGATGGGAAAGAAGGTGCAGGACAAAACTGCTTACCTCCTTCCACTAGACATGAAATATGTCTTGCTTCTCTCTTGGTGTACAGATACAAACAAACAGATGGACAAAAGACTCTTAGAACAGTATTAAAAATAAGATGGATAAATGTCTCTGAGTGAAGTTTCCAGATTTTCTTTCTCCATTTCTTTGTGTTTGTTTGCCATCCATAGAGTTGTCTCTTATCTTTACCTGCATCTCAGGGGCTTCTAGTACCCCATAAAAGACAATCAGCTAAGCCTCTATGGCAGCCTAGTAGAAAAGGAAAATGCATAATTTTCTTCAGCTTTAGATTGTAGCTATTTTTCTGTCTCACAATTTTTCTCTTGGACTGTGGTATCTGAGGTACAGAAGGGACAAAGAGATCCTTTCCAAAGCCTGCACTGCTCTTGTAATTTACTACCCACTCTTGTTACGTTTTAGTTAATATAACCAACCCAAATTTACCCAAAAAGTCACTTCTGAACTGCAACACAGCACAGAAAGCTCTTGGTGTAATATTTCCGCATGGAAACCGGCCACAGGGTGATTGTTAGAGATTGATTATAAAGATTGATTAATAGAATAAAATCATAGAACTAGAATGTAGATTCAGTTGTGTAAACACAGTTGTGTTAAGAAACCATACAATCGGCGTGTTGCAATTGGGATAGAAATCAGTTGTATGGATTGTATCAAACAGAATTCACAAAAGAAGCCGAAACGACCCTGAAATCAAGCAAGGCCTGAAACCAGTGAGGGAGAATTCTATGAAGACAGAAGAATAGAAAGAACTTAATAAATGATGTACTTAAAGGAACAGAACGGTTGCCTAGAAACTTACGAAGATTCTAGACTTGATGTAATCGATTTAATAAATGTATATAAACTGGTCTAGCGAGTTAAGCTTTGCGAGTTAAGCTTTGCCACTCACTGAGGTGATGGCCCAACTCTGAGTTGTGAATAAAGCAATACCTAGTGTAACTCACTTTTGTGAGGATAAAATCTTTAACAGTGAGGAAGTGATAGCCTAAGTAATTTTTGCAGTGCTTCTGCCTTCTGCTTCTCTTTACAGCTTCTCTGGACTGTGTCAATGCCAGTAGTGCATCCCAGCACCTCACTGTCTGTTATCTCTTCTCTGCAAATAAAAGAACATTTTTGTTCCTTTTCTTCCTCCACACTGCCTTGACTCACAATAGAAACAGAATCCTGAACCCCAAATTTCAAAACGTATTTTCCTCCACTTAAATTTTACACAGAATTTCTCTAGGGGTCTTTAATATCTGGAGAACTCAGACCCGAGTGAAGTGTTAGTATTGACACAAATGACACTGCACTCAAATAAAATCCTGGAAGATCATAAAACACTATACTTCATACAGTTATGGGAATGGAATAGAAACCTGAGAAATGTCTTACAGGAGAACGTGGGGTAAAAGTTTAATCTCCAATACGTATTTTGAAAGCATAGATCTCATCAAGAGAATTTAACATAGAGATTCAGAGGTTAGCTTAAGAAGAATCAGAGGTGCCTGTATATACTTTGACTACACTGTTTTTACCTGTTATGAGATGTTTATTTGAACTAAACACAAGAAAAATATCAGTTGCGTGTTATGAATTATGCACCCATGAAGTCATTCTTAGATTACGAACTTCTAAATTTTCAATGCACGGTGCAAGTCCCAAGTTGGCCAATTACTAACTGTCTCTCTATTTAGAAAGACTGAGAAGGAACAGATCCTGATGTAACTCAATGAGTACAAAAAATGCAATTGGCAATGCCACTAAAGAATAGAGTCTCCTTAGAATTTAAAAAACAAAATAATGCTATAGGAATAAGGATCACCATCCAAATATCAGATATACATACAGTTAGAGAAGCCTACAGATGTAATTCTTGGTAGTAATCGTTCCCCATGGGGATCAAAAAATGAATCGCTACTCTATTTGTAGGTATTAACAAGTAAGTATCAAAGTCACCAGTACTTAAGGAAACTGAACTATTTAAGGACAGCTCCTGAGAAGTTTATGAAATACTGTGTGACAGGTAGGAAAATTCTTAAAGGTACAAAACTGAGCTAGGGATTTATGTCCCTAAGTATGCATAAGCTGGTATCTTTAACAGGTTTTAAAGATCATTACCTCATTGCTTGTAGTGTCCTTATATTGTAGTAGTCCCATGCTTGAGGTGGCCAGAAAGGAATTTCTGTTTCTAGGTACACAACTTCGCTTCCAGAATTATTCTTCTAAGGCATTGCAGGTTGATTAGAAGTAAACCCTGGAACAGGGTGTGATAGGCCAGTGGTCTTATTACTTCTGAAATCACTCAGATGTCAGGCAAATTTTTTGTAACTGCACAAAATTAAATTGGCTGGCAGGTCTGATGTCAGGAAGGCATTTTCAACTAGACTTTTACTGCTTAGGGCTGTGTACAGATGTTGGCAAATGATTTCTCTCTTCTTCTGAAATCTTGGATACTGGAAAAATCTCTGATTTCTCCTCAGCTTTTTCACGGGTATTTCATAATTGTAGCTTTTAGTATTTTACCATAATTTTTGGAAGGTTTGGATGTGATATCTAGAGGTGGTGGGACGGGCTCTCTATGCATCTACAGGTCTATTATTTCATCACATTGAATTGCAGAGGACTGGAGTTAATAACCCATATAGTCACTGTCCTAAACCACTCTGCCATTGTGGTGGTTCTGCTCTCCTGAGCCAATCTGTAGGACTGAGCTAAAATTAGATGGCTTGCAAGCCATTCTAAAGTCAGAGATATCAGCGCTTTAAAATATTCTCTCAAATGAGGTAGAGTTCAGTATATACACTTAAATATACTCTGTCCTCAACCTATGGCAGCCAACAAAATTACTTCCCAAATGGAGGAAAGGACAAAGGTTATTGTTTCCAAGAGCATTTACAGACACATATAGGTCCATGGGCAGGTGAACCTAGAGACCTGTTAGGACATCATATACGCTCAACCTGAATAGCCTCCTTCCTCTGATGATATGAATAGTACCCAGCACAGTGCAGTTATAAAAAAGAGTCTCTAAACTGGCTTCCTGAGGAGTGTAGTCGTCTCTGTAAATTACATGCAGAGTCTCAGCAATGAGTAGTCTAAAATGTCTGGGAAAACTCACAGAGTTCTTATTCGTGGAAAAAACCAAATAAATATATAAGTCCAACACACATGATATTAAGTATAACATTTTATTACCTAAAAATAAAATCATATAGATGTGTTCAATATTATATTTTATATATGCACATCACTACATCTCTATATATATTACTGTAAGTATGAAGAATTGTTATTCAACTGCAAAGGACAGAACTTTCTGTAAGACTCTTTTTATTAGTGCTGCTTTCTCACTAAAGGAAATTAAAGAAAATGTAAAATACAAATATAATCATTAGTTTCCAGGTTGGGTACTAGAGTTACTCTAGTATTACTTGTCACTTTTTCTTCTGCATCTGTCTCTGGTTAGGCACACATATATTTTGAAAAGAAAAAAAAACCAGTAATTTCTCTCAGAGAGAAATCTCATATTCCACAGCACAATTTCTCTGGAAGACAAAAAAAATTATTGAAGTCTAAGAGGATTTAAAATGAATTGGGGAACCTGAAAGGGACTGTGTGCAAGTGTGTGACATAGTTCAGCTTTTCAGAATGCACATGAATAATGGATTATGAATTTTCCATTATTAACTTTATACATTTCAAATAGGGAAAGTGTCAGAAGACTACTCAGTATTTAATGATAAACATATATGTAAGTCTTCACACAACTGAATGAACATACTTTCAGTCAGCTGACATTTCTACCGTTCTGTTAATAAATCATTAAAAAAAAATTGTCCTGCATAATGAAATACCTTTCTTCCTCTATACTGCTCTCTAGAGGATTAAGTACTTTCCAAAACATTTGCATCCAAAAAGGGGTAGAATTTATTTGTGTACCTATTGAACTAAGGGTATATTCACAATACCAAAAACCAGAAAACTTGTTTCAGACATTTCAGGTTTCTTGTACAAAAGGTAAGTATTTGTTTAGAGTAAAATAAAGATTTTTTAATTTATGTTTTCCACCTCATATTCACGTAATCCTGAGAAGCACCCAACCCACCACAGCTGCATGTATATCATCTACTCTTTGCTAGACAGAAAAGTTTTGACAGAAAAAGTTACATCCTTAACACAGGTTAGCAATTAGATGTGAGCAAATGTTAGGAAAAAAAAAGTGAAAAACTTTTGAAGTTGCCAAGAAAACCTACCATATTCTGGAATCCTTTGATGTCAGTTTACTTTGCTTCAGCTTTGAACTTAACAAGAAACTATGAAGAATCATGCAAATTCAGGGAAATAACAATGGCTTAATATATATTTTTTCCTTGTGAAAATGATAATTGCTAGTTCTTAAATATAGAATTAATGTGTGAAATATTACTGCTTTTTCTTCTTGATTAGGTGATATATCAATGTAGTTAAGAACATAGGTACTGTACATTATAGGTAAATATGCAAGTGTAAATCTGTTGTCGTCAGTAACACAAGGAATTTGCAAGCATTACTAATTAAATTGGTTAGCTGTATAAGCCAAAATTCTAATTGTAGAATGTATATTTATAGTTGAAAGATTTGAAGAACTGTTGAAAATCAGGAATAATTTAGAATAATTATCATGCTTGAGAATTTTGAGAGATGCTTGCAGCCAATTCGCTGAGTTAAAAAAAGGGAGAATCAATTATTTGTTGTGTGTTCTTACTTCAACTCTGTAATTTACTGAACTTCGTAACATAAATAATAAGCAATTAACAGGACAGGTTACAGTAAAATTACAGGAAATGAGAAGAAGAAGATACAAAAATATCTTTTACCAACCTATGCAAAGAGTGTGTGCTTCTGTATAAAATTAATACTTCATGTCCATGACCATGGGTACAAGTAATGCCTGGCATTACAATACAGCACAAGTACTGGTGGTTACAATGAGAGAAAAATTATTTTTTCCCAGATATGGCTAAATAAAAAAACTTTACAATGCTGTCAGTTCTGTAATTTTATGAGTTATTTTGCTCAATTAGGTTTTAAAAAGTGAATAATAGTCTATAATATTTCAATTTTGTACTCTGCAGATTTCAGAGTTAATTTTGTATGATGAAATTTTGAAATCAGATCAACATGAAATGATGATCAACACTAGGCACCTACAAACTTACTCATTCAATTATGTTCAGCAAAGAAACAAATGGGAAATAAAGAGATTCTAACAAGATTTGGTGAAGCCACCAATTTTGTTTCCTTAATAAATAATCTGAAACCTAGCTTTAGGTAGTAGGGCAAAATGTAACCATGAAAAGTTCTGAAGGAGCCTGAAATTGTAAACGGTTGATTAGTTTATAAAACAGGTGGAAACAAAAAAGGCTCTACAGACATTAATAAAATACGAAAATCTATGTATAGGTATATATTCTTCTAGAAACTATACAGTCTAGTTCAGACTCACAGTCACGCTTGTTTTTCAGTTTGAATTGGCTAAATATTTTGTATAACAAGATGAGTTTCATCTCCTTTATCACTTTTTTCTTAAGTCTTTATATATATATGTCCAATTTCTTTGAATTTTTCAGAATGAACATCAGCAGTTTGGGATTTTACTTCTGTAAAAGGTATAGAATTACAATTAATTGCACTGTGTTATTTTTTCTGTTTTCTGTAAATTTTGTTGTTTAGAGGTAATGCTCTGGAATTTTGTCACTCTAGTGATGTGAATGCAGAAATTTTCTGCTGTCTTTTTTCCTTAATTCTGACCTGTGGTGCTTTTAATAAAAATACTATTTCTGCTTAAGAGACTTGTTATTAGCAGAGAAATTATTGATTATTCACAAAATTCATATCTTTTGTGGCAGTCATACATGAACTGTGTGTAAAGATGACTTTGTATGCCAACTTTAAAAATTCATTAAAATATTAAATTCACAACACGTGCTAATCAGAGTCTTCATTTTCTCTCTCTCTTCGACTTGTGCCAAATCTAGTTAGTTTATTTTAATTTCCAGTAGAGTCTAAAATTAAAAAATGAAGCAGCAAACACTGGTATAATGAAAAGTAGTTTTAAGAGGACCATCTTGTGAACAGGTGTTTTGGGAAATAACCTATTTTTTTCTACTTCCTTGAGTCTTGTAGGAGCAATGTATGTACTACCTAACTAGCCAGTCTCATGAATGTTACAGAGATTATCTGATAAAGCAGACACAGCAAAGATTCTGCCATCTCACTGGTCCTTCTGAGAGTACAGAACATACAAATATCCATATGTAGTTTTTGTACATGACTGTTACCAGGAGCTTCATGAACAGAAACAACCAGAATTTTTAGTGTCTCTGTCATGAGACTTTTTTTTTGTGGTCCATAAATTAAAGTTCAGTGCAGACATCTGAGATTCATCATTGGCATCACAAATCTCACCTGCTGAAATAAGCATGCCTTTCGTGATTATCCGTACAAATTTTGAGAGTGCTTAGACATTTTTTGTTTGAATTCCAGCATTTTAAAAGCAATTTAAAGGGTATGTTTATGTCAAAGAAATGGCATGAAAAAATTGCCTTTATTTTGTACTGTGGCAAGCCTCGCCCAATGTAAGTTTCAGTTAGTTCTGAACATAGAAAAGGCTTCAAATATCATTACAGGTAACAGGAATTTATGACATTCTTGACTATGCAAACAGAGAGTGGGGGAATTCTGTGTTCTTTAAGTACATGATTGACAAGACAATTGTTTATGTACAAAGCTATCTTCAGGAATTTACTTCAAAAAATATAATGAAAATTATGAAGAACTCAGCGATTTGTAAGAATATTTAAAAGACCAGAAAAGTGCCCATCTGTAAGATCTGTTAGGCCTATCTTCTTGATCTACAGAAAAAAAAACCACAAACAAAAATCATCTCCATATAATTAATATTAGTAGAGTGTATCAATTTATCTGTAAATTTGCTTAAAATTATAGCTTGATAAATTGCTAGAATGCTCAAAGTTTTTATCATCAGAATGCTTACCTGCAGAAACAATTTACTGAGCTGCAATAATGATTACACATAATATGAAACTGAAAATTTTTGAATATTCTGCACAAAGATATGGCACAAGAATACATTCTGATGGTGGAATACGTGTCAAAATTATATGTCCTGTGTCAAGCAGATTAAATTTCCTAATAGCAATTACTTCTGCCATTAAAATCCAGGAATTCATTAGTACACCCTACAAACTACAAATCTAAAGTTACATAATAGCATAATGATTACTGCATTCCTCAAAAATATGCCAAAACCTTTAAACTTTTAAACAGAGTTAATTAACTCAATATTTACAATAGTTTTCAGAATAACTCTGTTGCTGCAACAGCATTGAAAAGTTTTCTTTGTCATGGTATTGACTATTTCACCTTGACCAAGTTAAATCTCTAAATTGGAGAGACATGGATTTGATGGATGGACCACTCGGTGGACAAGGAATTGGTTGGATGGTTGCACTCAAAGAGTTGCGGTCAATAGCTCAATGTCGAAGTGGAGACCAATGACAAGTGGCTTTCCTCAGGGGTCAATACGGGGACCAATGCTGTTTAATATCTTTGTCTGTGACATGGACAGAGGGATTGAGTGCATCCTCAGCATGTCTGCCGACAACAACAAGCTGGGTGGTGCGGCTGACACACTGAACAGAAGGGATACCATCCAGAGGGACCTTCACAGCCCAGAGGGCCAACCGTGTCCTGGGCTGCATCAAGAGAAGCATGGCCAGCAGGTCGAGAGAGGTGATTCTGCCCCTCTACTCTGCTCTGGTGAGACCTCACCTGGAGTACTGCATTCAGCTCTGG
>Ga0065711_1037128_pt1 | contig 20163 bp, 7 predicted proteins | sample Hoacrofraction12_FD_59098 | JGI IMG/M metagenome (GOLD analysis project Ga0065711, IMG submission 59098) | Hoatzin crop microbial communities from Cojedes, Venezuela - Epithelial fraction 12 v2 (version 2) | ecosystem: Host-associated > Birds > Digestive system > Esophagus > Crop | place... | reverse complement strand
GGGGGGGGGTGTTTGCTTGAGGGTTTTGGGGGTTGGGATATGGTTTGACCCAGAAACAGTATAGCTGTGAGAAACATTCGGAGGTGGGCAGAGATGAACTTGTGGATCATGCCACTTTCAATTTTTTTTTCCTATAAACTTTTAGCTAAATGTTATTTTCCCCAATAGCCGAAACACTGCGATTGAGCTTCTAGTCCATTCCAATACAACATGAAACAGATTTGTTCGCCCTTTGCTATTCACACAAAGTTGGAAACACAAAACGACCCTCACTCTTATAGCTTTATCTGAAATTATCTGAGGTAGTAATCTGTATCACACAATTCAGCTACCCACTTCCAAAAGTTTTTTGGCCCATGACGAAATCAGATTGGCACTATGATTTTTTGGGGGGCTAATGATTTTTGGAGCTTTTTTCATATTACCTGGAGAGAACAAATCTTGTCAGGAAGCTCCCCAATGCACCCTGTATCATGCTGGTAGGGTATTGTCCAGGTTGTATGAAGAACTGTTTCATTGTATTAGCTCCGTGTATGGATAAGCCAGATCAGGTCCATTCCTATGTATCACATCCCATTCCAGTTGGTGATAGGCCATTTATGCATCTTCCCTGAGAAGCAACTATGAGCCCAACACAGTTCTTAAATTGAAACTTCATGGTCTGATGCTTGTTTTGGTGAGGAAGTCCAGCAACAATTAGTCAAATCCTCATACTAACCTGCTGAAGCTCAAACTGCAGTGTTGTAAATTACGAGAAATTACATCCTTACGAAAACAAGAATTTCAAGAAGAAAACAAGTTATCATCAACAGTTTTGTAGTATTTGTATGGGGTTCTGGATCTTCTGTCAACATTTATTGTACTATTCTCTTTCTTCTCATGCTGTTGCTACTTTCCTGCTAGGGATCTTCAACAAAGACAAGACTTGTGGTTCCAGGCAAATAAATAGATTTATTTTTTTTATGTAATACAGAACTTGGAGGCTACTCTTACTGATTATAAAGAGGCAAGGGAAGAAAAAAGTCTTGCAAGTGATCTCACGATTACTGTGAACATTGTATCTTCAAATACAATATCTGTTGTCCTGTTTTTCTTTATTATTGTTTATAACATGCTAATTTTCAGAGGCCCCAATGAGATTCCTTTTTGTGGTGTTAAATGCTATATAATCATACAGGAAATTGGGCCCTGTTCCACAAAGCTATCAACCTGATTTTCTTGTCCATATCTCTCATTCTGTTGGAATAATGACACCATAAACTATTTCCTTCTTCATTAGTCTTCACTTTCCCTGCCTGCCATCCCTTATCATAATTCACAGCTATACATTCATGTTGTCTAAATGTGTTTACACATTTAAAGCACTTTTCTTCTGTGTAACAGTCTAAGCATATGTAAATGTCCCATAATGTTTCAGAAACAATAAGCTAAGGCAGAAGGCAAAACCAACAGTGATCCTGAGAAGTCACTCAAGCATAGTAATTCAAAGTTTGGAAAGATCTTGTAAAATATGTGCTATATGGCTTGTATAACTGCTGTTACGGAAAGGACATTTTGTAAATACTATAGATGGCCATGAGGTGGCATATGCAGCCTTGAAAGGAGCTCTGAAACGTTGCTGAAATCTGTCCCGGTGGTATTTCTGCATATTAGGAAGCTCCGCAAAGGGCTTTGGCTACGGGGAGTAATTCCGAGACAGGAGCCTGAAGCGTCTATGAGAGATGTCCTCATGTGAGAAATAATTAGATATGTGATACTTTCTAGATGCGTGAGGAAAGACATAAATACATTGGTTCAATCTGTGTCCAGGACAGGGCATGCAAAGAAAAAAAACACCAGTCATGTTGTGCAAGTCTGTCTTTGCAGTGGCTTAGGAATGATAGAATTTCAACCAAATTTGAAAAAAGTATAGAAGTCTTAAAGGTAGTTAAGTATTTATGATTTTTGTAGAAATGTGGCTTAACCTAAATTAGGACACCTCTCCTCCCTCTCCCCCTCCCCACAAATAAAAGAGACATTTCTCAGCTTTTCTAGGGTTCGTTTAGCATCAGCCAACAGGGCAGTCAGCATGGACTTCTGGCAAGTTTGTCAGCATACATATAGCTTGAGACTAGGCACTGCACATACTACCTTTTGCTTGGCCTTGGTGTTGTAGGGAGCTTGTGGAAGCTGGGTTTACTGCAGTATGGAAGACAGGTTGGAAGACACAAGTCCAAAGGCTATCCAGTCTCACAGGTTCCACTGTTTATGAAACTACTTGTATTTCAGATTTCACTGGCTTTAAATATTAGCCAGCTACAAATGTTAAATTTCGCAGTGTAGTCTCTTTTGCCAAAGTATATTTGTTTCATAAAAACCATAAAACCAGAATCATAATATATTAATAAACATCTTTTTATTACTATATATTACATACATATTAGAGCATTCATTTACCAGCCCAAGATGTAGCCTGCCTGTTATTACATTAAGCTTCACTGCTGCATTATCCTGTCCACACCCCCAAGCTACAATTAGAAGCATTATGTCTTTTTTCTCCCTCGCTTAGGGAAGTGGTAGCTGCAGAAGTTTTCCTTGGCCCCAGCACTCCAGCTTGTGCAACGAATCCCATCTATCAAGTCAACTACCCAGAAGCTAATTCAGTATTCAGATCATGGAAATGCCTAGAAAGTGATGCATCTACTCTGGCAATGGCATGTATTTGTAGGCACTTGTTAGCGTAAAGTTAAGGTTAATTTAACATTTGTGTTCTAAACTCATCTTTGGATTGTGTCAAGAGGTTTCATTCCTCAGAACACAGTCTGTGCTCAGCTGAAGTGCATTTTTTCAAAGACAATAACAAGCAAGAAGATTCCTTTTTAAATAAATATTTGTGCTTGTTCACAGAGTGCAAGTGAGCTGTGCCACACTGCTATTTAGCCATTAGTCCACCCTAAAAGTAGCTTACTTTGTGCAGTTTCATACCCACTCTTTGTACAGCAGGAATGAGTAAGAGTTGCAAAGGGCAATATGCAGATTTTCTAAATCTTTATTTGTTTGATTTAGATTGTGAGATGTGCAGTTTTGAAAAAAAAAAAAAAAGAAAATATATTTTATTCTCAGCTGGTATTCTGAACAAGATTTTCCTTGATTCTTTCTATTCATTTTTGCAAGCATATAAAGCTGCTGTTTCACTCATCTAACTTCCTACCTTGCTGCCAAGGTAGAAGGGCTCATTTCAGGCTCCGAGCTACTCTGTCTGTTAGAAGCAAGAGGGTATGGGGAAGTGTGATGTTCAGCTCTGGGGAAAGGAAGGAGAGAGTCGAATTCACTGATGAGCCAGGTCTGCCTGGTCCCATGGTCTGGTGTCAGGCTGCTCTAGTGTGATTCCTGAACTTCGGGAATTTCAGTGCATAGGTAGCCAGTTCTGTATGGTACACAACAACTCACACAAGCAAAAACATTATGCAAAACCTTGATTATGAGGCAATTAAACCCAGTTTCTAGCAGATCTGTGTTACAGAAAGATGATTTCCCAACTTGATGGGTAATAATTTCTTATTCAAACTTCTCTCATTTTACACTTAGTATTAAATGTATTGTTTAATTAAAAATTAGAAAGTTTAAAAATTTCAAATGCCTTTTATTTTTTATAGCTCAAAGACCAGTGTTTGTTTTCTATGTGCAATAAAATTGTGGAAGAGGGGAAGAGACACGCAGAAAGAATTATTCTGTCTCATGACTTCCAACATAATGCTGAAGTTTTGAACATGGAGCCTGCAGTAAGGGTCAGGCCTCATATTTTTTGCTTAAATGAAAAAAACCCAATATTTTCAGTGGCTACGGCCAATATTTAGTCAGGTATAGGTGAGGTATTGCTGTCAAATTTTCACTAGCAGAAATTTATCATGTAATTGTTACTTTGTTATTCAGGGTGGCACATGACCCAAACCAAACACAAAAGTTAAAAATTAACATTTCCATTTGGGCTTGATTATGATGTTGCTTACATTTGCTTCACATCACTAGAACTTGTGTTCCTCTGCCTATCGCTTATTATGCAATGCATATTGGGCTGAATCCTAATTGTATTTCCTATTGTGTAAAGGACAAGTAATTTCCATGAAAAACAGTTTAAAAAGAATGCGTCTGAGAATAGGACACAACCTAAACTGTCAGCCTTTCCTTTGAATTTTATGAAATACCTGACTTCATGCCATTATGCCAGTTGTCTTGAAAAGATTATTTTTTGTCAGATACGACATCACAAGAATGTAGCCTGAGGAAAAAAAACACATCATAACTGGAGCAGGCTACAGATTTTAGCTTCAGATATATATACTGTCAGAATAGCTGCACAGAAAAACACTTCTTCAGGTGGACATTTATACGCGGAATTCTGACATGGCGTTCATATGCAGAACTACTGTGTGGCACCTTCAGTAGCCCCATTTTCTGATGAAGTAGCCCTGCTAAATATCTGATACATGAAACTGTGAAATAGTTTCTGAACCGTCCTATTTTTAATTCTAGTTTGTGAGATGGTGTTGTTTCTTATACATTGACAGTATACGTTACAGTTTCAAATAAACTTTTTATTTTCTAAAGTTTATTTAGAGGCAATATTAAGAAAGAGGAGAATAACAATTATCTTCTTATTTTACCAAAGTGCCATCTATCCCGTGATCCATGTTTGCAGTGAGATACTAGCAATTCTCCCCTCACTTTGCCTTTACCTAAGGATCTGTTGCCCATCTCTGCTCGGCTCCACTCTTCCCGTGCTGCTCTTTCATAATGGTGTCGGCAGCATCTGTCCCCTGCTCCTGTGATCCGATTGACTGAGTCACCATCTTACTCAGGTCACTTTTATTTCAGGGAGAAGAGAAGTTAGTGAATAAATAGTCTTCAAATAAGTGAAAAAGAGTCATTATAGCCTTTATTGTCTTCTCACTATTTCATGTTAGTTTGAATTCACATTTTATAGTCTTTTTATGCTTAACCAGTAGGATAGTATTTGTATTTGCACTCCATCAGTTGAACCTTTTTCATTTTAAAGGCAGCCATGGAGTATTACAGAATTTGGCTGTGTGTCCAGTAAAATTGTCATTTATGATCTACTTTTGGCCTAGGTTTTGAATTCGAAGGAGAACAGCCTGAGCAAGCTGGAGGACATCTCTAGACTTAAAAACACTTCAAAAGCTTATCGTCAACTTTAATGAATTGACTTCCTTAAATAATATTTATGACCTAGTGAGAAATTAAGCTCTAACTCTTTGTTTTAAGGAACATGTACTAGCATAAGTATTTTTGCATTGTGGGGTGTGTTCACAAGACAGGATTGGGCCAGGATGGACACAGGAGAACAGAATGGGGGACTAAAGTAGGATCTTGAATACTGTGATATTATTAGCAGATCACAGTTTTGGTGCCTGTTGTTATTGTCTCCAATTTGAATCACACTATTACAGTAGTATCACATTATCACCCATCTGACCTTTCTAATGGTCATTTCATTTTAACAAATAGAGTAACATGTCTGGAGCACACTAGGTCTCCCTCAACAGACCCGATACTGATCAAGGAGAGTCCCAGGCACTGGATCCAATTAAGTCTATTTAAAGATTAAATGTGTCTAATTACTTTAATCAAGATCTCTCTTCAACACTTTTGGCCATGCAACTATTTTCAAACCTGTATTGTCTGTATTGTCAATCCAACTGGGAATATTCTGATGTGAGTCATAACCATGAGGGCATTAAAGGCTTAAGCAAACTGCAGTTCTTCAGCCTGAGCTGGAAGCAGCTGAAGAAGTCCAAGGAAGATATAAACATCTTACATAAACACAATCCCAACTTACTCAATCTTGACATCACACATAACCCATGGCATAAGGTATATAGAGGCACTTGAAATTCCTGGCAATGCATTCTAACCATGACCACGGTTATAAAGGCTTAAAATCTGGTCCTGCACCTTGTTAATTCTAAGGCACTTGCAACGTAAGAAGCCTTATGATCATGTTGTGGCATCTTTGTTCTCACAAGGCGTTCACTTCTTTTTGTTGTCACAGCCTAACCAAGTGAACAAGCTGTGTGTCATTTTTACTCAGAGACATCTCTGAGGCACAATTCCTTTTCTTTTTGTTTGCTTCCCTTAAGAACAAAATTAACTGGTGGAATGTACCAGATATCGAAAACCAAGTCTTGGCTTTAATTTTGCTGTCTCAGCTGCACTAAATAAGGAGTGGGAGCAGAGAAAGTTCCTAGCCTTGGGGGTGTGCATATAGACTGTTAGTCTCTGTTACTGCATGTATGTCTGCAGCAGCACAGCTGTGTTGGCTGGAGCTTTGGCCAGAAAGGCAATACTCAGCCCTTTTACTGACTCTCATTCATTCCTATTGCCCAGCTAGCTTCTGGAACAAATGTTTCTCTCTGTTCTTTATTCCCTTTGAATCAGTACATTTTAACACTATTTGAAGGGCTCAGTCAGAATCAGCAGAGTTAAACACAAATGTGAGTCATTGAAAGACTCTTTTAAAAGCTTTTTTAATGGTCATTTAACACTAAATTGAATATTTTATACAAGTCAAAGTAAGGCAAACAGAGTACTACCTGAACAGAATACGTCTCAAATAATTTGGACAACAAACTAACACAGGAAGCAGAACTCCATTAGGGCACGCCGGAAGCATCCAAAAAGATGTTGCCTTCTCTATTTGGCCTGTCAATTAATCTTCACTGAATCTTGTCAATACATGCTAAGATAGAAAAAGAAATAATAAGAGCTACCAGTTCCGGTCTCTGGTTCTTTGTTGTTATTACTTTGGTTTTTATCAGATTAAATTTTTAATTCTGCTGCGTTCTTTGCCATCAGCTCCATGTGTCAACATGGTAACTCTGGAGTATTGCAGATCACTAAACCTGCGCCTCTTCAGAGTTCCTTAGGCATCCAACCACAATGTGTAATTAGTTCTGTTGAGAGCAAAGCAGAAAATCCTTACTGTCTCTCAGAGGATGTTCTACCATCTAGCTCATCAGTGATTGCATTTGGCTTATTTGGCTGTTAAAATGTACCTCTATATTCCATTCGCAGACAAAGACATTATTATTTGTTATGTGAGAAGTGTGTATTTTATTTGTTATATTTTAAACTAGTGGGCAGTGTAACATATTCTGTATGTACAGGATAGGTTTGTAGTGATATCTTGGGGTTTTGGTGACACCTCTAAATACTTTAAGTATTTCTCATGTGTCATATGAAGCTTTCTTTGTTTTTTGTAATATTTCTAGGTCATAAATGAAACTCCCAGATTATAAAAGCAAATACTAATACATCTTCTATATTATACTAACACATCTTATATATTAGTGAGCTTTGTAAGATTAGTAAATTTGTGGGTTAGCCCATGTGACTCCAGAGCAGTTTTTTACCATCAATGTCACTTAAAATCAGGACACCCAAAACTGGCCCAAAGGTACCTTGCCCCAAGCAGGGATGACACAGTGGCTCTGTTGAAGATCACAGCAAAGCTCTAGCTCTTGGCATACATGAGATGACGGTACACTAAACAGAAAGGAAATGCAAGTCTCTTTCCTGTATGCAAACTATATAGGCAATTTAAAAAGAAGTTCTTTCTTCAAGCCAGCCTCATTTCAGCTCAGTGTCATTGGCCCATTAAAGGCTCTCACTAACCTAGATGGACCCTGATTTCTAATGAAGAAGTTGCAGAAGCACTACAATATATTGCAGGATCAAAGATGATCCAGATTTGATGTTCTGTTTTGTTATAACTTATAGCAAATGCTATGGGAAAAGAAACAGGAATAGTTCTGTGCCTGTTTTTTTAAAGAACACTTTGTTTCCAGTTTTTTGTGAAGCTAGAGGTTTTGTCCTTGCCTCTGTCAGTAGGTCAGAAATTATTTAATAAACACTGATCTTACAAAGATCGTTGCTGGTACCAAAAATTATACCCTAATGTGATCTTGGAAACAGTCATGTTCTGCTGAATTCAGAATGCAAGAAAGTAACTATGTTTGCCAAATATAAACAATGGAGTGGAAAATAACAGGCTAAACCAATAGTTCTATACACTTTTTTCAGCATGTAGTGCCAAATGCCTTGTCTTAAGATCTTTTCAGTAGGTAATTTTTCAGAGTAATTTATATGTGATATGAAGCAATCCTTCCAGACCTCTCAGCACAAACTTGTCCTACTTAAGCTCTGGACTATATCCCAAAGCACTCCTGAATCCTAGGCTGGTCCTAAGCTAACAGACTCAGTGGGCTGTATGGGTTGAAACTCAGTATCACGCTAACACAACTTTTATATAATCACAGCACAGTCACAATGAAACTATGTCTGCTCACGTGATGTGTAAGATCATGTCTTTCTGAAAAAAACTGGCTAAATATCTTCACAAAAACCAGACCATAGTTAATACTGAGCATTTTAACGAGATCTACCTTCTATGGTTTATGTACTGAAAACTCTAAAAATCTGATATGTGCAAGATCTATGGGAGTCTTGCAAACTATTAAACTTACTAGATCTATGAATTATTATGACTACTAACATATCACCTTCCCCTTCCAAGAACAGCAGGATTTTTATGCCATTTACTATATACTAAGCTGTGAACTACGTAAAGTGTATCTAGTGATATTATATACTTAATACAGTGTTTTCTTTTTTTTCCCTTCAGGTCTCTCTGTTAGAATATTCTAGGACTGATGAATAAAAAACTCCCATGCTCAGTGTATTATCTTGTGCTAAAATTCTGTCTCAAATTTGCAAGAATAAGGTGGATGCACAGATGCATTGTAATAACTGGTATTCAACAGTAGAGCCAATGCTGCTGAATGCATTTAGGTTAACATTTAGATTAATCTCTGTAAAAGTTTTCTTTTGTTGTCTTAGATTACAGATTTTATGCTTTTTCGTTAAAAAATATTTCTGGGCACATTCAAATAGATACATTGTCTCTGAACTCTAAGAATGGCCATTTCCAAATACCTCACAAGAGGTCCAGGATGCCCTGAAGAGGACATCTAAGTTACTTATTTTGCAGTGCAACTGGTTTTTTAGCATTAATAGATTTTTAAGACCAAGGGGTATTGAGATTCTCTAGACTGACTTTATGCATAAAGCAGGCAAGAAAGCATTGCGTAGTAATTTCTACATCAATTTCATACCATCTCTTTGAGCTACAGCAGATTTTACAGTAAACCATTCAGATTAGGATTAATTTCATCAAACTCTGCTTATCTGCAGTGCAGATAATCACATTTGAACCAGTCACCCTACATTCCTTTTATAGACAATGCAGAAACAAAAATAGTTTGGGACATGAGTCACCTGTTACTGTAGGTTGAAGTTAATTGCATCCTTCCAGAAACCCCCACCAGCCACCACAGATGGAGATATCTCTGTGGCTGATATTGTTTTGCTGGTAGGAAACTCACTCTTAGTATTTGTTTAAAGATTTCAAGTAGCAGTGAATCTACCAGATCTCTCTATCATGTCTATCTTTTTTCTAATACAAATTTGGCTACTCTCAAATTTAATGCACTGGGTCTCATTTTGTCTCTTTCTGGTGTTCTAAAGGAGCAGATCCAGATGTTCTAAAGGACTAGAAGTCTTTTCCGTATTTAGACAAAATCATCCCACTTTATCTTTTCTTAAAGAAACTGTTAGGTTGAGGTTCTTAAGTGTCTCATTATAAAGTGTTTTTTTTTTTTCTCATGACATTATTCTAGTTCCTTTCTGAACATGCTTCACTATGCCCGTATGGTTTTTATATATGGCCTCCTACAAATCTATACACAAACTTCCAGCACTGAACTGATAATGACATACCCAGAAATAATTCCATTTGCTTAATCCTACTCACTAGTCCGGTCATAAAATACTGACATGCATGTCTTTGTGGCAACGGTGCAAGCTCATATTCTTCTGGTTTTCTATCATTAGTTCTAGTCCTTTTCAGTGTTCCTGAGATACTGTCTTTTATCACATGAGTGGGATAGATACATAATTTACAATTTCTTCTATGTAGAAATGTGTTTTTTAAATAGGGTCATCATGTTAGTCATTGTAAAACTGTTGTTAATAGCTGACCTTACTAATACCTTTATGTCATCTCCTAATTTACCAGGAAAGGAATCCTGCTCTTTTTTGCTAGGTCACTGAGAAAAAGAATTTTGAGCAGAACATCAATAAAAATACTCTGTAAAGTGATGATTTTCTTTCTGTAGTTAGATTTTGAGTTCTATCCTCTAATCAGTTTTTTGTCTATTTAAAAACAGTTACCTTCACTTTTGGATATCATTATTTTTTTTTTATTACATTCTCAGACATATGCTAATAATCTTATCAATACATTTAAATTTTCATCAAGAACAATTTGATATTAATTTTTGTTTCCTGTGCACCTTACTGGCATCTATTAATAAGGCCATTAACTTTTAATTATTTACTGTGTTGTGTATCAGCCTTTCTGTGATACCTAAGGATGATATCAAGCTATGACCTATTCTGGTCATCCTATTTATCCTCAATACTATTATAACTTCAGTTTATTCATAACCTTCTAGAACTTCCTAAGCATACTATCATTTGTGTAAAATTAATTGATGAGTGGCTCAGAAAGTTCTTCAACTGGTTCATTAATATCCTAGATTGAAAAATGCCTGCTTTAAAAATGTTGACATGAGTAGTTACAGTTTGAGATTCTTTTTAATTATCAATGAAATACAAAGTATCTCTTTATCCATGTAAATTATGAGCATCTGATCATGGTTCTTCCCAAAGGCAGAGAAAAATACCCATTGAAACTATCTTTCTCTTTCGTATTCTGACTATTTTACAATCCTTAGACAGTATCAAGCCTATAGCATTGCTTGAATTTCATTAGGTCCTGATTATGATCTGTGATTATATTAGCCGTCAAATTTTCATTGACATTTTTAGCTTTCGTTTTCAGCAATCCGTGTTTCTAACAACTGTTTTGTTCTCACTGCTGTCATTTTTCCTATTGTTCATTCACTTCTGCTGTAATGGAATAAAAGGGCCATGGCCTGATACAGTAGGGCTCATGAATATTTGCTTTAGTCTGTAAACTTAAAAGGGTGCAAATTTTTTTTAACTGTAAATGAAAAAGTGTGTAACGATGAAGTGTTTAGTTTTTAACCTTCTGCATCTTTAAAGCTCTTCTAACTAGCCTTCACAATTCTTAGCTCATGTTTTTTGTCATTCATTTTGCTCTTGACTGCTTTTGGCGTATGAAAATTGCCTTTTTAAAACACCAAAGGTATATAAAGGACATGCTTATGAGATACACTTGCTGGGTTTTTAAAAGAAATGCCTCCTAAGGCAAGGCAAAGTCCTTAATCTACTTGCTTCATTTAAGGATTCCAGGAATTACAAATGCTCTGGAAGTATTTCGAAAGAGAGTGTCAGTGAAGATTCAAGAATATTGAGCAATTTTTTAAAGAGGAAGGACACTAGTGGCAAGGATAATGGGAGAACCAGACTGACTGAGGAAATGGCAGCCAGCTCCTTTGCATTGTCTCCCTGATCAGTAGAGACTGGCCCTGAGAATGTTTCTAAGCTATGCTTAGCTTATTTATTCTGCCAGTTTAGAACCTTGTTTTTTTCTGATGTCACGGAAGTATAATGTTGAAACATTAGTTCTCTTAGTAAATTCTATAAACAAAAATTCCATAATGCATATAGCAAGACAGTTTTCCAATACTGACCCTTCAAATACACCCTGCCCTAAAATTTAGAGGCTTAGGCATATTTCATGTCTAAAGCTAAATGAGCTTTGCCACATGCATATTGAACTCTCTATACTAATCCCCTTCTTGTGATCAGGCAGGATTGAAACTTTCACAGAGTACTGCTAAATATCAATAAGAAAAACAGATTGCAAGAAGAGAGCTAGTAGGCCTAATTTCAAACCAGCACACATTGAGAATAAGCCTTTGAACATTATCTCTCACCTTGAAAGACTACCTAAAATTATAACGTGAGTCACTTGATGAGCAGCAGTACTGAAGGAAATTGGTTTGCCCTAAGAGCAAGCCTTGTCTTTGGGCTATCCAGTACCTAACCGGGTGTGAGCTCTCAGAGGTTCGCCACTCATTCAGAACAGGTCTCTCCTGGATGCTCTAGTGTCTGGCATTATAGCTGAGACAACAATGCACCCTTTCCTTCATTGGGATCGTCAGTTTATAACTCTCAGTCAGTTGCTCATTTTCATGGAATTTGTAGGAAGTCGAGTAGTACTTGTCTGACAGATTGGGCCAAAACTCATCAGTAGGTTTAAAAATTAGTGGTAAGGCTAGCAGAGGGATATACAAATAGCACAATTGCATTTGCCTTGTTTCCTTAGGAAATTGAGCTAGCAAAAAGCCGCAAGAGTCAGCGAAGCAAGATCCAAGGTCATCCTAACCTGTTCTGATCCATCAGCTGAAATCATGTTAATCTACCCAGTATGAAAGGTTAAAAGCTCCCCTGTCAGTTCAATTTGTTATTAGAACATAGAATAGCTAGAGGAAAACATATTTCTGCTGATAAGTGTAGCATTTCATTCTGTGTGCATTAGGAATTTCGTGTTTAGAAAAATTGCCAGGAAATTTAATGCTTTAGCATATGTCATATATGTTTTGTGACACCAGAGAGAAGGGATTCATAAAGGGTAAGATAAAGAATATGGTAAATAAAATAATATAGCCAAAAAAACTTTCTTCAGTCATCAGCAAAGCCAATCCAATGGCACTGAAGATTTAACTGATTATTTGTCTAAGACACAATCTCTGTATGATGCTGGGTATTCTGGGCCCTTAAAATACAATTTGAATGTTTTGATTGGGACTCTGTGACTTTTTCTTTTCTCCATTGTGCAATGACTGGCTAACATACTGTAGTATTATCGCAAAGGGGGAGTCGTAATCATAGAAACAGGTTACAGCTAGGATCAGTGACCGCCTTGTCTTTACAGGATGCTTGCTGACAGATGTCTGAAGTCAGATCCCATGTAAGAAAGTAATTTCACAACCTGGGCAGCAAAATATACATTTAGTATTGACATTTATTTGTTTATTTGTTATTTGTTCAAGAGTATTGCAAACAAGAAAATTACTGAATTTATTAATCTATGCTATAGAGAAAAGAGTACATAGTTTGTATATAAAAAGCACAAAGAACTATAAAGTTAGGATAAATTCTGCTCTGACTTCACACTCAGCCTCTTCTAGACTAAATATCCAGCCTTGGTGTTAGGCTGAAATCCTGTTTCCATTAAAATCCTGTTGTAGAATGAGGATGTGTAAAGCAGGATGGCCAATAAAATAATCATGTATTGCAAAATGATTTAAATTGACCAAAGCTATCTAAGATCTAATGCAGACAAGAAAAAAACGTCTATGTTCATATAGCTTCAACTGCAAAGGTACATTTAGGAGCTGGCATACTTATGTTGCAGAGTCCTTCGTTTTGGAGAAGTTGAACTTTTTTGAAGTGTTTTAAAGATTAATACTTCTATTGCATAATGGGGAAATGTCACATCCTGAATCCAAGAAGTTGCCATTGATATTAGTAGGAAATGAGCACAGAAACTGAATAAACAGGTGGAATTAATTTGCACGTTAATTTAGTGTCAGGTTTCTTTCAATTCTGGTACCTAGTTTTATTACAGATCACTCTAAATTTGGGGGAGCAGCACACTTCAAAATTTCCATCTTGGAAAAACTGGAGCATTTAAGATGGGCATCATTTAGCAACAACATCTCACAAATATAGAAGGAATAGAAGGAATAGTCTTGTCTTTTAACCTTAAAAAACTCACTTTGGATGAAAACTGCACTTCAACACTAGACGGTAGTATATTTACTATGGTAGTGGTAATTCAGGTTGTTAAGCTGGGGCACAGTAGAAGTGTTTCTTTATAGTGAAATATTATAGAGGTTGAGTTTTTACTTGCTGCCAGTGGAGTGATTTTTTCAAATACTGAAAAATCTGAGTGCATCTTTAGCAGAAAGAGCTTCTGAGTGTGTCTTCAGCAGAATTGAAGAGTGAGGCAGAACAGTTATGTTACAGCAAATAGGTACTTCTTATTAAAATGTGCATATTTATGTATGTTTAATGATCTAATTGATGTAGCTACAGTTGGACCCAGTAACACAAACTGTCACTTGTAACTTATTTCACCTTCTATAGCAGCCATCTTTTCTATGACAGATTACTTTATGCTAAGTGCATCTTCTTTATTTTTCAAGGAATTTCAATCTCGCCAAATTTATACAACTTAGTGTAAATAATAACCATCTTATCAGCCTCAAAAAACACATGTTCAGAAAGTCTGTCTCAGGCTCATTACATTTTCATTGACAATAACAGAATCACATCTTTTGTTGGTTCAATAAAACTTACTCCCTAATAGAGCTATACATAAGTAATAACTTTGTTTATACCAACCAAGAGATACATTTCTTAAAGGTAAATATTTACTATTTCAAAGATTAATTTGTTTTTTATTACATTAGAAATGCAATGCTTCCCTGCTTGTTGAAGTATTGAGGAAGCTATACTTAAGCATAATTGGAGGTTCTGCCTGTGTGTGCTGCATTCATCCTTCTTCACAGAGGAACCTGAACTCATGAGAACCCTAGTCTAACATTTTTGTATTGATAGTCACTCCTGAGAAAGAGATACTCAACCCTCTAGCTGGACTGGGCTCAAAATGTTCTGCAGAGTTATATGTCACTTACTCCGGGTAGGTTAAATCAAGGTTTACAATCCATGGAATAATTCTGCAACTCATGTCAAACAACAAACAATTACACCTGCAGCAGTTCCAGTTCTTTTCAGCCTACCTGGAATGCTAATGTATCTATTATAAACTTTGTTGACTGGATTCAGACACTAATTTGAGACTGAGGCCCTTATTCATATTTATGTTCAGACTCTTTAAAACTGTGTGAGAGCACAAAGGCTTTTAAGGCAATGTCTGTATAGTTGTCACTCATTTTAAGGGCTTTCTTGTGTGATGAAAAGTGCTATTAATCTAAATGAAGATATCTGGGTTTTTTGAAGTGATTTCTCAGTTTTGAGTCATGCAGATGACAGCTGAAGACAGCTGAAAACAAAGTACTCTGAATGCCCCTATATATAGATGTTTTAAAGTGATTTTAATAAACCTGTGCTTTTTTCTACTTAGGGTTTAACTAATCTGATAATTTTGGACATGAGTAGAAATTGAATAGTCTGGAAACAAGGTCACTACCTCTATTTGTATTATTCCATCTTCCCTCTCTCAAAGCCTTAGATGACATCAGAGTAGTAAGCTATTCTGTTTGCAGATTATTACTATAACTTTTTTAAAAATAGTTCTTTAACAAGACAGCTGATCAGACTTGTTGATATGTGTGCTATCTTTTCAGGGAGTCCATAATACTCCATTGTCTGTTCCTGGCTCTCTTTAGTCATTTTGGTATAAAAATTACCTTTTTTTGTACTAGTACCTAGCACAGTAGTGTCCTGGCCCATTGCTGGGGTTCTCAAGGCTTTAATTATAATTTTGGACCTTAATCATGTCGAACACCTATGAAATTGGAGTACATTATTTACTCATCTATATTGTGAACTAACTGAGAGAACACAGACTATCTCCATTAATCTGTTCCATAAGAAAACAGTTATTCAGGCCTGCTCGTATAAAGACAAAATAACCCTTCTAAGTTACTTTGATTTTAAACATTTTTAATTCATTGAATTGTAAAATGTTTCTTGCCTATATTGCTATAGCAGTCCTAGATCTGCATACAAATGCGTTTAACAGGAGCCAACAGAAGGAGAAAGTGCAAAAGATTTGTTTGGAGGCAAGCTCACCTTTGACATGACTGCAGATAGACTGAGACATTCAGACTTCACAGAAATGCAAGAACTAGATTAGACAGCCTCTTATATCAGGTGCAGTGATTTTCAGAAAGGCATTATCTATTAAAAGTAGCATCTAATATTGTGGTTAGAACGTGAAAATCTAAAGCTCTAATCTGTATTTTGTAAATATGTGTGATAATTTCCTAGCGTTTGTAGGCCAGATCCCCTTGACTGATCCATAGTATAATTTTTCATCACAAAGGGTTATTTTCCACTATTTCATTGAAGAAATAGTCTTTCTCAAGAAGCTTCCATTTTTCATTTAGGCAGTGAAACCATCTAGGACAGATGGCGTACTTGCTCCAGACCAAGTACATCTAGAAGAGAGATTTTATTTGATCAAAACCCATCTGATCTGATTCCTTTCAGGACAAATTCAGCCAAAGTGAGAAAAGACATGTAGGTATGTCCAGTGCTGCTTCTCCAGTCTTCTGATTTCTGAAAAAGCTGCTTTGTCCATTGTAGATCTACAGGAATTTAGAGCAAGAATGACCTGTGATTGGTTGCATTAAATGCATCCTTAACTGAACGGTAGTATGTGCACCCAGTGGGACAGTCACTGTTGTGCAACGAAAGTATTTTAAACAGCACTAGTCACACTCATTTGCAGGCATCATCCCTGATATTCATCTTTAGGAAAGAATTTCTACGGGTTGTGTGCATGTATTTGTCTTCTTAGAGACGTGTTTCTATTTTATTCTTTCCCAGTATCCTGCATCTGTCAGTGAAAGTCCCTACCTGATGTAACATGTGAAGACAATTTTCATGGCACAGTCCACAATCTTCATCTTTTGATCTTAAATAGCCTAGAAGACTTCAGCAACAGTATCACCTTGCCAGGGATATCAGTGTCTATACTCTGGTGGAACTGAGTAGGTCTTGCTCATAGAGAAATTTTAGCTCCTTCTAGTCTTACTCTCGGTTTCAAGAGACTGTTTTAAGACTTGAGGACAGATAGCAGTATTTAAACATTCTTGTCAGGATCATTTTCTGCAAGGACATTCATTCCCTGGAGGCTTTGTTGTAAAAGGTTGAAAAGCAATACTAAAACACTGTGTGCCTTTTAAGGTATTACAATTGCAAGCCTTGAATTTCTTGAAGAGATGTATCAACGGCACAGTTATGAATTCCTAAAAATTACTTGAGGAATGTAATGTCTCTCTGACCAATAGAGTATCCTTATTCTACCACTAAGTAGTAACAAGTACCTGGCAAGCTGGCTTTGATGCAGCTGGGGTACACAATTACAGTCTGTGTGGTGCTTTGGCAGGCCTCAGGGTAGGAGGAGAACGGAATACTCCGTATGAGCAACTGCAGCTCCAGTGCCGCTGGAAAGCAACGAAAACAGCCTAAGAGCTCTGGAACTGGAATTTCAGTAATGTAACATAGAAGCAAACAGAGCAGACTGTTGAAATCCCTTGCCTCTGGTGTCAGAATCAAATCAATTGCTTACTGCTGGAAAAAGAACTGTGAATTCGTTGTAAGATTTTCATTAGGGTGCTTCCTTCATAGAAGCATGTTGCATTTCTTACCCCTAAGCAAGCATGCGGTGGATCTGCTCATGCTATATATCTCATTTCTATCTTGTTTTCCCATGTTACTTGTGTCCTCAACCCATATTTGGTTTTCTTTACTTAATTCAGAGCTGCAGAGCTGGTGCTAGCAGACCAGTTTAGAAATGTCTGCAGTGCGAATTTACAGAACAGTAATCTCATGTCTTTCAGTGGCTTAACCTTCATGCCTAACACCCAAGTGGGTTTATCACACAGTCTTTTCTATTTTTTGTAATAATATTAATGATAAATTAATTTCTTTTGACAGAAAATAGTCTTTAATCTCTTTTAATACCCTGTTGTTTGTGGGGTTTTGTAACAATGGCAATCAATCAGCACAAAGCTGATTGCAGTCGCTGTTTCAATTTTACAGCATTGTTGCAGTAATTTGATCCAAAATCAATTAATTGCGCCAAACTTTTTTAAGCATTATAAACTAACAAATCATCTTCCCAAAGATCAAATTTCTGAGTCAGAAAAATGTAATTGGCAGTTTTGCTAATGTGTTGGCAGATGAACATTCTGTTTGATTAATTATGCTTCCTTTTTACAGGTATTGTCTCTGAACTACAATCACATTGAATCAATACTGCCTGGACCAAAGCTCCCAAATCAGGTAACAAATAGGCAGCAGCGGTACTAAAAGGTGGCCTGTCATGGCTATGGACAGCAAGGACTTGCCAAAGGATGTACCATCAGTTTTTAAACTATACTTCTACCCCTCCTTTACTCCACTAAGTAGGAAGGAGGTGTCTTCAGTGTCAGTAGCTTTGGATCTCCCTTTTTTTTCCCCTCTTAGCCTGAAGAAACCCAGTACATTTTTGTTTGTTTTTTTCTTTTGCCTGCATACGCTGCATTTGACATCATCTAGTTGGCTTTTCTTTCCCATGTTCTTTGTGAACAACTTGTTAGGCTACTTCTTCATCAAAGTAACTATACCAGGCTGCTGTTGTCTGTTCTTTGGATCCTGTCACATAGGTGGGCAGGCATACATTGAAGTTTTTTCACCTTCCTATATAGGATTTCATTTCAAGTAAGGGAACCACCTACCTGTCTCTGGCTACTGGTTTGACCTGGAAGAGTGTGGACATGTATCTCTGATCAGACTGATCACTGATACTGTGTTTTCATTTTTCACTTCGATTTGTACAATATTACACTACAAAATTTTAGGAATATATTCAGATAGTGAGGAATATATTGAGATAGTACTTCAGCCCCTTGAGCCTGACCTGTGAAAATTCAGCTGCCTTACACTGTATAGTATTCTGATGGCCGTCACAATCCCTTATTAGAATCAACGAGTTCAGCCAGTTCAAGCTACAGTACCTTTTATGAGCATAATAAAGGCTTTTGTGTATTCATCCAAAGTTCTGCAATGTCGTGTGTAGTCTAAGCAGTCATTCATCTTGCCATTAAACCTCCTTTCCTTCGCTCATTTCATAAGTGATATTCTTTTCGTCATCCTCTGAATGAGACAGTCATACATCTTTCTTCTTCCTTTTGTTATCAATGTTAGATCAGCCTGTGCCCTAAACAGCATTTTCAAATTACCTTTCAGTTCTCATTTCTGATCTGTGCACTTTTTCAGGACTGAAACTTCCAGGACCTATCAGGATTTGTTTACTTATTTCTGCATAGATAAGGCAACATCCATAGTCAAATTCAGTGTTGTCATATTAGACATGTGTTGCCAAGTCACCATGCAGAGTTCCCTCTATACATTAGTCAAGTTTTATAAAAGTAACAGTGACAGAGCATCAGATAATCCTGCAAACCTGGTTGTTGTGTGCATACTTCTCAAGACTTCACCCAGCTCTTCTTGTCTTCATTCTTTCCGTATGCTCAGCATCTGGAGTGTGGAAAAAACATTAATATGCTTTCAGATTTTCTGGGGAAAAGGGATATTGGAAGAAGCACACATGGATATGGGCTGCTTGGACTTCCATCACAGTGTGAGAAATTTCTATGCTCATTTTGCATATCTGCTTCCTCATGAGAGATCAACATTCTTTATACAGACAAGGGCCTCAAAAAGGACTTAAAATAATGGTTCAGTAACTGTAGGAATGACTTTCACTGATGGGAGGGACTTTTTTACACTGATGCCTTCTAGTTTCCTCCCCTTCCCCTTTTTGAATACTGAGAAATTTTAGCTTTCTTGCAGGGCACTGAAGCTTGGCTGATGTTCCCAAACTTAGTGCAAGTCAGTATAAATATTCTATGATGTTTCTGAGCCAGCTTTTTCAAATGTGACTTGCCCAGAGTAACTGATTTAAACATGTCAGATTCTAGCTCAGTAGCTCCTACTTAGCAAACTTTAAGTCAATACTGGAATGGAAATTATTTCATTATTACTGTATGATATGAATAGCATTGCCCTTTTTTCCCCCACAAATGCAGCACAAAAGTACTTAGTGAACAACCATGCTTCATTTCAGCTTTATTGCTGCTTCTACCATCTTCAGCTGGTAATGATCCAATACCATTGTCAGGATTAGTTTTGTTACTGATATACTTTCAAATTCTTTCTTATGAATGGTGCATGTTATATTATTTTGCCCTATTATCCTTCAGCTGTTGTGAGAATATGCTCAAAGATTGCCATAAGAATTTTACTGAATTTAGTAGCGGTTTATAGCTCTTTTCTTTTCCTACCCTCAGACTTCTGCAAGCGGGAGGGCGGGGG
>Ga0065711_1005612_pt1 | contig 20163 bp, 23 predicted proteins | sample Hoacrofraction12_FD_59098 | JGI IMG/M metagenome (GOLD analysis project Ga0065711, IMG submission 59098) | Hoatzin crop microbial communities from Cojedes, Venezuela - Epithelial fraction 12 v2 (version 2) | ecosystem: Host-associated > Birds > Digestive system > Esophagus > Crop | place... | reverse complement strand
CGGGCTCCATCCTCCCCCGGCTGCCCGGGTAGGGCCCGCGGTTCCCGGCCAGCCGCCCGGCGCCGGCGGTCTGCGCGGCCCCTCCGACTCCGCCGCCTGCGGGCCCTGGATCCGAGCCGTCACCCGCCGGGGGTTCTCGGCTTCCCGCCGGGAGAGCGCGGGGACGGCTCTTTGCCTGGGTCCTGTCTCAGCCACGAGGTTTGTTGTTGTTGTTGCTGTTTTATCCAGCGGCTGTACAGCCCCGCTCTTGGCTGGGGTGTTTTCAGCGCCGGCGGCCTTGGCGGACAGCTGGAAACGGCGCAGAACTCGCCGGCCTCGGAAGCGCCGTCTCAGTCCTTGGCGCCAGCTTCGCGCTCCCGCAGCGGCGGTGCTGGGCGCGGGATGTCGCGTTGGGACGGGCAGGTTTTTCTTTAACCAGCAGTACAACCGCTGCCTCTATCGTTGAGGAACGATGTAGCTTTTGTGTTTAAAACACCCAGCGCTCCGCTAACGTTTAGAGGTCAGCAAACAGCTGGTTTGATTGGGATAACGCTGTCCAAGGCAAAATTAAGGTGTGACTGCTGAGGTTACAGACTTCTGTTTGCTTTATCTGTCGGAAGCCACAGAAACGGAGGCTGGATGATGTCCTAAGACATTAACTGACTAGGAGGGAGCAAACCACGTATTAAAACAGCTTTGGTAATTGAATACTGTATGGGGTGCAGATTTTTTTTTTTTCCTCATGCCCATCTTGGCCATCAGAAATCACTGAACTAAAAATCTCTTCCCATACCGCTGTTCTGCCTTATTCATGTTGCAGAAATGTTTTTCAGAGACGTAATGACAAAAAAATTGTTGCAAACTTTTATGGCTGCCTTGTTAGTAGATGGCGTTATTGAAGACGAAGATGTTTCAGAGATTACAGTACAGCAGATCTTTCTTCCTCTTTGTTGCCTAAACACAGAGGGGTTTTTTTTTGCTGTTAGTCTATAAATAATACTATTTTTCCAGGCACTGCACTTGAGCTTTCAGCATTTAATCACACTATTCTTGTTTCTTCATTATCAACTGACTTTTAAAAGAAGTGGAAATATTTTGCTTACTTGCAAAAAACCTTACCAACTGCGCTTGGAAAAATGTGATCTTTTTGTCAAAATCTGTTTAGCTATGTTCTTTCATGTTTCTTTCTCTTTTTTGTTTTTTTTTTTTTTTTTTGAAAGGTGGTGCAGAGTGGAAGAATGCTAGTACAAAATGCAGTGTTTCGAGGCTCAGGAAAATAGCTAATGCATAAGTACTGGATTGTAGTACTATTTGTGCAGTTAAAGATTCTCAGCATTAAGTTACAGAAAGTCTCTTGTGCCGGAAGAGCCCTCACGTGACCACAGTCTTCCCTGTTTTGCCCTCTTTAGGTGGATAAGATAGTGGACCAGCTGCAGCAGTTTGTTCAGAGCTACGATCTGGCCGCCCTGCGGGATTACTGGAGTTATCTGGACCGACGCCTTTTCAGCCGCTTGGAAGATGTGTACCGGCCAACAGTGAACAAGCTGAAAACCAGCTTATTCCGATACTACCTCGTCCATACTGTTCAGGTAGTGTTTGATTTTTAGGTTGCTGTTTTAAAAAGATACTTTTCTCTGAAACCAGAGCAATGAAATACCCACCAGGCTTGTCAGAGGCTCACAAGGGTGAGGGACAAGCAATTTGTGTGTCATGTATCAGGAGTGTAGTAAGGAGTCTGACGCGGGCTCACATGACAAGCTTGTAAGCAGGAGAGGGAAGCTCAGCCAACTGTATTTCCCTCTCGCCTGGGAGCAAGATATTCACACTTGGACATGAAGGCAGGTCCCCCTCAGACAGGATGGCTGTACTGCGAGCTCAGTCCTACTTGGCTTCTGTTAATAACTTAGATACTGGGAGAGATCACAAGGTTCCTAAACACCTCGTCGTGTGGCATTGCCATGAGGACAGAGAAGGACAAGAGCAGTGCTCAGAACAATCTTCATGAGTTGAAGAAACGGGGAGGAAAAAAAGCCACAAGCGCGTGTATGTAGGCGGGAGCAGTTAATGCTCCAATGCAGAACAAGGAACAACTGAGCAGGCAGCAGCAGTGCAGGGCAGGGCCTTACTGCAGTGCTGGGGATCAACAGCCGGGGTTGTCTGTATTCCTTCCGCTCTAACCTGCTGGCAGGACTCGGCCGGTCCTTCCAGGCACCACAGTTATTAAAGTATCAAGCAAGTTCGAGGGTCCAGAAGAAAAAAAGGTGACGTGAAGTTGAGTTCTAGTTCATAAGAGGGGGGAGAAGTGGACTTGAAATCTGTACAAGGTAGTGAGGGAGAGAAAAGGAGTGAATGTTTTTTGTTTGCTTTGAATAGAACAGAAAATGAGCTTAAAATGGCACAGAGATTTATCTTGTTGAATCCCTAGGAAAGTCAATAGAATATATTACCCAGGGTGGGCTTTGGCAAACAGAGTAGACAAATACCTGCCAGGAATTCATGTTTCATTTCTCACCATTGAGAAGCAATGTTTTCTCCTTGATTCCATTCCCTGACTGAAAATCTTAAATGATGGGTGTTGGTGGAGGAGTCAAAATCCTGTCTGCATAATGTATCAGATGGAAATCTTTTCAGGCTACGTCTGCTGTAGACTTCAGTAATTTGAAATATACTTTGGTCCTGTGTATAAATGCTTACAAACGGCACTGGTTTAGCTGGAAATCAGTAGAAGTGATTAGCTTGATTCTCCTCAGCCTTTAAACAAGACCGTGGTGACTAGAAGGAAGGTCGGATTAAGTGCATTTGTGAGCTTTTCCTAGCATGTTTGAGATTCTTTTGTTCCTAGATGACTGTGTTAACTCTAACCACTTGCTTTGTTGGATAGTGAAAGTACTTGTTAGTGTGTTTGTAACACAGAACAAGTATTCCTAGAACCCACGTGGTGGCATGGATGGAAGCATGAGCCCTGTTCTTCTTGCTGTGTTTCAGGCCGGCCGCAATGACAAGGCACAGGAGTTTTTCCTCAAGCAGGCCTCAGAGCTCCAGAACCAGGCAGAGTGGAAGGATTGGTTTGTCCTGCCCTTCCTCCCTGCCCCAGACTCCAACCCTACCTTTGCCACCTATTTCTCACGCCAGTGGGCAGACACGTTTATCGTGTCTCTGCACAACTTCCTGAGTGTCTTATTTCAGTGCATGCATATCCTTTTTTGCTACTGATAGTTAAATCTCCCATGCCCTGGTGTTATGTGTACTATTAACAGTGGTGCCACGTGGTATTACAGAACTTGCTGCTTTCAGGTGATTTTTTTAGAGCCAAGGAAGCTGATGTTTATCAGAGGATGTTGAAATGATTATTGTTCAATTATCTGATGATACATTATATTCCCTGGGCACAAACAATTGTGGTTGTTGCTAATGCTGACCTCATCCCTATGCTCGTGACTAGAAATCTTGTGCACATCTTGTTCTGAATGCTTTTCCTCTTTGCTCGGCATTGCACAAACCAGCCATGCAACCTTGTGCCCTAGTCCATAACTGAACTAGCATCTCCTGCTAGACCCTTCTCTGGGTACAGACATTCACAACATTGTCTAGTGGCAGCTCACTAGGGCACTTCCATGTTGGCAGAAATAATAGCTCTTGTCCCACGCTACTGAGTTCTGACCTTGTTTGTTTGCTGGTGGGCAGGTGTGCACTGTAGCTGGAATACAGCTCATCTTGAACTGTTTCTTTGGTGTACACTAATGCAGTAACATAACCTGTCTTGTCCTCTACTTCTGACATGTAAAAAGGAAGAATCTAAAAACCCGTGCAAAGCCTATGGGAAATAGTTTGTGCAACAGCCAAGTACAAAGAAAGCACAAAGTTGGCTTAGGTGACTAAGCTGTTGCTAGTCTTCTGGCCTTGCTCGTGCTTCTTGCTAGTAGTGCAGACTGGGCAGCTTTGCTGTCTTACAGACGAATGGCCAGTACGAAGTGCTGGCACTTAGGATGAAGCCAGTGCATGCAAGTTCTTGCCTTGGTTTTCTTTAACATTCCTCACCAGTTCCAGTCATTTTGAACTTTGAAGCTGAATGTCTCAGGAGCAGTCTTATACAAGAAGAAAATGAATCGTTGCGGCATAAGGTCAGAACTGAAGTCACTCTTTAGTTGCTGTTTGTAGGGAGCTGTGAGTTCTGTAAAACTGGTTTTATCCATTCAAGAAAGTTGTAACTGTTCATTTCAGTGTGGTTATTCCAAGGCAGATTCTTGTAGAAGTCCTTTGTTATTTTGATTTATCTTCCAACTGTCTCCAACAAACTGAAGACTTGATCATATTGTGAAATGTCTATTCAGGGTATTACTGTCCCTCTGCCGTAGGTGACTGTCCCTCTCCCTGTGCTATGTGGCAGGTGGCTGGATGCTGTGTAAACTGCTTTCCTGCTATACTGCAAAGTTAAGACAAACTGAAACTAGTGGCAGGTTAAGGGCATATATGGCTGACTTTGCATGGAAACTTGTGAATAGCATCCAGTCACTTCCAGATTTTAGCTGATGAAGCGATAGAAGCAGGCAGTAACTTCTGGCAAAGAGGCAGAAACTGTTACTTCTGAAATGGCCACTTCACCCTGGTTGAAGTGCACTTAAAGCAATTTAGATTAACTAATAAAAGTGTTGCAAATGTCTGCTTCGCAACTCTGGACCTTACAGTAAACTGTAAGAGGGGCTGACCAGACAAAATGTTGCCCAGCTCCATGTCTTGTTTTTGACAGTATCATCAGCAGGTGCTTAGAGAGAGGGCGTAAGAATATGCAACACTGTTTGGTCCTTTCCCAGTATAATTTTCTATTAGAGAGATTTGGGAAATCTGCAGTTTAGGAACTCTCTAAGCTACAGATCACATGTGGATGGTCATGTACAAGTGGGAAGCCTTGTTTCTGTAAGCAGCACTTCAGTTTCACTTCCTCAAACATACCAAGTAAAAGCTCTCTCTGTGTGAATACTTCAGTAAAGTTTTGTTCTTTACCTTCTGTGTTCTGAAACACTATGTTGTATGTCATGCTTCCTGTTTCAATTGTTTTGGTAGCTGATCAACATTGTTCATTTGTGCTTAAAGTGTTGAAGTAAAACAGAATAATTAATTTCAAAAAGGAGGCTTTTTTGCAAAAGAAAAGTGAGTTTTGTCACTGTGTACTGTATGGAGTCAGTGGATCAGACGAACTTTGACAGGAGGGTTCTGCAGAGATGGTCAGTGAATAGGGACAGAAGCAGAAGGTGTGTTTTGAAACAGCTTTTTTATTTCCTCCAATTTTGTATTCTGTACTTTTAGTCAAATTAAAGCTGTTTTTTGTTTGTGGTATGTTGATCAATATCACTTACAGACTGCATAAGTGTTCTCTGGCAAACAGGCAGAGGTAAAAACTAGATTTTCCTTTTTAGAGGACTGCTCAGGTCAGAAAAGGAAGCAGCTACCTATAGAATAGAGGTTTAAATAAAAAATGATGTGAAGAAATATTGAATTTGATACTACTTGAAATTAAGTAGTGATTCTGTTTTCGCTGTTGAAACAATGCAAATGCATGAATAGCAAGCTGGATTTCTAAAGCTCCTTTTTCTTCTTGTAATTTCTTTTCTTAAATACTATGATAAAAGGAAAATAGAAGAATTACATCTGAAAAACATGTGCGGAAACAGAAAAGCCTGAGGAACTCTTCATCTGAACACGAGTCACAAGCATAAGCCACATCCGTCACAAAAAGCTGTGTCCTGAGGTTCCTCTCTGCTAAGAGGGGAAAAAGAAAAACATCTCTTCCTCTGTAACGTGGAGATAAATCTCACCGTCATGCTTGGGAGAGAGCTGGGCAGGGTGTGGAGCTGGATTTCAGGGTCACCTGATGGCGTTGGTGCTATGCCAGCTCACGAAGCCTTGACTGTGGGAAGAAGATTACCTTCTGGGCTCGGAGCCCATGCATCTCTACTGCTGCTCACATGCGTTGCCGTGGCCTTGAACTGCCTGCATGGAGTGGCTGATCAGCTCTGCCCTGGCCAGCTCTCGTTTCCCAGCATCGTTAGTTGTCCTTACAGTAACAGCCCAAGGAGAGGAGTGAAGGGTTTTAAGTAGGCTCCAGTTTCATGTGTGTAACGTACTGATTGTTTCGTCTGCTTGGACTAATGTGGCGCTCGGCCAGTCAGAGTGGCTTTCTTCCCTCCACACCTTCTAGGGCTGCTGAAATAAAAAGCAGTAAACACTTCGGCAAGTGGGGAGGAAGTGAATCTCGGTGATCCTCTGCTGACGTCGCTTTCTTCTCTTGTTGTAGCTATTTGCTTTGCAGGCTGAGTCCTCCCGCATGAAGAAAGATGAACTGGAGGTGGAACAAGCAGTTGTGCATCACAAGTTGCCTGCATATGTGGCCAACATGGATCGACTAGGGGACTCTGAGCTGTGAGTGCCTGCAGGGGAGGAGCTGGGGACAGGCTCTGCTGCTTTTATTGGGTCAGGGAGGCTCCTGGGGGGTTATTTTCCTTGTTCCCTGCCCAGGGAATCAATGCAGAAAGACATCCAGGCAGAAATTCTGGTGAGCTAAGAGGGTCTCATGGCGGAATTCATGATGGGCATCCCTCCTGCCACTTGGGAGAGAGATCCTTGCCAATGGATGAGAACCCGAGCACACATGGAAGTGTGCTCCGCTCCCAGCATTACACCAAGGTCTTCTGGGCAGCCAGGGCTCTGGTAGCAGTGCAACACCCTGAAGTATTGCTCAAATGAAGTGGATTGTCTCTTGACTCCTTTAGTCAAGAGATTCCACTTTAATGCCTGCCGTGCCCTGTGTTGTTTTGTAGACACTGTTACTGTATGACCCAAAGGGGTCATTGTTACACAGAGGTGCTTTCTTGCTTTTGCAAAGTCAAGGAAAAATGAGTTTCTCTTATGTGAGGCGCAGTTATGCACACAATTCCCCATAAACTTGCTGCAGTTAATGTGTTTTGTGGCTACCTCTGTTGTATTCCTATCTGTGGAAATTAGGCAACATGCACAGTGATACACCTTGTTTAATTATTACTTGAACTCCTATTTTTCTCCCAGTACACAGTCATGCAAAGCAGATCTGTGTGTTTGAATGCATTCTGTTGAAATTTTTTTTTTTCCTTGGTTTAAAAGGATCTGAAAGCAGACGTAGCTTAGCCGCAAGGCATTAATAACACTGCTAGGGCTTTGACTTTCCCATGTGCTTCTTTCACTTCCATTCAGACAGGAGGGGGATTGATCATATTATGCTGCTGACAGTGACAAAGGTAAATTGTAGCAGAGAACACACATGAAGTCTTTGTTTTAGTCTAGAAGTTTTCTGATTAAGTAGACTTAAGTGTCTGGTGAACTATCTTGATAAATTCTGTGCACTCTCTGCACAGAACAGGCTAAGAGTTTAATTTGAGAGGGATTTTTTAATTTTTTTTGGCATGGAAAGCCTTGATGTTCATCTGCATACATCGGGGAGAGGGATGTGAGGGATGGGATAATTTATTCCCATATTTATTTTTTTCCACTTTTATTTGAAAAACTTGCCTTAGAAGTGACATTTCTTGTGTGTGTAACTTGTCTCTTAGTATGGGGTCCAGTTCTGGTTGGTTTTTCCATGTGTCTGCTCAACCCAAAGCCCAGCTTTGGTTGAACAGCTCTTTCCTAGAAGAAAGGACAGACACACTGAAGGTGACTGCATTCTGCTCCCCCTGGTGCTGCCCTGCTCTCAGAGGAAGCTGTAGCAGAGTGAGGTCAGACACTTCCCATGTTCTGGGAAGCAGCTGCTGCTCTTGATGTTGTGGGCTGAGAAGGGAGGTGTATGTAATCATAGAAATGGACCTAAACTTTCTTATTTTCTTTGGGTCCAGTTTTTGCGATACTGAGGGCCTGTGCTTTAAAATTGCTGAACATGACTTGCTGAGTATCTAAGGGTGTTCAGTGAAACAGTGGATACTGAATGCCTCTCAAAGTAGGTTGCTTTTATGCCTTGAATTGGGAATCCCAGCTGAATAGGTTCTCTGGAAATCCTCATTTCCCTGCCTTTCCCTTAGGGTCTTTCTAAACTAACCAGATGGAGTGGAAGGAGTTGGCAGTGGCCCTACAGGGGATTCAGCAGCAGCTGGGCCCGCTGTCTCAATGGTATCTCTGAGAAGTGAGCTTTGGTTGCAGTAATTATAATGATCTGCTGCAGGCACTAACAGGGTGTTTTTAAGAGAGTTTTTTAATGCATAGTGGTCCATCGGCTTGTAAAGGAACATCTGTCCTCCAGTGGTTCAGGCAGCTGGCACTTTGCTTGTTGGGTGGTCTTTGATCAGGTTGTCTGGCTACACTTTCATATTCTGTTTGGTGTTTGTTTGTTTTGTTTTGTTGGTTTTTTTTCTAATTAGTGATATGACCTGCAGCCAGAGGAGCATGGCACATTCTCTTCAGTCCCGGGGAGGCTTTCTGTCATCTTTTCTCTCTCAGAGTAAAAAGGGCCCTTCCAGACAAGCCCATCCAGGTGGGGCTTCTCCAACGCAGAGTGCCAGTATGCTGCTAGGGAAGAAAGAACCAACGAATCACCAGGTAATTCTCAATTGTGGTCATTGAAAGGTGCTCCACATCCAAGGAGTCAACTTACAGCTCAGCACTGCTCCAAGCTTTTACTTCCACCTGAAAAAATCAAATGTCCTTTCCTGTCTTGCAAGCGTATGCTGGGCCTGAATGCAGCACAGGAACAGCTGCTGTTGTCTGGGGGCTTGTGGAGCCCTTGCAAGTGCTTCGTTTCTTTGCCTATTCTTTTGCTTTTTGTTCTGCAGCCTAGCACAAGTGTAACTTTGCCAAATCATTCCTCTGCCTTCCAGAGTGCCAAAGGAAAAGACGGAACAGTGAGCAGTAAGGACGGGAAGAGCCACTTCAGTGGGTTAGTAGCAGGCGAGTCGAGTTCCCTGCAGCAGCGGCAGAAGCGCTTGCAAGAGCATGGGAGGGAAAGGAAGGAACTGCTGTCGAAAGGGACCTTCCAGGTATCGGGCAATGCTGCAGGGCTGGGAAGCGGAGGGCTGGTATTTCTGTAGTTTGTTGTGCTAGGTGGTAAAACAAGTGCAAGTGTTCCCGTTAAGCTTCAGAATTGCTACTCAGATCTAACTGTATCAAAGGTTAATCTCTGTAGTTAATCAACTCCTTCCACACTCTGTTTATTTGTGTCTCTGGAAGGAAATCAGTATTGACATTTCAAATGGAAGAAGAGTTGTCTTTTGTCATCATCTTTTCAACAGCCTGGTCCTGGCAAGGGTATGTTTCATCCACCTTAATGATTATGTTCAAATATTTTGTTGTAATCCCCATTACTTAGTGGCAATGGGCTTGGCTCACCCATCCAGCCCAAGTGAGTTTTCTCCTGTGGGTTCTTATGGTGGTTTGTGCAGACTCTGTGTGGGACACACAAAAAATTGATAGAAAGTTTTCCTGGATAGGAGCAGAAATATCCTTCATAACAGCATTTGCTTTTTGGAGTTTTATGCACTCTGTGTTGCAGTTCTGCCTCCTTTCTAATCTATTGAAATAATAAAACCATGTCCTGGATTTTAACTGCTGAAGCTGAGTGGACTGCTTCTGTTCACCTGTGTGTTGTCTGGCTTTCAGCAGCCACCTGGTCAAAGGATAGGGCACAGGAGGAGTGATGGCAGCATCTGAGCCATGTCTGTTTTTGCTGTGTGAGACACCTTGCCTTGGGGGAGAGACAGGGCTGAGGGACTGTTGCCTGCCAGCCCGTATGTGTGGCTGTTCTGCGTGGGAGAGTGCTGCTTTAGAGAGGAGATGTTACTCCACCACTGAGCATTCAAGGCTACAAGAGAACTTTTTTCTTTATGGCTCATCTGAAATACTTTCATGAAACATTGGTCAGAAAATTGCAAAGTCCAGTTTCCCAGTAAGTATCTATTGACTTCTCTTTTTCTGTGATGTTCCAGGTTAAGGCAGTGTTTTCCTGTCTCTGTAAAAGTTGCTTCTGGTGCTCTAAGGGAAGCTGATACTATTTAGCTTTCTGTTGTTCTCAATGTATGTAAGCAGAAAGGAGGCTGAAAGGTGGCACTGTTTCTTTCCCATGAGTGTCATTCATTGGTTGTTATCTCTCCACATTAATCAACACAGAGGGGCATTCTTGGATTTATTTCCTGATCTTTTCCAGTGTTGTGCTTTCAGATGATTTGATTATGCAGTGTTTTGCCCATTGCTCGAGATGTGAAAGCTACTATAAGTAAGGCAAGGATGTGTTAGGGAACAGGGATTCAAAACCATCAATACTAATTCCTTTTGGGGACACTTCATCTTCAGAGGATGGTTTAGCAAAGCAATGCTTGCAGATGTTTTACTGGCTTACGTGCTATAACTACTTCTTGTTCAGCTTCTGGTGGCAAGAGAAGACTAAGCTGCTTTCACACACTTCTGTGTGCTGCAGTGCTGATCATTCAGATGCCTTCACCTCCTAAACTTCCATTTGTTCTGTCTGCCCTGCCAATTGGGTTTTAAACTTTTGAACTCCTATGTTGACTCCACTGTTGTCATCAGTCAGTTGGCTGCAGTGGTTGACCCAGTGCACAGAGACTAAATTTCTGGCGGATGAGGATAATCCATCCATCCACTGGGGCTTGCCATCCAACACAAGTTTTTGTGCAGGTTTACTGAACTGCATATTATACAGACTTAACTTATATTGCTGAATGCAAGAATTAATTCCTTGAAATATGTTGATTTGCTTGAGAGTCTGAACTCTGATGGCATCAAAATGGGCCTCTGATGTCAGCTGAGGTATGCCAAACAGAGATGATGTGGTTCCTTTAATGCTTACAGGGAAGTGTATGGCTGGGCACATGGAGGGGGATATAAGGAACTCTACAACCAAAGAAGCCAGATTAAATGTTGCAACTGTGCAACACACTGCCCTTGTGCTTGGAAAGGTCCCTGGCAGAAGGGATGCTGAACTGACAATGCTTCTATTTCAGTGCAGCTTCTTGGTTTTTTCCTCCCAGCAGGCTGGGTTGTCTGAAGAGCTTGATGTGGAGCTGCTGTTCCTTGGATTTCACAAAGGATTTCTTCCTTCAGGGCCAAAGTGCTGAGAAGAAAACAGATATTAGCACAGTGGAGACAGAGCCATGTTCAGACCTGCATGCTGAGCAAGCAGAGACTGCAACCAGAATGCCTACCAGCAGTGCAGAGGCTGTGGGGGTCCGGCAGGAGCAGCCTTTCATCGTCCTGAGCCAGGAGGAGTATGGGGAGCACCATTCATCCATCATGTACTGCAGGTAACGAACTGGCAGAAGAGGACTTTCTTGTAGAAGCCTCTGTAGAGGACCAGCTGTGTCTGGCCTCTTTCTCCTAGCCTCTCTTCTGTCCAGCACATCGTGCATGTGCTCTTGGTTGTAGGACAGTCGAGTTGGTGTGATTGAAAATAGCCTGTAGCGTGTGCAGTGAGAATGGACAGATCTTTGTGATTGGGAGGTGCCAGTCAGGAGGAAACTGCCTGGGAAAGCAAGATGGTATTAAGGGCATTGTGCTTTGCGTGTGGAGCTTGGTGTGCTTCACTGTGCCAGTTCCTGTCGACGGAACAGGAAGTGGTGCAGGGAAGTTCTGATTCCTGCAGAAGCAGTTGGTGTGTGGCCAGGAGAGGAAGGGTTACTGGAGTATCTGCTTGCATCGGAGAACTTCAGGGAGAAAAATATCCAATCAGTTTCCTTCTGCACATAGGGTTGATTGTTCTGGACGGAGAGTGGCCAGCTTGGATGTGGACGGGGTCATCAAAGTCTGGTCTTTTAACCCCATAATGCAAACTAAAGCTTCATCCATTTCCAAATCTCCGTTGCTGTCTCTGGAATGGGCGACCAAGCGTGATCGGCTGGTGAGTAGTCTGCATGTGATGGCTCAAGAGTCACAGCAGATGATTTGGGGCTGTGTTGCTACGTGTTGCACATTAACTTCTAGACAGCTGTATTGTGGGTAAGATCAGGGCAACAGTTAGTTTGCACTTTAGTGGGACGTGGGGAACTGAAACCTGTAGGGTCTAAGAGAAAGTAGAGTCGGGAGTGCACTCTGTGTGTTGAGCAAGGAATTCACCACCAGTTGCTCTAGACAGCAGTTCCCAAGCTGCAGTGTGGGTACAGCTGCAGGGTAGAAGTCACTGCTTTAAGAGAAGTGCCTCTCCCCAGTTAGAGCAGGCAGCCACCTGTAAAGCCTGGCAGAGGCAACCTGGTACAACAGCCCATGGGAACCCAGCTCAGGGAGCTGTGGAGCTTTACTTGCACGCTGAAGCAGAAGCAGAGAAACGAGAGCAGGGCTGAGGAGCAGGGGTGTGGTGTTGGCATTCTACTTCTGCAGGTGCAAAAAGGGCTTCATAGCCAGTTTTATACTGGTGCCTGTGACTTGGGGGTTGGTGTGTGTGTAAGGACTTCGAGGCTCGTTTAAATATCGTGGCAGTTTAAATGTTTCCTATAGCACTTTTTTGTTAGTTCTGTTGCTTGAGAGGAGCCTTAAATTATATGCATTATTCTGAGTCCTAGAGCTGTTGCTAGTGTCCGTGTCCTCCTTTGAAGAGACAGGGCTATGTGAGAAGGCAGGCCTACAACTGAGGGAACATTGTTCACATTCTGGCACTGACCATGTGTTACTGCTAACCCCAGAATGCCACCTGTGAAGAGCTGGTACTACAGCTTGTCTCTTTCTTTCTTTTGCTCTTAGAAAGGAAGCTGTCGATGCAGTTGTTCTGAAATTTCTTCTGCTTTGTGGAGTTTATTTCCTGCTTGCTGATAAAAAGATTCTTCTTTCTGAAATATATGGGGTTTCAGCAGCAAATCAGGCTCTGAAGTGAGAAGGATCTGGCTTGCTTCATTTTCTGTGATAATGCATCTGTCTATGGTTTTACTTTTGATTTAAATTGTAGCAACATTGATGAAGCATGTGTGAGTCCTGAATGACTTCATTTTGGCTTCTAGACATGGACCTGATGGAGTGGGTCCAGAGGAGGGCCACAAAAAGGATCAGAGGGATGGAACACTTCTCCTGTGAGGACAGGCTGAGAGAGTTGGGGTTGTGCAGCCTGGACAAGAGGAGGCTCTGGGGAGACCTTGTAGCAGCCTTCCAGTAGCTGAAGGGGACCTACAAGAAAGCTGGAGAGGGACTTTTTACAAGGGCATGTAGTGATAGGACAAGGGGTGATGGCTTTAAACTGAAATAGGGTAGGCTTAGATTAGATATAAGAAAGGAATTCTGTGCTATGAGGATAGTGAGGCACAGGACCAGGTTGCCCAGAGAAGTCATGGATGCCCTCTCGCTGGAAGTGTTCAAGGCCAGGTTGGACAGGGCTTTGAGCATCCTGGTCTAGTGGAAGGTGTCCCTGCCCATGGCGGGGAGGAGTTTGGAACTAGATGATCTTTAAGGTTGATTCCAACCCAAACTATTCTGTGATTCTACTGGATTTTCTCATAAACTTAGATTGTTAATTCTGTTTTACTCCCCTAGATTATTGAGACTCCACGTGTGTTTTGCATCCTATAATGTTGAGTCACACTCTAGAAAAGTGGCTTTTACTCCATCTTGGTGCCTATCAGATCTTTTTCTCACTGGAAAGCAGTGCTTTTACTCTGACTTCTGTGACTCTGGGGTAGTCCTACCTACTGTGATATGCATAGAAAGACAAGATGTACCCTAGTGAAGTGATGTTTAATCTGAATGCGTAAGTAAAAAACCTGCTGGTTGTTGGACAGCATCATTGTAATCACTCATACTCCTTCTATCTCCTCCTTGCTGGTTTCAAGCTATTGCTTGGCAGTGGGGTTGGGACGGTTCGTCTCTATGACACAGAAGCGAAGAAGAATCTCTGTGAAATCAGCATTGATGAAGACATGCCCAGGTAACTCTGGAATACTGATTTTTATATATAAGTGTAAGTGTTACTGGCTTTGACTGTGAAAAGGTAGGTGAAGTCTCGATGTTCCTACTGCTTTCCTGCAACTGCAGGACTATGTAGCCTTCATCCAGCGGGCAGTTCCTGTCTGAGCAACATAAAACTGTTTAGCTAATCAGGAGATGCTTAAAATCTGTCTAAGCACACGAATCCTGCCCTCCTTTACAGTGCACCCTGTCTTGCAGGGTCTTAATGGGAGAGCTCATAGTCAAGTGTTGTGCTTGAGGCAGTAGCTGGAGAGACACAATTTGGACTGTTTTCTGTGTTTCAGGATCCTATCACTTGCCTGCAGCCCAAGCGGCGCCTCCTTTGTCTGTTCTGCGGCAGCCCAGAGCACCGTCTCCCACATGGACTTCTCGGCAGTCAGCTCTGGGGGCAAAAGCATGAACCAAGCTCCTGGGAAGCTGCTACTGTGGGACACTAAAACGATGAAGCAGCAGGTACTTGCTGTGGTTTTTTCCTTTCTCAGTGTGCTTGCTGAGAATGGGGCTCTTCTGTTTCAGTGTGTAGGAGCCGTCTTTCTAAATTATGCTGACTTTCTTTTCAACACCCTTCTTTTTCCCCCTTCCTCCTTTTCCATCTATCACATGCAGGATAAATATGAATAGTGTAAGTGGCTGCTGGGTTTGGGTGGGGGGTTTTTTTGTTGTTGTTGTGTTGGTTTTTTTGAAGGATTCTTCAAAATAGTCCATAGCCTTGTTTCTATCCTGCTTGCACAGTTTATGACTGGAAATGTCCAAAGTGGGTTAAATAATGTCTTACTCGGGCTTTCTCCAGTTGTGCTGTATTGAAGGGTTTTCTCCACCACTATTTCCGCTGCCTTCCCTGTTCTTAAGTGAAGTGCTTCTTTCAGAGGTTTCATCTCATGTGATCGTCTCCGTTGTTTCGATTTAGATGGGTCAGATACTGGCAGGGAATCCTCATCCCATCCCTCACCTTTGCCTTTAAGGAATGCTGTCCCTGACGTGTAGGAGAAAGCAACATACTCAAGCTAATGCCTGCCAGAATCTAGCTTTGCAGCCTTGAGCCCGTGGCCAAGAAAGCTGTGGCCTGGCTGAGGCCAGTTGTTGGTTTAGTGTCACAGTAAAATGCAGCTGCCAACCTTGAAGTCTGTAGTCATGAGAGATGTAGGGCTCCAAACTGGAGGAATTCTGGCTACTAGATACTGTCTTTCCTCCCTTCCGTGGAGATCAGCTCCTCAGCGCCCCCAGGTCTGTTTCTTGGCATTAATGCAGACTTTCCCTTCCAGCTGCAGTTCTCCCTGGAGCCTGAGCCCATTGCTATTAACTGCACAGCCTTCAACCACAATGGCAACCTGCTGGTCACTGGGGCTGCAGATGGGATAGTTCGTCTCTTTGGTATGTTGAAATTGGGCAGTGAGGTGGCCCATCGGTGTCCCCAGTCAGCTGCCCCTAGCACCCTTCTGCCAGCAAGGAGGCAGCTGTGGGACATCCTGAACACCAAGGCAGAAGCTATTTTCTCTCCTCCACAGTAGCTCTCAGGAGTGAATTGACATAACCTTTCTCTGGGGTACATTGGCTGCAGATCCTGTTAGTGCTGCTGGGTTTGTTGTTTCCCTCCTGCTGAGGAGCAGAATTCACTTGCCCTTCAGCTGTGTGGTCTTGGCTGTGCCATATAGCAGTACCACTGTCAGAGGCTGAATCTTGAGGAAAAGAGTTAAGGTGTGACCTTACAGTTGAAGGCAAGGGCTTCCCATCGGTCCTTATTCCCTGAAAAATTTCTGTTTCTCAGGTTTTGTCATCTTCAACCTGTCCTTGTGATAAAGGCAGTTTGGGTCCCCTTCGCTGTGAATGAGGGATCTGCTTCTGGCCTGGGTGCTGAGCTGGAGGCTGCGGTCCCCAGCCTGTGGGAGGACAAAGCTGGCAGCAGCTGTGAGGGTGAACAGGATTGCAAGGGGAGGAGAAGAAGAAAGGTGGCAGTGGGACTTGGATGCAGAATGCCTGCAGTTGACAGTGAGCATGTGAGCAGCCCTGTGAAGCTGGAGGAAGAGGTGAATAGTGACAGGCAATGATTTTTGTGGCCAGTGTAAAAGCCACATGGTGGAGAGTAAGCACAGGGTGCTGGGATTGGATTGGGCTTCCCCAGGCTGGTTTAGAGGGCTGGGGCAGAGACCTTACGAACATGAAGTGCCTCTCTCTTCACCTCAGCTCTATGCGAGTGCAAGGAGTGTTCAGTACTGGTTCTCCCCTCAGATATGCAGCAGCACGAGTGCGCCATGAGCTGGAAGGCACACGATGGAGAAGTCTACTCTGTTGAGTTCAGCTACGATGAGAACACAGTCTACAGCATAGGCGAGGATGGCAAGGTAGGCGCTGGGTGACCTACTGGTCACTGGGCAGTGAGATGCCTTCTGGGGTCTTGATACGGTGGGGATAGCAGTAAAAATACCCTCAGTATCTGCAGGCTCCATGTGCCGCTATCTGTAATCTTAGGTGCGCAGCATCACCCTGCTGCATGCAATCTCTGCAGAGAGAGTGGCTCGAAAGCGTATTAGCAGCTGGAGCTGTCACGGACCTTGTCTGCAAGTCCTACTTCTGGTGACATCCCTTTCCTAAGGAGTCCATGTGCAGATGACCTTTCTGTGCCCTTGAGAGCACCACACGTGCAATCTGGGATTCACCAGTGAGAAGATCCTTGACCACTTTGCATAAGTTCCCTTGTCAGCAGCTCCCTTTTGCTTGTAATAAAGGCTTCAATCTCTGCAGTTCCACAGTGTTCAGCAGTAGAAGTGTGACTCGGGGAGGGAGACTGCCTAAAGCTGTGGATCCTTGACTGATGAGAGTTAAGGGAATTCTCACCAGGATCCTGCAAGCAATGTGGAAGGACACGTAGGCAGCAGTGCTCGTGGAAGGTAGGGCGTATGTTTGCCTGGATAGTAGGCACTCTTACAGGCTTTGCAGCCTGTGTTTTATAAATATAGCCACTTAGATATAGATAGGAAAATGCCATCTTCTGTTTGTGGGAAATAGCCACTTTGCCTAAAAAATGACAAATGGCCCCTCTGTTTTCATTCCAATCAATTTAACTACAGGCTTTTGTCATCTCTTTTTGTCATTCTAGTTTATTCAGTGGAATATTCACAAAAGTGGCTTGAAGGTGTCTGACTATGATCTTCCCAGCGAAGCTACAGGTCCTTTTGTTCTGTCTGGATATAGTGGCTACAAGCAAGTCCAGTTGCCACGAGGAAGGCTTTTTGCTTTTGACTCTGAAGGCAACTATATGTTGACATGTTCTTCAACTGGGGGAGTAATTTTTAAGGTAAGCCTAAGCAGTGACTGGGATTGCTGTTGCACATCCATACAAGCTCTTGTTGCTGCAACAGCAGCCACTGGAAGTTCTCAAGCAGCACCTACCCATCCCTGCTCTGTGAAAGTTGCTGCTCAGTTTCATACAGTGTGCGTTTTAGCAGTGTGTGGTGTTTAGCAAGCGTTGGAACCCTCTGTAAGCATTTGGCCCTCTGTGTGTAGCTAGAGTATGTGTGCTGCTTGTTCTTTAAGCTTAGCTGCAGCAGTTTTCCTTAGTGCCCGATTCGCCTAGGACAAAGTCTTAATGTTTTTTTTAACACACTGATGCATGCCAGTTCAATGCAAAATGTGTGATTGTTGATTGTTGCCTTGTGTGCTTGCTGACATTAGGTAGTCCCAGCCTGATTCTCTCCTCTTACTGTGTACTGAAATGAAATGAAGGGTAAGGCTGAATGGTTCCAAGTACCCAAATTTCTGTGCCACAGCAACAAGCGGTCACTGATCGCATGCCCCTTGCCTGCCTCTTCTGAGTCAATACCCATCAGTGTAAGACATTGCACAGCAGATTAAATGGAATATTTACTTTGCATCTGGGGCATTCCGAGCACCTACACTAACATGAGCTATGGCTTAGGTTTATGTGCTCCTCATCAGTGTGTGCTCTTAGTCTGCCGCCTTCAATTACTGCGGCTCAGCTGATGTCAGAAGCTGGGCTGCTTGAGAACACGTGCTTCTGTCGTGAGACTGGAAATTTGTTTCCTCATGTGTGCTACATATCTCAGTATCTCTCTGATTTTCTGCTTAATTATATATGCTGGTAGGGATACGGAATCTGTAGTAGGCTTTGGGATTTCCTGTCGGTGCACTGCCCCCATTGCAGAAACTTGCCTCCTTAAAATCTTATGCTTTCCTTCTTTTAGTTAAATGGTGAGGAAAATGTTCTGGAGAGCTGCCTTTCCCTGGGAGGACACCGCGCTCCTGTTGTCACAGTCGACTGGAGCACGGCCATGGACTGCGGGACCTGCCTCACTGCCTCTATGGATGGGAAGATTAAATTAACAACCTTACTGGCTCAAAAGTCTTAACCTGGAGAGTGGTGAAGGGAAAGAACAACAGATGTGACAAAAACAGTGTTAGCTCCACAGGAACAAACTGCACGGGAGAGAAGGCAAAGCACAGTCCCTCTTCTCATTGTAGCTTTTGACAGACATTAAATACATTTGCCAAACCACTGTGCAGTACAATGCCAGTGTGTGACCCCATCAGTGGCGGCACTGAGAAATAAGTCTCCACGGACCCGCTGTGGCAGCTGCTCTCCCTCTGTTAGGGAGTCCTGAGTAGAACATGGCTGGAAGGCTGCTGGGACCAAGTCAGGGGTTCTGCAGAAGGTGAGGCTGGAGGAGGCATGCGTGCGGCAACGCGGTGCATGGTGATAATATGGCTCAAACCGGAAAGGCGGTTGTGAAACCAGAGTATTCTTTCAGTATAGCACTTGTTGTGCTTTCTTTTTTGTATGTTTCTTTTTTTTTTTTTTTTCCATAAAAAGAGAATCTTCCCTTGCACTGGATTTCTGTGCTCTGTTCAGCTGTTGCTGGAGAACACGGAGGGTGGCAGGGGCAGTGATGCGCCAAGAAAATCTCCTCAATGGAGAAAAGACCCTTGTGGTTTCCCCAGGTGCTTCCAGCACTGACACCCGCACACCAGGGGGAACGAGTGCGAGACATCCGGGAACAGAAACGGTTGTGTTTGTCCGGATGTATGGTGTTCCCTTGCTCTCTCTGAAAGCAACCGGAGGAGAGATCCTGAGTCAGACTTTTTGAAATGCCTGTGTTGGAGTTCAGAAGCTACGTAATGCGTAGCAGCTACCTGATGGCGGACAGGAGGAGGGAGGGCCAGAACCAGTCTGGCCGTGTCGAGTGCTCTCTGTCACTGGAGCTGTCTCTCCCCCCGCACCTCCACAGCATCGGGCACGTGCTGTGCTCAGGTATGGCATAGTCTTTGAATGGACTGCTGAGCAGCCAGATTTCGTCTGCGTACACATCACCACGGAGCTTTCTGCTGCTTATGTGCTTGGCCTTTGTTGGCAGCTTACAGTACTGTTGTTCCTTGGCATTAGATGAACCTGGGAAACTGAAAAAAATCCTTCATGTCTTAGCAACAACTAAAAACACCACTGTATTATCAACATTCTTCTCATACTAAATCCAAACCACAGCAGCTACAGGGAAGAAAATGAACTTTATCACAGCTGAACCAGGACACGCAGAAAGCGAAGCCTTGCTCCGCTGTGTTACTTCCTTACCGTTGCAGGCGTTCTTCCAGCCCTGCGATAGCCACAATCCCAGAAGACGCGGCCAGAAGGTCCTGCAGGTTCCTGGTTTTGTAACTTGTTTTACATTAGTTGAATACACTTCCAACGTAGTTTCAGGTAACCTTCACACGAAATGGTCTGATAGCCATTCCATACCACTGAACATTTTCTATAGGTGATAATGACCCACACAAACTCAACATCTTTTCTTAAGCACCTCCTTCTCGCCTCGCCTCTCCAAACCCATGTTACTCCTCTCGCCTCGCCTCTCCAAACCCATGTTACTTTTTCATCTTTCGCCTTGGCCCCTCTCCTACGTCTGCGCTGATTTCCTGCAGCGTTTCCTAAACGCCAGCACAACACTTCTCCTCCTCCTCCTCCACAGGCACCGCATGGGCTAACGGTACGGGGTAGGCGGCTGTCGCTGTGCCGGTGGCAGAGTGGCCTCCGTTCTCGGCGGAACGAGGGCTCCGCCTCCGGCCCCGCTGCCCGGGTGGAGGCAGCAGTCCCCCGACTGTGGGAGTTATAAAACGGAAGGGAAAGAAAACCCTCCCTCGCGCTGGATGGCTGTGCTCTGTTCGGCGGCGGCTGCTGCCCGCCTCGCCCCGCCGCCGGGCTCTCCCGCCGCCGGCGCCCCTCCCCGCCCGACCGAGCGCCGGGTGCCCGGCTGTCTGGCGAGG
>Ga0065711_1005643_pt1 | contig 20164 bp, 7 predicted proteins | sample Hoacrofraction12_FD_59098 | JGI IMG/M metagenome (GOLD analysis project Ga0065711, IMG submission 59098) | Hoatzin crop microbial communities from Cojedes, Venezuela - Epithelial fraction 12 v2 (version 2) | ecosystem: Host-associated > Birds > Digestive system > Esophagus > Crop | place... | reverse complement strand
CTGAAGTGCCACATCTACACATTTTTTGAACACCTCCAGGGATGGTGACTCCACCACCTCCCTGGGCAGCCTGTTCCAATGCCTGACCACTCTTTCAGTAAAGAAATTTTTTCCTAACATCCAATCTAAATCTCCCCTGACACAACTGGAGGCCTTGAGGCCATCGCCACAAAGAGTCCATCCCAGAAAGGCCAGCACTTGGTTTGACATATCTCCACGAAATGGTAATACCCACCCTGGAGCTGGTGGCTGGGCATGGCCTGCCCTGACTGCAGCCCTGCCTCGCCTGCCCGCTGCCCTGCCCGCAGCTCTCCTGGTGGGGTCAGACTTCGAGGAACCTTCTTTGTTAACTCATCGCAGGGTGCTGCTGGGTTCCTTTTCCTGCGGGTGAGGTGGAAATGATACAAAAATAGCCCCGTCGCATCGTATTGCTTTATTTCTGCTTCACATTCAACACGAAATAAAGGGTTTACAATGCAGAGGGCTCTGGTTGCTTATGGAAATCTAGCTAACAAACAAAGCGGTAAACTGCATTTGCTTACAATATTGTTTAATATACAAAGGTTCAATTTTCTGTGTCCTTAGTCTGAAACCCATAATAGGCTAAATCTTATTTGAACTGAACATGTTGTCTCCAGTTTATTTGTCCATTAAAGTTTACTGATAAATTGATGTTTCTGTAATGGTTTTAGTGTAAGGAGTACTCTATAAATCACCGTTTTAATAGAAACAAATACAATATTGATGCAAACTTTTCACTAGCAAAACAATGGAACACAATTATCATGATTTAATAATAAACAAAAGTAAACCAGTCTTGTGTGCTATCCGAGAAATTACCTATTTTTTGTTTAATCAGATGTAGTAAATATGGTTTCATCATTGTTTTATAATATGGTTTTGTATTTCTGAAATAGCTTTCCCCTTTGATGTATTAATCAAACTAGCCAATTTAAGAATTGACTCTTATACTGCATGTTTTATTTTGCTTGTCGTGCCCAAGTATAGAAAATTACATCGCTTTCCTGAGATACATTTGGGTCAGAAGTAGGAAGGTGACTGACTGGGAGTGGACTGTGCTGGGCAAGTGAGGGAACCCCCTGCCCATCAGCTCAGCAGGTCCCCCTCAGAGCTGCCTCAGAGGTAAAGATTGCTCCCCAACGGGGGCAAGCCCAGGGAAATAAAAAGGAGCAGGGCTATATAAAGGAGTGATGCAGACCCTGTAGGGCCCCATCCCTCTTCCTGACCTGGGGAGGGGGGGTTCAGTGTCACCTTGTTTAACCATGTTTCTGATGCACACATTTGAACCTCACATAAATAATGTGTGTAATAGCGAAGCCCTAACAAAGGACCACGTTCAGTCAGTGGGTTTTATTTCTGTCATGTCAATGCTTGTTCTTCAGTTTCCAGCTCCACTATTCGGTTTTACAAATGCTCTGTAGTTACCTGTAGTTGATCTCTGAAAGCATCAGGAATTTTCTCGGGATTCTTCACATTACCCAGAGTGTCCTAAGAAGGCCTGTCCTCTCTCAGAAAATGGCACCAGTGTGAAAATCCCACCCACCTGCCTATGTATGAGCACTTTCGTGATAATTTTAAGTTTCTGTTTTTGGAAATAGCCCCTTTGTGTCGCTATTAAAAAAAACTGATAATAGCTTTTCGAGGAAGCCTGCGTAACCAAAGAAAAGGTATTTAATGATTTCCACCTTAACACAATATCGGTTGAACAAAGCTATCTTCAACCTTTATGGAAGTTACTCAGGATTTCTATTTTGTTATGTGCAATTCAAAAATCCCATTTGTCTTGACTGCATAGCCACCAACATTATACTTTCACCAGCCTAGGCTAGTGTGTTGTGAAGTAGACAAATGATGAAAAATTGGTTCAATCCCACAGCCACACAGAAACACGCGCAGAAATCAGAGAGTAAAATTTCAGGTCCTGTTTCTTCTGCTACATAGCATCCCATGTTAACTGAAATTGCTGTTTTCTTCTTCTGACGTCATGTTTCTTGGAACACCTTTTCTGAGCTCACGTAACTCTCAGCCTCACATTTACAGATGTACCATGTGTGCGGAGGGAGGGAGATGTGTACTTACACTGTTAAACCTAAAAGCTGATCTCAGGGAAGACTGAGGAAGGGGAATGGGATCCTAAAGTTTCCACTGCTGTCATAAGTAGATTAAGAAAGTAGTGCTTAAAAGCCATGAAAGCAGATGGCAAAATGTCCAAAGAAAGTAACCAGAGCAATCAACACTGTCTGGAGCTGATGGCCCTTCCAGTTCCCACCAGCAGCTGTCTCAGGGGGGTGGTGATGCCGCCAGGGATGCTGGAGTTGGTGTGAAGGCAGGGTGACCGTCACTGCACACTGGCACAACCCCCAACCCCAGATCCCCCCTGGCACACTGTCGTCCCAGGTAGCTGAGGGGCTTGCGGGCTTAGGTTTCTGTACTGCTACGATGCCTAGGAGAAACCGGAAAAAAGCAGAGGCAGGGATCCAATAAATATTTGTGTGTAGCAAGAGCATAAAGGCATTTCTATCACTGTAAATTCCTCTACAAATATTTTGTAAAGATAAACTATGGAAGATTTCACTTTTTTCAAATTACTGCAGAAGGAAGGTCCTTAGTAACATTTACTAGCCATTCACAGCTTTTTTTGAAGAGTAAAAAAATGCCCCAAAACTAAATGTAGGGTCAGGACAGCAAAACTTACTATTTTTATTAAAAATTTTAGTTTTGACTGAAAAAAAACAAAATGGCCAAAAATATTTGCCAAATTTGGCACAAACTCTTCTTCCTGAAAATTTAGCCTAGCTGTGTGCTCTAATAATTAAAAACGACCATTTCAGATTTGTTGCTCTGTATTTTAGAGGAGTACAGTTTCCTAAAGCGAGAACTCTTTTTCCTTTGTCGAGGTGCTGTTTCATTCCTCTTGAAGGACAAAGTTACCCTGCCCCTCACATCCTCACAATTTCCACAGGAAATCTAGAGTGCTGCCTAGGTTTCTACTACTACCCACTCTTGCTACTTCTTGTTTGAAGATGTGCTCTGCTGAGGATGTAGTCACCATCAACGCAACCAAACCACGTTAGCGCATAATGTTAGCGCACCGTAGGTGAGCCCCTGTTGTTCTTCCCAGCCTGCTTAAAGGCCACCCAGTTGCAAGCTGGCACAGCAGAAGTTGTTGAAAGAGCCTCAGCGAGGGATGCTTTGGTTTTTACATGTTGTACGCAGACTTCTTGGTTTTCAAGTTTCAGTGTGATGCAGACATTTTGCTGTTGTTTTTAAACAATTTAATTGTAATAGTCACTGACAGGGAGAGGAAATCTGTGTCTTTGATATTGGGTGGTAGCAGCTTTTAATGCCATGAGGCAAAACAAATGGATTCTTTTCTTCAGGCACTCTGGAAGAGAGTTTGAAGATTTGGATACTGGGGAAGGGCATCTCCTTGCTTCTTTACCTCTGTTTTCAGAGCGAAGTTCTAATTTTTTATTAGTGTAGGACTTCTTGTTTCCAAACTCAGCAGCTCTTTAACAGTGTTTGATTACCCTATGAGACCTACGTTTCTGATTTACAGCTGTTTTTCCAGTGGCATTAATACATCAGCAGGGCCTAGCAAAGCTATCTGCCAAGGGCAAGACATTATCTTTGCACCTGCTGCTATCGTATTACAAACAGTTTATGATGTCTGTTGTAGGTCCCTTGAAAATGAAAAGCTTTTGAGAAATGTTGAGATATCTGTTCCTTTCTCTTCTGCCCCGCACACAAATCACCCACCGTAAGATAAAACTGGAGTCTGAGGAATCATAATTTAATCTCTCAAACTGGCGGTCTGCTTCAGCAAGTCCTTCATACGTCTCTTATGGGAGCCTACTGACCTTCTCCGAATGACACATAAAAAACAATAGAGCCAGCAACGATGCCTCTGGAGTTGCTGCAACTTTGAGGTCAATTAATTGTTGCTTAGGATGATGTATCTGAGCTTGCCATTAGTTTCTCAGCCTGCAGGGGGCTTGGGACAGGCGTGCTTGCCTTGTATGTGGCTTAAAGGCCTAGATGTCCTTGACTTTGGAGCAAAGATGGAAGGCAGTATCACACCATCAGCTTTATAAGCAGTTTCCCATTGATTTCAAGGGCCTTTATGCTTCTGTCTTGATGGTGAAAGTCCTGTGCAAGAGGCTGGGCATGGAGCCATTTGGGCAAGCAGTAGTCTGCTGTCCTGACCAGCTAGCCAGGCGATGGACTGCCAGCCATTAATTCGGGATCTGGCTGAAGACCAGGCATTTACCTGCTTTTTTCTTTAGCAGGTGTTTAGAAGGTCAGAAAGCTGATATCCAGCCCAATCTGTCCAAGCTAGTTTGTACTCAGGGATTTCATGATACTGGTGAATGCCTGAAGATGGTTGAAAAGCTCTTCTTGAAGAGGGTCATATATAAGTCAATTGTTTTTTTTTCACAAGAAAAAAACTCAGTTTATTAGCTCCATAGAGAAGATGCGTGAACTTGCACTGTTTCAGAGCTTATGTCCGTAGATTGCTCCTGAGTCCTGTTCCCAGACAGATAGTGGCTGCCCCGTGTGTACTGTTCTCCTTCCAAACTGCCTTTCTGAGTGACCCAGCTGGCTCTCTCTGAGAAAAAAGATAAGGGTGGCTTGGGGACAGTCAGCCCTTGAGGCTGTTGCCTGCTGGCAGCTGAACGCACGGGGTCTGGCTCCCTCCTGCCTTCGCTGTGCCATCACCTCTCCTCCCTGCGGCTCCCTGAACCTGCCCAGCACCCGGCTCCAGGCTGAGCCTCACTGTCTTTCCTGGTAAATGCACTGGGGGAAAAATAGACATTACAGCATTTTTGGAGCCTCCTGTGCAGGATTTGGATTTGGGAGGGTGGGATGCAGCATCCAGGCAGCTATGTCTCCTGAAGGTTTATCCGTCTGCCTACTTACAATTCAGAAGGGGCCCCCAAGAAGTTTTAGTTTTGCTCGTCTATTTAATTTCTGGGTGATGCTGTGCCATTGATGTCTCTGAGAAGCAGCTCTGGCATAGTTTCAGTGAGAGCTTTGAGCTTTTTTTCAGAGCATATTTAATTACAGCAGCTTTTTAATTGCTCTATTTTCAAGTACTTCTAGTATCTTAATATCACAGAGTATATATACGAAGATGCAAGCCTAAGTTTTATGGGATACAGAAAAATGGAGAAAGATTTAGTAGCCATCTATCTGCCTGCTGGAAGTCAATCAGTTATTTTTAACATTGTTTTGGCATAGATGTTGAATATGTAATAGAGAAGAGGATTGCAATGGTGATTCACTGAAGTATGACTTACAATAGATGTGGCAGAGGAATTTACAGCTCGTTGTCCACGGCTCTGCGGTGGTGGGTACTGCAGCCTGGGGAGGCTGTCGGGGACCTGCAGCAGCAGATCAGCCATCCATTGGGATGTCTTCTCCTTCTTACTGCCTCCCCAGAGGCCAGCAGCTCAGCCAGCTCCCCCTGCCACAGAAATATGTCCAGGCTTTGCTTCAAAATGACCACCAACAGTTTGCCGTGGCACGCTTGTCTCCCTTCTCCGCTGTGCCCTGGGAACACGTTTGGTTTCTGCACAGACAAGACAGCGGGTGGAGAGGGAAGGAGAAAGGAGCATTTGCAGCAGCTGCTGCTGCTACAGGCATCAGAGGTGGGTTAGGCTGGGCAGAGCCAGAAAATGAGAGTATTTGTCTTCTGCTTCACTAGATAGTGAGTGGCTCACGGTGGAGCTCTGCCAGATGCATCTATTTTCTTCTGCCCCCAGAGGTGCTGGGGCTGCTCAGTTGCACTCCTCGAGAAGGAAGGGAAAAGCTGGCTTCAAGGCAACAGCCACCAGTCCCTTGTCACCACAGGGAAGGCTGCGGCACTCAGGATGCCGTCCATCAGGCAAGAGGTCATGTGTGTGTCCCGCAGCCAACCCCAGATAACAGTCTCTGCCCGTGAGAGTTGTTCAGGTCGCACATGGAACAAGCGACGGACGGCGATGCTGTCAATATTGATGCAAAATGATCTTCTGAGGCATTTGGTGACAGCAAAGTGCCATTCCTGAAGAGTGTATCAAAATAAAAGATGAGAAACCTTTTGTTTGAAAGAAAAATAAAAGTGGTTAAACAGAGCACATGGAGTTCTCTGAAATATTTTGCAATGTAACACATATCAAATATTTATCAGATTGTTTTCTAAATTCAAGTGGAAGTTGTGAATCCTTCTAATGATTCTGAAACAGCGTATTTGACAAATAAACACTTAATCCAAAAGCTTCTCTTGACCATATTGTTAGCACTGTAGTCTGTTTGCACTGCTAACAAAATCATCCCATTCACTAATCCTGATGCTTGCACGCTGCCATTTCGCAGTGTGGCAGCTCAGTTTGAGAGAGGAGCATAAATGCAGATAATTCAAGTTAAGTCTGCAGCAAAGGCAGAGCTGCATGAAACCAAATCCAGGCTAGAAATGTGCAAAAATTTACTGTCCTACTGCCTTGTTACTCTCTAGAAATACAGTTTTAGGACATCGGAATCTGCTTTCCAAATAATTTTGGCTAAATATAAAATGAAAGTATTAATTTGACATAGTTTGAAACATTTCCTTTTGGCATTTTCAGAACAAAACCAGGTGAACTTCTTATTTTGAAAATGTCATTCCAAACTTCCACTCGATTCGGTAAAAGAAGGGGCAGAAAATTATTTAAGCTGCAGCAAAGCTTTTCATCAAACTTCCAAATAAATTACTGTAACTGGAAGACACCCATCCTTGGTGCCTGCTTGGGTTAGCCTCCTGAAAGGCGCATGTGGCTCTTCACTGTGGTTATTGTCACTTCTGTGGGATGTCTGATGGCAGCACATCCCTGCTGAGGTGGAACTGCTGTCGCAACAACTGCTTGTTATCGGGGTGGACATGTGGGGAAGGTATCGCTTGTGGGCCCTAGGGAACGATCAAAGAAAACCTAAACCACTGGCTGGACCAAAGCCCGTGTTTTCAGCTGGCACATGTAAGCAAAGGGAGCTTCCAGTTTCTCCAGGAAATGTGTTGAGAGTGCCCACAAAACCAGGACAGACCTCTGTGAGTAGGGATGTGACCTAGCTACTCAAGAGGAGATGGTTTGAAGAGTTTCCACCACAAAAGGTGCCCTCTGGAGAAGCCCTGACTTAGAAGCACCTTCGTCTCCCCGGAGCCAGCTTTGGCAGCTGGGAGATGTATCTGACAATGTCATCCAGCATTTTCTGTCTTTTTTTCCTGTATCATATTGCAGCCCTGCTGCTGCTGTAGCGTTCAAAGTGAGAAGCAAACCATCCACTCCAGCTCTCAGCCACCCAACCCCTGTCCCTGGGCACTCCTGCCTTTCCCGAGGAGTGGGATCTCTCTCTGGCTGTGACCATGTCCATTAATCACGTTTTTGTAAGCACATCATCTTTCACTGATACCATTTTTTCTGCAGATGGTTCTCCATGCTTTTCCACAGTGGGTTTCAGCCAGGCCACAGCACAGCAGAGTCGGAAAATGTAGCTGTTCTCACTCAGAAATTTCCATTTTTGAGTAATGGGGCCTGCCGATCATTTTAAATGGAGCATTTAAAATTCAGATGCGAGCGGACGTGATATGGGCAAGCTTTTCTCATGCCACACCACAGTTAAATTTTTGTGGTGTTCACCCAAACACGATCGTAATTCAAGGAAACAGATGGGAACTTGTACGGAGTGCAGGAGCCTCTCCAGCTGGAGAAACTGCTGCCAGCCACCGACCGGTCTCCCTTTGCCCTTAAGCTGCCAAACAGGTACAAGTCCTGCTACAACTACCCTTGCAGACCTTTGTATTGGAAGTAAGGGAATTTTCTAGGAATTGTTAACAATTTTTCCCCTTGCCTCTGTGTTAGGAATAATGGGAATACCATGGTAACAGCTTTCCCTTGCAAGAAGGAAGTAATATTTTGATGGTGATTGCTATACAAGATGGAAACAAAACTGATCCAAATGCTGTGATTTCGAAATGAACTTACTAAATTACAGATAAATCTTCTCTGGAATACATTACATAGTTATCTCTCCTCTGCATATTGTGTCCTTTTATAGGTTTGAAAAAAACAGGATATGTGGCACAAATAAAACAGGAAAAAGAATAATAAACATAACAATAGATAATTTGCCATCTACAGAAGGAAAAGGTTTAAGGATTCTGGAAAAGACACCAAAGGTCGATACAAAGAAGTTAAGAACGTCCCAGCCTTGCTGTAAACCCTAGCTATTGTAAATCTCTTACAGTTTGAGAAAATAGATGACAAAGTCTCTTCACAGAGAAGAAAAGCTTATCTGAAAACAAAAAAACCCACACAAATACTGGACATTGGAGGTTTTTAATTATTCTGATACCGATTGAAGAAATAACTGAGAAAAAATTAAAGGAGGTTTATTTTCTGTAGAAATAATGCAGAACTGTTTCTTATGTAATTTGAGTAAAAGTTATGCAGAGGCTAATGGGGACATTATTTGAAAAAGTAATATAGCTGTGGTTCCTCGCCGTTCTGGCACAAACTTCTCATTCAGGGCCACTGAGCTATTTTACCAGCCTTAATTCTTCCCACACAGTTGTGGACGTAGGATTATCTACTTTGCAGTTGGAAGGACCAAAGAGTGAAGACGTGTTGACATTGGATTACGTGGTGACAGCTCTGGGAGCGTGTAAAGTCAGGCTCACAAAGATGTGTCGTATTTTGATACAAGCACCAAATGGGTTCTCATTGTCATGTATAAAAATGGAAGAGATAAGGATGTTTTCATCCTCAAAATCTTTGTGAGTAAGGAAGTATCATTTTTTTGTGTTTTTTTTTTATTTTCACACCTAGGGGACTGAGTCACAGGCAGGCTTTCACAAAACCTGAAAGCTGGCCTGCTGCGCTAATCAATGAATCCTCCACAGAGAAAAGGATTTTACAGTTGCTTTCTAGGAGGCTGTATCGTTAAAAGTTCAATGTTAGTGACAAAGGAGTACTAGAAGAGGTCAAATAAGAAAGGCGAGTCAGTCCGGAATTGTTGTGGGACTCCTGATAAGCAGCAAGGAGTACAAAAAAGGATGCTAGGAGTTACTAGCTGGACAATGTACTTTGAAATGCTAAATGTCTGTCTCAATGGCAGACTAAACAAATGAGTCTCAAATCTCCTGGTCCCACTGGAGTAACATAAAAGCAAGCCAGGGACTAACCATTAGCCCGGTGGCATGGATTGGTTTGCACCAACGTTGCTTATGGTGAGCTCCATCCAGAGCAGACTGGGTGCATCCACCTGACATAGTGCTTAACCCTGAATCTCCTCTGGGCCTTATATGCTGCTCCAGTAGCCCTGAGGTATAAGTGGGTTTTTTTTTAATTTTTTAATGTTTTTTTAATGTTTTTTTTAATGTCTTTCTTTTCAGAGTTTTTCACCATCCATTGGAGGGGTCGTTTTACAAATCTGCATGGGGTGGAGGCAGCCGTAGCTGTTGTCTTCTCCATACTTTGCAGGAGTCCTTCCCGAAGTGAGTTATCCCCAGGAGGGTGCTGAGGCACTGGCTCAGGGGTGGCTGGCTGGAGCAAACCAAGCCAGAGCCAGACAGAGCAAAAATTAAGCGCTGCGGATGATCAAGGCTCTCGTGACTGACCTCACTAGGTGTAACCAGAAAAAGGGGGAATAGATAGCAATTAATTGAACATACGTGATAAGGAAAGAACAGATGTCTTCATCAGTTAATTTGCTTTTGTGTTCACAGAAGGGGCAAAGAGATGTTTCTCATCTGAGGAGCCTGGGGTCGCGCAGTGCTGGGCTGCACGAGTCTGATGCAAACTAGGAGTGACCATGCTCCCACCCCAGCACCATGCCAGCCCCTGCCTCCAGCCTCGGCACGGAGGAGCCCCAGCTAGTTTTGTAGGGGAACAGCCATCGCCCAGGGCTCGTCACAGCTTGAGACCTGTGAAAAACACGTGTGGGCCTGTGCGCCTTGGGCAGGCAGCGAGTGGGTGCAAGGGGGCACCCTGGGGTGCGGGTGGGCGGCATGGGTCAGCCTGTAGCCCCAACACATGCCTCTGCTTCCCGATCTCACCCTCAGCCTCCGCTTAGCACGTGCTTTGGGAAAGGGAACGGCTAGAAAGCTGTTGTGTGCCTGACGGGAGTGATCCTGGTGGGCTGAAGCACCCCTGTGCTAGGGTGGGCAAGCGCTGGGGCCAGCACGGCCTTCTTGCAGCTCTGCCCTCCTGCTTCTCACAGCACCCAAGCCGATCTTCGAGGGTGAAGAAGCTGCAAGGTGCTAGAAATAAAATTTCTGATGCAATGCCAGTTGTTTGTGCATTGCTGCAATGCACAGTGTTGTGGTTTAACCCCAGCTGGTAAGTAAACACCGCACAGCCACTCGCTCATTCCCTGGCCCCAGCAGGGTGGGGAAGGAAGAGGGTTGGGAGGGGAAAAGTGAGAAAACTCATGGGTTGAGGCACAAACAGTTTAATGACTGAAATAAAATAATAATAATAGCAACAACAATAATAATGGTAATAAATAAAATAAAGGAAAATAACAAAAAGAGAGAGAAATAAAACCCAAGAAAGACAAGTTATGCAAATGAAAAAAAAGATTGCTCCCCAACGACTGACCGATGCCCAGCCAGTCCCTGAGCAGCAGTCCCCTGGCCGACTTTCCCCCTAGTTTATCTGCTGAGCATGACGTCATATGGTATGGAATATCCCTTTGGTCAGCTGGGGTCAGCTGTCCCCGCTGTGTTGCCTTCCCCTCCCTTCTAGTGCACCCCCAGCCTCCTTGCTGGCGGGGCTGTGTGAGGAGCAGAAAAGACCTTGACTTTGTGTAAGCACTGCTCAGGAATAACTAAAACATCCCTGAACTGTCAACACTGTTTCCAGCACAAATCCAAAACATAGCCCCATACCAGCTCCTATGAAGAAAATTAACCCTATCTCAGCCAAAACCAGCACAATCTCTCAGATTTATACTTGCTCTGGTTTTGTCTGGGTGCAAAGCAATGGGAAGGTACAATGTCCAACAATTTCCTTTCGTGTTACTCTTTTCACATAGGGTGCTGTGAGCTTTATGGTAGAGCCAACAGGAAAGCAAGAGCCAGAAGAAAAGCAAAATCCCTACCTTAAGAATAAAAAAAAAATGTTGACTTACAGGGATTAATAAATGATGATAAATGTTCTTGAAGCAGATTTCTAGTGGGCAGATGGTAAGAGACGGTTTTTGTCACTCAGAATGATAGTGGTTAATTGAACACAAAAGATAAGGAAATAACAGATGCATTCATCAGTTAATTTGCTTTTCTACTCAAAGACAAGAAAAATGATGGTGACTTTAAGTAGGAGTTGTGTCCCTGGTACAATAGGAAAGGACTTCTTCCAAAGACAGCAAGAATAGAAGGAGGTATTGAAGACATCTCTAATGGATGACAGAAAGCAATAACCAGCTACGTCTGCAGAAGTTTTCCATTTTTGTTGTTCTATCACAGAGTCAGATCTCTGTTGATGCAAGAGGATGGAATGTGTTTGTTAATTATATTTGAATAAGATAACAAACTGTGATCTCAAAGCCATCTGTAAATGTAAAACCAGGTGGCTGAGCAGCAGAATGGAGATTGCAAACAGAAGAGCATAAAAATTTGGGGTGTAAGAACCACTTGTACATCTGGTCTGTTTATGAAAAACTGGAGTAAATGCAGGCTTTACCTTGAGCACAGTATTGCCGAGGATCCCCCTTGGCTCTTTGGCCCTTCTTTTCATTGAGAAAAGTAATTTTTTTTGCAGGCGGTGCCACGAGTGGGCTCTCTTTAGTAGAGCCAGGTATGTTATTACCCCGATGTGATCTCTTGTGCTTCATGGAAGGTGCCACTCGGGCTCCCTGTGTTTAACATCGCTGCCCTTCCCTCTGCGACGCGGGGGCAGTTACTGTCACATATGCACAAGTGTGGCAGGAGACGAGACCTTCACACAACGAGTTGTGAGGCTCACGGAAAAGGATGCTTCGCACTTTTCTGGTTTCTTCCTCTGACCTAGATTTTAAGCTCTGCCCCCCTCCCCCTTTGGTTTTGGTTTGTTTTACTTATTCTTGGAAATGTGCTGCGATGATCTGCGTTACGGAGGAATGCTTGTCCTTCCAAATCTGAATTCGAAACTTATTTTCGGCACTGAACATGTTTTCTCAGGTGCTACCTTTCTCTCTGCTTAAAGGCACCAAAATGAACTAATTAACATGACACTTTGCACACTGTAACTTTTCATAATACATAATTAATTTTTTTTCTGTCCTGAGTGGGTGAATCACATAGAACGGGAAGAGGTACTTAAAGAAGTTCAAAAGATCTTGTTTTTCAGAAACATTTGTGTAAATTTTTTTAGATGGATATTAAGTACAGATTCACATAAAAAAATCTTGCCTCCAGATATTCCTAGCGGGCAGAAGTCATTTCCATATACTTACAGAACATGCATGCAATTGATAACTAAGTGTTTAAGGCATGAATATGTGAAGTAGAAGAATGCATCCAAAATAAGTGTGTACATGTTCCCTTTGTGAATACGATGTGCGTATCTGTTAAAGGGCTTACCTTCGTGAAGTATGGTAACTACAAGCCTTTCCTCAGGGTTATTACTTTAACTAGTAAACAGGTAAAACTAGGTAAAATAGGGTTGCAAGTTACTTAGAGTAGCATAAGGTAGAATTCAATGTCATTCAGTATAACTTCTTGGTTCTGTAAAACAGAAAATGGTCCTCTGCAGCATTTCAACACATGCTTTGGAAAATATATCTGCCTTCATGAGTGCCGAGAGGCAATGATATCCAGACATTACTTGCAAGAGTCTTGCTCTGTGTGTTGCAGGCATCTGCAAAGCTTATATTATTGCAGCCCCTCCCTGAAAGGGGGGGCGTTTAAGGCTGTATATATATTCATGGTTAACGTTAAATAAACTGTGCTGGAAAGCAGCTTTTAGAGTCAGCTCTGGAGTCTGATACGGAGGAGCCGTTAGCTCTGTTGGGAACTTCAGGTTGTTTCTAATACAGCATTCACTATTCTCCTAACCACAGTGGGAGCTGGTACCACAGGATCCTGTACACAGTTTTAGCTCTGTGCCAAAAGCAGCCAGAAAATTAGAGCTAATTACGTCACCACGTTAAAGGGTTACAGGAAAAGCGGGAAGGTTTGTGGTGGAGTAAAACCTGCAACTTTGAAGGGGTTTGATTTTAGCCTCATTTTGCAAAGTCTAGGCTTTCCAGCCTGTATCACAGTTTCTTGGAGTTATATAAGGTGTTTTTCCCTTCTGAAATGTATGAATTAATTGATCAACCCGAATTTCAGTTTAATTAAGCTTTCGCCTGTGACTTATCCTTTGATGTGTGTAAATATATTCTGTATAACACCAGCTTTTTTTTTCATGCTGATTTTGAAGTCCTTTAAAATTAAGATGGGGATGCTTCTAACTGAAGCACTGGCTCTGTATCTCCAAAGTATGGTGCCTCCTAATTATTTGTTACTTCCCTCTAGAGAACTATCAAAGTGACACTGGAATTCCAGAAAAAAAAAAATGTTGGAAAGCTATTTGCAAGATTTGTTAAGCAATCAGAGCCCTTTAGGATGATTTCTGAAATGGCTGTTACAGTATATGAAGCGCACAATGAAGTTAAATTGTCATTATTAAAAATTAGCAAGTAAAAATGAAGCAAAAGCATCCATGTAGAGTGTTTCATTGCTTCAGACTCAGAAGCTGAAACGCCTGTCGCATCTGCAGCTCATTATGACCTGAAATGGGAGAGTGCCTGGTACATCTGTGAGAACAATGCCCAGCAACTGCTAGGGCAAGCGGACATCGTGGGCGCAGGGTGCCAGTAAGTGTTTATCCCCAATGTCACGTTCCACATGGTCTCCTGACAGCTGGCAAGAGAGGTCATCACCGCCTTTGCAGCACTTTGTCTTCGTCTGCACTGAAAGCAGTGGGAAGCTGCATTCAGTTGGAGGAGGGCTTTTTCACGGGGGGCTGGCTGTGTCGCCCACGAGCTGCCGGAGGGACCAGGGTCTTGTTTTCGGTGCTTGTGGCCAGCAGCTCGGTGGCTGTCTGGAGTGGGGAGGTGTGGGGCTGCGTAGCTTCTGGCGCAGGAAGGGCTGGGTGCAGCCGGTCGGCAGGACCTCTTTCCCTGGGGCTTCCTCCCAGTGTTGCGGCCCTGGTGGAGCTGGGAGCTCCCACCGGTATGGGTGTTGATCTTCATCACATGCGGATGAGGGGGCCTAGGGGGATTCGAGTACTCAAACTCCATGGAAAGTTCACAGGAGCAGAAAGAGGTACATCTTTCTCAAGCAAACATATGTGCCCCTCTCCTCTTTTCAACTCTGGAACATATAAAAATTAGACAGATTTCCATTTTAGTACCCACACAGACTGTGTTTTCCCCAGCCTGGTTTTCAGGAGTAGAAGAATCATTTCAACAAGCGCTTCTGACAAAAACCAAACCAAACTGCTCAAACTGCTCCGCCGGTGTAAGCTGAACACGCGGCAGGAGGCATCGAAGCCCAGTGAGTCAAAGTTTGGCAGAGCCGTAAGTGACTGAAAGCGGGTGGGAGGCAGCGCCCGGCGGCTCTCCTCGGGGAGGGCTGGTGCCGGCCGTGGTCCACGCTCCTCTGGCAGCCACGTAGCGCTGCTGTGGAAGTTCCCACTTATCTGGGTCACAAAACCCAGACCTCATCTCTTTAGCATGCCACGTATGAAAGGGCTGTCTGCAGGACGTAGGTATTTGCTTCAGCCTGTTGCTTGCCAGAGTAATTTAGGGCTCAGAAGTACAAGTGGAGTCATAGTGAGTTCCCCTCAATTCATCCATGCGCATGTAAACAGGAAAATAATGGCTAAACAGAATGAAAAATTAACGACTTGGCTTGAGGGAGTTTGCCTGGGGGTGCGGAGGGAGGCGGAGGTGGAGGAGAGGAGGTGAGGGTTGTTTTGCAGAGATGGTACCGGGCAGAAAGCGAGAGGCCGTGTTTACAGCAGCTCACTTTTGGCGAGCGCAGTGCATGCAATTACTGAAGTAAGAGATGTCACTGAACGAATGCATTTGGCAAACTATTTGTGCTTGATCTATGCCGATTTGTGAAGTCTCCAGTGGTTTTCTTTGTCCCTTGGGAAAAAGGGTAGGGAGGGAGAGAAAGTGTCCGGTTGCCATGGCGACAGAGCAGGGTGGAGGAGAGATGAGTCTTATTATATTTTCAATTTTGATGCTCTGTATAAAATGATGTAGGTAATTACACATGTAGTGATTTGCCATGTGGCGGAGCAGCTTCTTTTCTGGATGGTGCATGTCATGCAACTTTATGCTGAGCCCCTTTTAGAGCAGGGACACAAACGTATTGACATTTCGGTGGGAATGTTGCTGGAGAAATTGCAGCACCAGGAAGGAAAGAGGGCGTGACAGCAGCCCTGCTCTCCTTTAAGAAACAGAATAAGATTCAATTAACAAGTTGCCAGTGGAAACCTGGATATAATTATAGCTCTATTATGCTGGCCGTGCTGTTATCCCATAGAAAAAACAGTTTTTAATTAACTTGTGGATTTGGCACCAACACCTACGTGCACCTTGTCAGGATCAAAGTTGGTGTTTCCCCAGTTGGGGCTGTCACTTAATAATAACTAAAGATGCCGGCAGCACCTGCAGACCTGGCCTTGAGTGGGATGCTCTGGGCATGGCTCTTCCCCAGCCAGGGGGAAGCAGGTGTAGCTCTTCCCCTTCTTTTGCAGAAAAGAAAGCAAAACTAGACGTGTGTTATCCTTCCTGGAGGGTTCCTGAACTGGCAGGTCAGCATCAGGGGTGGAAGGAAGGCTGGTGGGACAGCCCGTGTTTCTGGGGGAGGAGTGTGGCGAAGGTGTCTCTCTGAGGTGCCCAGAGGCAGTGTCCTCCATGCAGTCCATGAGATGCTGGGTGCAGTGGGAGCTGGGGGGAGTACAAAGTGTGGCCAGCCTCCAGAACACAATGGGAAGAGACTGATTCTGCATCTTCAGGAGGGGGTATGGAGGAAGGCTCTGCCAACTAGACCTTGCCAAGATACCCACACGCTAAGTCTGTTTGGGTTTTTCTTCTTCCACCTCTTTGCCTGCCGCCTTTCTCAAAGGCAATCCTGAATTACTTGGAGGAAATAAGGATATTTCAGATGTGGCAAACATACTGCTTTTAAAATGCAAATGCGTTGTAGATGCATACACCAGACACTGCTGCTGCTTTTCTTTTGGCACCATTGCCTTGGGAGTGGTTCAGGTTTTGAGTGTAATGCAAAACCAGGAGGGGTTTTCCTATGGAAACACATTTCATTGAGTAGCTTGTTTTTAATGGTGACCTGTGTGGAACGAGTCTGAAATGGAGGACGTTTTTAAAGGAATCCCTCCCAGTGGCATATTCTACTGGCTGCTGGCAGCCAGCAGCTTGGGAATTTCCCAAGCTGGGTGTCGTGCGTAATTTGGTGGTCAGTAATGGATTTCTCTCTGAGAAACTTTTTATAATCTCTTTCTGAACCCACATACATTTTTGGCCACTACCACATCCTATAGCATTCAAATTCACAATTACAAATATGTTTTCTGTGAAAAGATAATACTTTGATTTATTTCAGGCTGTTGTCTGATAGTTTTTCACTGAATTGACACTAGTTCTTGTGCAATAAGCAACTGTGAATAGTCATTAGATAATCCACTTCTCCTTACAATACATGATTTTACCCAGCTCCTATGTCATCTCTTTCTTGATGCTGCCCAGGCTGAGCCTGTTCTGTGTCTTCTTGCATGGAAGGCTCTCCATGCCCACGTACATCCTTCTCAGCCCTGTTCCTGTTCCACTGTGCCCTATGGTTACTTGGTGGCTCATTCAACTTTGAGGCGTCAGATAGAAATCAACGGTACCACGCATTTATCTGAATTGTGTCACCCTTTGATTGCATTTTTAGGTCAAGTCAGAGGAGGCAGGTTTATCCCTGTGTATGCAGTTTGCAACAGCAAGTTGAGAGTTAACAGCAAAATAATAAAAGATACTCTAAAAATAGTTGCTGAAATGTTTCCTCATTTTTTTTTTGTGTGACCAGTACACTACAAAAATGTGACATTCGTAGCAAGCCAAGGGGTATAAAGAGCCGGTGAATGACTTCATAGAATGTTTCTCCACCTGGAATGTGTTGTTTGCTTCATTTAAGATGTTCTCACCATGTGTCTTCGAGCTGTTGGTGTTACTGTATCATCTCTCTGCGAAAGAGGTTGCACCACTGGTAAGCAGTAACACGAAAGGGGAGCTGTGACCATGCAGACAAACCAGGAGATCTCTGCGTCCGTGCAGACTCACAAACCATTCAGGGCTTCTTTTTTTTTTTTTCCCCCTTTTGTAGTGATAATCAGAAAGACAATAAAATGCAAAATCTGCAGCATGGTCGTTCTAGGCCGGCAAAAGCTGTACAGTGGTTACAGGATTGCATGAGCAGCCAGGACGGTCTGATGATGGAATTGAACGCTGACCGTGGGCTAACCAACCTCCAGCCTCCTGGCCTCAGAGCGGCTGGGTGATCAGACCAGTGCAGGGATAAAATACAGTAGGGTGAAATAATGCAAATGGATTTTCCCCTCTTCAGAATGGATCTGGAAGAAGTCTTTGCAAGGTCAACCTCAGCTGTGCCGGACCCTTGCGTTTGGTCCCGGCAGAACTTCGAGATTTGCTATTTGCAGACACGGGTGTGCTCGTGGTCGCTCACAGATCGGCCAGTGAAGGAGCACGCTGTGGGGTATTTTTACTGGGACTCCATGTGTGATCTCAGGACGTCGCTGGGAGCACCAAGTGACAATTTCAGGTGTCACTTCTGATTACATGTTAATAGTGGGGCTGCCCTGAGGGATGCCCCACTTACACAGGAAAGTGGTTCTGGAAAAAAAAGTGTTGGGTGTTTTTTTTTCATTTTTCATCTTAATATCTGAAAACGAAGAGGAAAACTTGTGCTTTACAAGCAGCCAACAGCCTGCGGACCCCATTTTGCAAGCCACCTGCTGCGCTGAATCTACAGTACTTTGAGCTGTGATCATTTTTGCTCTTGCAGAAGGCAAAGGTGCTGGCAGAGTCCCGAGGTGATTTGCGAGCAGTAGGGTTTGGGTGCCTGGCCTCAGCAGCTCCCCAGGTTTTTCCCAGCCTGGCAAGGCTTGCGAGAGCGATGACAGCGTGCTGCTGAAGCTCTGTTTTCTTAAGGCATGCCATAGGCCTGATGCAGTTTTGATGGGAATGGAGAATGGTGCTGAATGAAGTGGCTGTGTGGCCAGGAGGAATCGATCAGTTTTTTTATTCAGAGCATGCATAGAAGTGCAAAAAAGCCAAAAAATTGTTCTTGATTCTGTTCACTGCATTGGGGTTAATCCAGTGAAACACAGCAAAATACAGAGCTTTTTCACAAACTGTTTTCCACCTGATGGAAACACTTCAGTTATTTTAAGTCACGGAAATCCTGTGTTTCCTCAGCAGCTGTTACAGTAAAGATGACTGGTCATTTTGCATATATATTTGTATTGCTGGAGGTTCTTTTTCATTTTATTACTGAATGGCTCTTTACAAACAGCAGATCTTCAGCTGATTAAGTGGCTGGACATTTGACATAAGGTTTCCTGAAGTCTCACGTTAAAAGACAGTTGCGTGGGATGGACGTGACGATTATTACATGGGTAGGAAATTTACTGAAACACCAGAAATGGTGAAGAGAAATGGCAGCATATAGTCTGTGAAAGGGGTGACTGGGATTACCACGAAGTTTGATATTGGGCACGTTTTGGTATAAGACATGGAGGCAACTTGAAAGAAGACCACATGTCTTGACTCTGAAAGAAGGCGCTAAATGGGGCCACCACAAATACACCAGTAATGGTACAAAACTGTACAAAGAATCATAATTTTTGTCATAATATAGAAAAATGGGATGGAGCCTGGAAAACACAGAGGCAGTTCATATAAGGGAAATAATACGAAGGGAAAAAAAGTGAGGGAATATAGGAGAAATGAGAGTGAGGGCTGGAAGAATTAGGTAGCCTTGTGATTTTCCATTTAAAAGTTGCAAAATCCTTCCTCTCTCCTGGGTCTCTGGAGTGTGGGTGTTCATGGAGCCAGACCTGTTCTTGTCTGGGCAGGGAAGGTGGGTCGTTTGGCATGAGAGGCACAACACTTGCATCAAGCATCAGCGAAGAAAGTGGTGGTCTGTTCTGGCTGTAAGGTGTTTTCTGTAAGTGCTGTTTAAATTCTGTCAGTGGCAAAAAAAGGGAGGAGTGGACCTTGTTTTTCAGGCAGTATCACTTTTAAACCAGAATGGTACAGGCAGAGTTTGTGTACATTTTTGCCATTAAACAAGGCCATTAATTTTGAGCTTNCAGTTNGGACCTTTTGCTAAAGTCAAAATGCTTGGTGCTNCAGTCCTTGCAACTGNTGTATTGTACAGTGACAAACAAACCNTGTGCTTTGCTCTGTCCTTCTTCGGAACTTTTGACTCTGGGTGACTGAATTTCAGGACACATGCTTTATGCTTGTTGCAATGGATGTTGTTTACCTGGACCATAGTAAAGCCTTTGACACCTTTTCCCACAGCGTTCTCTTAGAGAAACTGGCTGCTCATGGCTTGGGCGGGTGTACTCTTCACTGGCTAAAAAACCGGCTGGATGGCCGAGTGCAGAGAGTGGTGGTGAATGGAGCTAAATCCAGTTGGCGGCCGGTCACGAGTGGTGTCCCCCAGGGCTCAGTTTTGGGGCCAGTCTTGTTTAACATCTTTATCAATGATCTGGATGAGAGGACTGAGTGCTCCCTCGGAAAGTTTGCAAATGACACCAAGCTGGGCAGGAGTGTCGACCTGCTTGAGGGTAGGAAGGCTCTGCAGAGGGGTCTGGACAGACTGGATCCATGGGCTGAGGACAACTGTATGAGGTTCAACAAGGCCAAGTGCCGGATCCTGCACTTGGGTCACAACAGCCCCATGGGGAGGAGTGGCTGGAAAGCTGCCCGGCAGAAAAGGACCTTGGGGTGTTAGTCGACAGCCGGCTGAACATGAGCCAGCAGTGTGCCCAGGTGGCCAAGAAGGCCAACGGCATCCTGGCTTGTGTCAGGAGCAGTGTGGCCAGCAGGAGTAGGGAGGTGATCA
>Ga0065711_1037126_pt1 | contig 20166 bp, 16 predicted proteins | sample Hoacrofraction12_FD_59098 | JGI IMG/M metagenome (GOLD analysis project Ga0065711, IMG submission 59098) | Hoatzin crop microbial communities from Cojedes, Venezuela - Epithelial fraction 12 v2 (version 2) | ecosystem: Host-associated > Birds > Digestive system > Esophagus > Crop | place... | reverse complement strand
TCCCCAGTTCAAGAAAGATGAGGAGCTACTGGAGAGAGTCCAGTGGAGGGCTACGAGGATGATGAGGGGACTGGAGCATCTCTCCTACGAGGAGAGGCTGAGGGAGCTGGGCTTGTTCAGCCTGGAGAAGGCTGTGAGGGGACCTAATAAATGCTTATAAATATCTGAAGGGTGGGTGTCAGGAGGATGGGGCCAGACTCTTTCTAGTGGTGCTCAGCGACAGGACAAGGGGCAATGGGCACAAACTGAAGCACAGGAAGTTCCGTCTGAACAAGAGGAAGAACTTCTTCCCTCTGAGTGTGACGGAGCACTGGAACAGGCTGCCCAGGGAGGTTGTGGAGTCTCCTTCTCTGGAGATACTCAAGACCCGCCTGGACAAGGTCCTGTGCAGCCTGCTGTAGGCAACCCTGCTTCGGCAGGGGGGTTGGACTAGCTGACCCACAGATGTCCCTTCCAACCCCTACCATTCTGTGATTCTGTGATAAATACGTTAGAAATGTCACACTAGATTAGGAAAATGTTCCTCTCTCCCATCAGAACATATTATGTTCTAATTCTAAGATGGTGCTTTTACAGGGAAGCAGTCTTCTAGAAAAAATGAAATCTAACACTCAATTCCAGACCATTTCAGAGATGAACTGAAGAAATTATTTCAAATTGAGGAACAAACACTGAGCCTTTCCCAGAGACTTTTTGTTGCAAATATTTCACAATCTGTATGCTTTGGTCTGTTGACTAGTATATTTTCATTGACTTACTGAATGGGTATTGATAATTTCTTCGATGGAGATATATATGACAGGTTTGCTAAGGGTCACCATGTCAGAGTATTCATCGATATTGAATTTCTCCTCTGGTTCAGGAACATCACATGCTGCTTGAAAAAAGTTCCTAAGAGAAAATAAGAAAGACTTGAATAATTGTCCCCAGTAAACTCACTTCAGTTAGCCTGTATTAAAAAAAACACAATCAAGTCTTTGACATACATTATATTTCTTTTTTAATGTGCAGTCTACACTTAGTGTTTGAAAGAACCTTATAGAGGGAACGCATTTACACATCCACACAAATGATGAAGCGTTCCAACTGTGGTAAATTTTAAACACTTAGAGAAGTCTGTAGTTAATGCTCTAGAAGTTATGAAAGGATTTCCCTAGAAAGACTTTCCAGTCTTATGAAGGTACTTTGTAGTATGAAGTGTGCCGAGAAGAAATTTTTTTAAATAGCTGCACAAAATTACCACTTGGCCTACAAATGTTTAAATTGCTGTTACTCAGAAATTGAGCTGTTTGTAACGACAGAAAATGTGGTATTGTTTATAAATGCAAGAATCTTAAGAGGAAAAAATGCAAAATAAAATATGGTTGAAGCATTACTTTGACATGACTGGCACGTACATGGATAGCCGAGACCTGGTCTCAGAGAGACAACAGATGTCTCTCCAAGCCACTGACAGCTTCCGGGATGTGCACAGACAACCAAGAAACAGCAAGATCCTTCTGTCAGAGGACCACTTTGTTTTCCAAAGGGAGAGGACCTCAATTCAAGCAGCTGGGAAAGGTAGGGTTTTGAATGAGGCCTACCTACAGTGATACTGCAGGAGCTGTCTTGCCTTCACTGTGCCAGCCCTGCACTGTTGAGGACAATGCATGTTTCAGGCTCAGAAGTCCTTTAAAGTTGTATTAGGGGAAGAAGAAAAAAGAAAAAAAAAAAGGCTGGGATTCCTTAGTTTGGAGATGACAAGCTGAGAGATATGCTCAAGTTGCAGAAAATGACAGTGGTGTTGCATGAGATGGGTGCAGAATTCATTCATCAAATCCGACAATGGACAAGGGGGTATGTAATGAAACTAGCAGGAAAATATTAATTTCGAATAATGAAAAGAAGCACTATTTTAACTGACACGTAGCAAACTTCTGAATATGGCTACAGAAGGACGTTGTGAAGGAAGAAGGTTTAAAAAAGTTTGGCCAAATTCCTGCACAAGTTCATAAATGCACAGTAAAAGATCTATGCAGGGCTGGTAACTTTAAACGTAGCCAATACTGCAATTGCAGTTACTGGATGAGAGCAGCCACTGTTGCTGCCTAGGGAGGGTTTGGTTAAAATATAGAGCGCAGTCATCCAGAGACTCAGTTTTGTGTAAAGTTAGCTTAATTAGGAGACAGATTTTTCCTTTTGTAGTGACCAAAGGGCCAACTAAAGAAGGCTCACTTTCATTAGCATTTGGTATTCTAGCTAAAACACTTTCTACCTTGTTGTTTCTTCAGGTTTAAGTCATGCCCTTAAATACTTCAATAAACAGAATGTCTTAGTTTAAGTATCTTTGTGTTCATGGCTGTTCTCTCAAGGAAATGCATTCTATGAACAATGCATTTGCTTTCAAGAAGGGCAGACACTAAAGGTAGAAGTTCTGAAAGTGAGTTTGTCACAAGACTCAACACTTCAAGCAAATAACAGTAATCACCCAAAAAGGTGGGCAATAATCACAAAGAACTTGTGACCTAGAGTGTAGCAAAACATGCAGTTTCCTATGGCTGTGCAAGGTGAAAGAATAAAATCTGTGAGAAATCTCTCAGCAAAGATGAAAGAATAAAAAAAACCCCACAACTTTTTCCTGATCAATAAGTTTTTTTCCTCAGACAAAACATTCAGCTGTGCTCCCAACCCAAAGAACACATTATTTCTGCTGGATAATGATTCACCCCACACTGCTCTCATAGTCTGTGTTTGCAGTAAGGAAGCCGAAAGGCTTCCTTCCAGTGAGAATTTCTTTATGGTAGATCACTCAACATTTTTAACTGTGAGCCAGGGAATTCCTATAAACAAGGAGTCCCCACTGCCTTACTCATCCTAGAGGAGAGATCTTACTGTGTAGCTATCTGTGAGGGACTTTGCGTACCTGAACTTCTGGTATGTCTGCGAGAGGTAAGTGTTCATAGATGACAGATGTTCATTCTCTCCTTCAAAGAGTTTATTAGAAGCAGCATGCTGAAGGACTTTTGCCACACAACCTAGGTTCCTCCTCTGGTCAGGGTGTATCTGGCCCCCAGCTGTCATATCAATTATATCAAAACCATCAGGAGCAACAATGGCAGGGTTCATGTAGCGATAGTACAGGAGGTTGCCAACAATCTAAAAGAAAAAAAATTAAGAGATCTTTGCCTTGCATACAGTAATTACATGTTATAAAACATGATCAATCATTTCTACTTCTGAATTAGACCATAGGAACTGGTGCTAGAAGAACCCCTAAGACATAGGTGTTACGAAAAAGGCTGTGGTCTTTTCTAAGATGTGTCTCTTACAACAATACTGTGAACATCAGTTATGGACTTTTACAACCACATTTCAATTTTGTACTGGCTTTAGGTCAACAAATGCAAGGCATTGAGTTGAACACAAACACAAATACAACTCTCCGCTCTTCTAGATTTTACCAGGTTCAGCTCCAGAGGCTTATTTCCCTGAAGTGCTACAGATATCTGCCAGCATTTAATGCATTCATTGACAAGGGACCCATTGTTTCTTATGAGGACTGCATCCAGCCCTAAAAGACTCTGGAACAGATCTTCCAAACTGCAGTTTCTATAATGATGTTACAGTAACTTGTATTGTGCTGATGGTGGCTTCAAATTGTTCCTTATCTCAGAAACAGGCAGGACTTTTCTTTCTGCAATTTGCCCCAGCTTTTGTGTAGTTTTCTGCAGAACTTCCAACTTACATACTTAAAGTCTTTCATCTGGGTGCCTTATGCTCCATTTGCTACTTATCTTTTTTCATAAGATGAGCAATGCCTTAATCTATATTGCTGGAGTGATGGACAGAAGTGCCCCATAAATGCTGCTTGTAAGGATTTCCAATGCATTGTTAAAACACACAAAAGCAGAACTAGTATTTCAGCTGAGGAGTCTGAAATCCTCTAGGCACCAGGATATATGTATATATGTATCTTTTAAACATTGAACAGTATCTTTTCGAAAAATAACAGGGAAATCCTATTGAAATGAATACTTTGTAATTTTAGAACTATTTCATTAAAGACTAATGAAAACATCTTTATTGACGTGCAGATAGTGCTAATTCGAGAGTTGTGAGACTCTCAGCTGGCTGGAAGGCTCATGGAGCAATTCCCCTTAGCCCTCTGAAAAGGCACCGTGGCTGTAGTTGGTTAGCAATGGCCAGTGTGCTGGTACCATACTTATCACTCTTTACTCTTCAGTCTGTACAAATGTTATTCCTACAACATTTACAAGCATCTTAAATAAGTGTAATCTAGTGATCCACTGGCAAATAATTTTTAGAGCCCTTTCTCATTGTTTTTAAATTACAATATTAATGCAATTTAAAAAAATACTTTATGTTTTAATATGTGAACAACTTCAGTTGGGGGGGGGAGGGGAAATGAAGACCACAGTATTCTCCATGAAAGAACTGCTGGTGGTAAAGACCATAGTACAAAGTCAAAACCCAAGATGATTCGGATAAACTCCAACCCTGTAACAACAGTTACTATCCACAACAGGTTGAGCACTGCCTTCCATAAGAATTGCTGAGCACCCAGATTAAGAAAGCTAGGTTGTGGCGACAGGATTCCCTTCTCCTCCCCTTCCACCACCGCTTTGCAACCCAAGAAGAGCCAAATTCCTTCAGTAAAGGCTAGTGTTCTCAGTTCACTATAATGCTTACTGTCAACAAAAATCCCTTTTGGCATTAAAAGAACAAGCAGTTGGCAGTTTGCACTCAGAAGTTTACCTTTAGTAGTTCATCTTCTGTTGCATCTGGGAATTTCTCATGGAGCGAGCTCTTCAGAACTTTGGCTATATATCTCATTCCATAACTACATGTAGAATAGAAGAAAAGTATCGGAAAGACTTAGATGAAATACAAGACAGTCATTCTATTCAGTCAAGTCACTTAGAACACAAAACTAGATGATAATGGGAAATACAGTAAGTTTCAGGTACAGGGAGACGTTCACAAGGTTGCCAAAGCAGCGTAGGACGAGTGGCGAAACCACTCCCTCTACTGGTGAAGCAATTCGAGAGGTACGTATCACAAGCCAGGTAATTTGAAAGGCTCTCCATTGCTGGGTTTCAAGTGAAGCTTCACTGTGCACTTGAACTGCAGCTTGGAGAGTCCTAACTCAGCACTTACGGCATCATATTGAGAGAAGAGAATATGGATGTGAGAACTTTGTCAGTTACGGCTCGCAAACTCTGAATCGATGATTCCAGTTTACTGATCACTTCTGTGTGTGTTAATGCTTGTTCTGTGGTTACATCGTATGGCAATTTGCTGCAAATCAAACAGAGATTAAACCAAGCTAAATGTATTTGAGAATAAAGTACCTGGTTTTTTGCTTCATAAGGGCCATCAGTGAACAGAGAAACAGCAGACAAATACAGTTGAAGTTGGCTAAGTAACGAAAGTCTCAGATGCATTATCTTCCTTTTTTTGTAGAGGGTAGTTTAAGTGGGTGTACACATGCCATCATGTACCTCCCCTTAATTACAAAAAGGGAATCCTAATTTAAGGCATGCATCTCCACATCCCAGTCCCAGAATAGCTCCTCAAAAGCCTGGGACACTACTAACAGGCTGTTACAAAACCCAGGAAAATGGCTATAAATTCTTCCATGGCATAGTTACTACACTTGTAAAGAGTAAGTAATTGACTTTTGAAGTTCATGACAAGGAAAGTGATCCATTTTTTGTTCAGAACAGGTTAAAGCACCTGTTTTTCAAGCACCTCTCCCTAAAAACTATAATTGCACTGCAAAAAGATGGGAGAGAGATGCATGGGCACAAGCACAATTTGTCAGAGAAGGGAAGGGAGACCAGAACTGAGGGATCTCTCAGGTACTTAAATGGTACAATATGTCCAGCTTCCTCACTCACCTGGCCTCACCGGTCTGCATTTCCAGCTGGTTTACCCATGACTTGTACACATCCACAGGACTAGTGTTGATTATGAGGGACTTGTCCTCCATGATCTCCTTCACCACCGGGGCCAGGAGCTGGCGCAGTGTGTTCTGTCCACGAGCACCTCGATTGAAGCTGACAACCATCTTAATGACGGTGGGGTTTCCAGTAACAATATCCTGTATCTGGTCTACCTTAGAGCTGTATCAAGAACAGAAGACTACTCAGATCTAACTTATGTATGCAGTTATCCATGTTTTCAAAACCCACACTTTAAAAATTATCCTATTTCTATGTAGAATCATGTTTATGCAGTCGCTTTCTTAGGCTTTTATATTAAACAAGATATAGAAACTGCTACCTGAATTCTGCATGTGTTATAACAACCTCCCTGGAACATAGCATAGTTAGTGGCAGCTAATATATACCTGATTCAGGCCCAAATGCCTGTTCAGCAAATATCTGTTAAGAGCATAAAATAAGATTTTATTGTTTCAGGATAAGCCACCACTCTCCACTTACAGTACTTACATTTCCACTGAGAAAAAAAAAGACTTTCTCCACCCTTAAATACTCAAGCACAAAAGCAAGAAACACTAGTGTATTTTTTTCAAGCAATTTCTCCATACAAGAATATTATCCACCATAGAAGGATTTTTTCCTGATTGGAAATAGCTTGAATTAATGAGTAAGTTACTCTAAAAGCTAATTTCTCTAATAACAAAAATTTGTATGAAATTTTACAGCAATTTAGACATCAAATTCTTTTAGGTATGAAGTATTCATTGAACTGTCTGCAACACAAATTAACTGAAGTTTTCTTGTTGAGTGCACATACTTTATCTCCTCTTCTAGAGCAGTTTTGAAGAGTTTGAGAAGCAGATATTCTTCTCGTTGATTTGAGGCATAGTTGTATAGAGTGAAGATGACTGTATCCATAAACTTTGTTGATTTATTTTGTGGCATCTGGAAAATCAGCTTTGCCAGATACGTGGGATTAGTCTACAAAACAAACAAATGACTTGAATGCTATTGTCCAGGACAAGCTACCCTCACGTGGGGGGCAGCGCTCTCTACATTTCTATTAACACCAAGAGCATTTATGTTGATTCCCATATATGTCACTTTTCCACACTGGCTTTACTTGTTTCCAAATCCTAATGGATAAGAAACACTGAATTACTGCACAATTAGATATCTGTGAGTAGCACCAGTAAGGATTTTATTTGTAGTCTCAGAACAGTACCTCTGTCTGTTGGGTCTGTGAATCTGATGACAATGACAATTTACTAAACGACAATGGCTATGTACCAAGAAGACATTGCATACTACATCTTCACTTAAGTACTAGAAGGCATCTGCCCTTGGAAGGTCTAAAACTCTTCCAGAAAAACTTCAATGAGATGATGAGATAAAAAGAGCACAAGAACAGATGCATTGTACACTGTCAGCTGCATAGCAGACAACTTCCTTTCCACAACATCTAAAGCACAGCAATAGTGACAGTAATTTACAGGGACTAAAAGACATATGGAGGAAAACATTTCTTTTTGGCTTCAGTATGGACTGAAGTTACTTTTAAGAAAAAATCAGCTATATTTCTTGCACGATTTACAGCAAGGATTTTCTCAACTACAGGAAATATTAGAAGGTGATGATAGTATTTGCTGCAGTCTGCACACTACTTTGGAAATCTTTTTGCAATCACTACTACATTTTACCAAAACAAGCGAAGTATTTCTAATTTTTCCTTCGCAATATGTTGCTATGTTAATTTTTACATTAAGATTTACCTGTAAAAGGTAGAATAAATGTTGATAAGCCTCCAGTTTCTTTCTTCTCTCTTTACTCAAGCCTTTGATACCCTGTTTGTCAACCATAACCATCTCTTCCAGCTGACTTTTGCTCTTTTTGTTAAGTTTCTTACTGTGCAGTACCACATCCTGCAGACGGGTGATCAGAAGTCTAGATTATATATTCACAAAAAAGGCAAACTGGAAAAATCAACATTTCCATAACTATGTTAAATGCGATATTCCTTCAAGGGCTTTTAGCAACTTTTTATATTTTGCAGCTCTATTTACTAACCAGTATTTTGAACATCTTTATCTTGTCACCAGAATGGCTGTCTGGGCAACCTGATCTCTTCTACAGACTCGTTCATTATTTAGTTAACAATGAACGAGCTCTTAAATATCATCAGAAGTCTACTCCATTCTGCCACAGAAAAGATGCTTAAAATCTGCCAAGCAATTACTATTGTCCACAAGTAGCAAAACAAAGAGTGACATTCAGTAGCTAACTGACATACCACTCAGGACAACAGAACCACCTCTACCACAAGGTATTTTGACAAGATTACTCAGGACAGGGGTATTTATCTAACTGAGGCCAAGCACTGGCACAGGTTGCTCAGGGAGGTTGTGTAGTCTCCATCCTTGGAGATATTCAGAAGCTGCCTGGACACGGTCCTGGGCAAACTGGTCGATCAGAGGGGTTGGAGCAGGTGACCTCCAGAGATCCTTTCCAGCCTCAGCCATGCTGTGACTGTGTAATCCTGAGCTCCTGCAACACATGGAAGTGCTCAGTGCATGCTACCAAGGGAGCCCGAACAGAGCCTGCTGACCTGGAGAGTGATTCTGTTTTTCACCAGCAGTCCAATCTTTATATCCATTAAGTTCAAGTCCTTCTCCAGCTGTTGATTGGATCGAATTTTTGTAACCACTTCTTCCCTTAACCGTGTTACTTCTAGTTCTTCTTGGAAGTCTAAGTCACTTTGGTCCAAGAGGTAGGCAAATTTGCGCAGGACAGTCAAGGGTGGATTTTCAGCACCAACTACAGTTGAAGTAAATAGGCTTGTTAGTTGACATAACACTGAACACCCCTAAAACGCCCAGGAAACTGAGCACTGTGCAGAAAATTTTGGAACTGCAGAGAGAAGTTTATGCCAGACAGAGAAATATCTTCGTCATACTGTGCAAGTACAGCTATCCAAAATAGTTTCATCTGTAAAACAATTGTTTTACAAACACCTGCACTTGATTTTGAAGGGGAATAGGAGACTGAGAAATCCCAGGTGAAAGTTTTAAAAAAAAAAAAAAACAACAATGGAACACAGTAATATACTTCTTCCCAAATACACACAACATTCAAACTGTTACCACTTACTTAGTGTTCTGTAGTCCTCCCTGGCTTTGTTTGCTCTGAGAAATGCTTGTATCTTCACAATTTCATCATTCTGGAAGGGACCAAGATTAGGCAAAAGAACCTAGTTATGACACATTTCTACTCAGAAACACAGTGCAGAACCTGCACCCTTTCCTGAGATTCCCAAAACTGCCCATGCAGTCATATACCCTATTTTAACACTTCATGTTCAAAACAGAGAAAAAAGACTTACATGATCCTTGAAGTATTGCAGCCGTTTCCTGTAAGCTCTCTTTGCTAGCCACATTTTGACCCATGACTGAATCTGAAAATTAAACAAAATTAAATAAAAACTTAACAGACGCTGCGCAAAATGTTTTGTGTGTGTGTGCCTTAAGCTCACTTCTGACAGTTCTGTTCTGCAGACATGTTGTTCTCACATGCTCAGGGCTAGAGAGGACACTACCACTGGGCTCCTACAGTCCAGTGACCAGATTAATGGGCTTCGACTGAAATAGCAAGTTGAGTTCAAGGCTCTTAACATCCACGTGTAGCATTATCTTTGGAAGTAATTTCTACCTTCAAGTTTCAGCTCTCAGTTGTAAACCAGACTCCTGCAGAGACGGGAGATCAATATCCCATCTGCAATCTACAATCTACTCATGACATAGTACACTATTAGCATCTCAGAAAAGTGAACACTTTTCAGACAGATAGACTTGACAGCTTTTAATGAAGTGATAACACACAGTCAGCTCAAATATTTTCTAATTTCGTGTTATCAAAAGGGAAGTGTAAGGAAATCTCTATTATGAGCCACTCAAGTTCAGCAAAGCCTGATAGAAGTCAAACACAGAGCTTTCAAGAAGCAGTTTTATTTAAGGTGTCAATTAAATGACTTTCAACACCGTGCGAATTTCTAGAGCACAAGTCCCTCCAGTTTGTGTTCCCAGTCTCTGATTCCCAAATGGTGGAGGACCAAGCCAAAGAATAAAGCACGCTCAATGCCCAAAACAGAGTGGGATCTTACCTTAACTATAGCAGCAACGTTGCCTTGAAGCACCTTTAATCTGTCAACATATCTTTTCCTTTGTTTGACTCCTTTCCAGAAAGCCTATTTTATAAAAGACAGGAGACCATTGTTACTAATCTGGAACTAATATTTATTAAAATCCACATATATACACTAAAATCATTAACTGTGTCTATATCTTGTAAAGAAAAACTGCCATTGTGGTAAAAAGGTAACTACAGTGTAAGCAAGCTTTCCTCTATACTTTTAAGGTGCCTGAATACTTTGCATGTTAATTTTGGCCAATCTCAGCACAAACACTTTGTTTTCCCATGCTATTTATTTCCCTCCCCTGAAGACATCCTTACTTTTATCACCAGTACACCCACATCCTTTAGCACCTCAGTCACTTGCTTCATTCCACACAGATTCTGCTAGCTCTTGCCCATTACATCCAAAAGCTGTCCCCTACCTAGCTGGCCCCCATTGTTCTTGGCCTGGACTCCTACCCAAGTCTCTGGTCTTCCACAGTCACTCAGGATCATCTTGTACCACAGATAACCACCTCCCAGTTCCCTCACGTGGCTCTCCCTTTGCTAGTTCAGAAGCAAACTCTTGGCCAGAAACACAACGACAGGGATAATACAGACACTCTTACAGCCTTTACCATATTTTACCTTTCATCCCTATCCAGACAGAGGCACCAATCTTGTACTCTACTTGCTGTCTTTTCACAAGTTATTTCTATTTTAATGCCCATAAAAAACAATCAGAGCGCAACATTGTTTACCTGTATTTCTCCATATGTTTGAATCCGTTCACAGACCCTGAATTCCTCAAAGAACAGTACAGTCATTTACTGGGCTCAGACACCATGCCAGAAAATGAAAAGTCAATCCCAATGACAGCTGCTAGCGGTAATGGTATTTATCATCATGAATTGTTAAATTGAGCTACTATAGATTAAAAAAATCAGTTGTACGTTTTTCTGTATTTTTTTTGGGGGGGGGGTGTCACTGATTTTTTCCAAAGACTGGAATAAATTGATTCTAACAGGAGATGGCTATTTCACCATTTTAAGCCAATGTGCATGCATTTGTCAGTGTTCACACCCTCAGCAGAAAGTTTTCTTTATACTCCTTTGAAGTTCAGCAAACTGAAGACATACAAGAAATACTGCCAGAGCTTGAGAACACTGGGAAAGCTGCCACTCCCTACCCCAGCTATGACTTGATGGAGCAGAGGCAAACCACTTCCAAGAGGGGGTAGTCTAGAAAGGAGCGTATTTCTTAAGTCATGCTTTGAACTGCTGCTAAATGAAAACAGGCAGACAGACCTATTTGAGAATTTTATCAGTGATGGTAATTGGCCACATCACTGGTCACACGCAAAAAGTTACCCAAGCCATGTTACCTTCTTGTTCTAGAACAATACCTGTATTTTGATGGCAGATGGTTCCTGGTTTTGAAGGTACGCTTTTCTCTCCCGATAATTTTTTCTGACTAAGAATCCCCTTGCTCGGGCTTGCAGCTGAACAATCAGATTTTCATTAGCAAGCCACAGCTGCTTTCGATTGTAATCTGCCATAACTTGCCCAACAATGCTCTGTTAAGACATCATGGAAAAAGGTCATTTAAAAGCAAAAAACCCCAAGCCAAAACCATCCTGTAATTTGGTCTGTATTCTTTCCATCATCTGTACATCTTATGTTCTTCCCATACAAGCCTCTCTGATTTATCCCTAGATTTTAATCAGTATCAAGGACAAGTTACTTTGCCACCACTGAAATTTATGTGAAGGGTAACTAGACTCTTTTCAAGCCTCAGTTATTCAGCTGGATATGCTATTTTGAGACAGTTTTTTTTATACTTCAGGAGAGTTCTGCTTTCCTAATACTTAGAAGATTTTCATAGAAGTCCAACATCTAGAAATACTGACTGAATCAGGGGGCTCTCTATAGAGAAGCACACTCAAGTATTGCTGCAGCCAGAATTTCAGAAAGACCTACACTGTGACTTGAGCTGTTTGTGCAGCAGAATAAACCTGTCATTTTGGTGGGCTGCATCAGAATAAAAAAAACAAATTGCACAGAAACTTGTGTGATCTACTTTGTTCGAAGTTATATTTCATGTTAACACAAAGCCTCTACAGTAAGGGAGTTTAGGTATCACATTCATCCTATTGAACTTGGAGATACAAGAGTGCTGTCAGATGATTAGATTTAAACATAAAACGGTGCTTTCACCTGCCCTCAAATATGGCATGAAATTCCTGGTCACAGGCTAATGCGAAGTCTAAAAAATATGAAAGGATATGAAAGCAATCAAACTTTCCTCCATCAGTGTCTGCTGGTGGCCATTAAAAGGAATGCTGTAACTTCCAGTTAGGAAGTCCCTGAACCATTGTCAGACATCAGACAGGAGGCTGTGCTATCACTGTCTGCTTAAACTTAAGTTGCTGCTATTGTCAGAAGCAGATACTGAGCTAAAGTTATCTTCAGTCTCACCCAGCACAGCCTTTTCCCTTGATATTGCCATGTCTTGCTATCTCTCTCAAATGTTTACTTTGCATTTGCAATAAAAGCAAATGTTTTGGTCACTTACCTGTATTTCTTCACCAGTTAACCATGAATTTTTTGGTACAACTCCTTCAGGGGCAACACAGGTACCTTCCTCAGTTTCCACATTGTAATAGTAATCATACATGTTTTTCATTATCACTTTAATCCATGGACTTTCATTAGAATCTAAAAGTAATACATACTGTTAGCACAAACTTGTGCCCTGTTATGCTGATAAATTACAGCGCTCTCTACCCGTTTCTCATCTCTGCATTTATTCCGAAGCCATTTTACATGCAAAGCCACCACATATCTTGGGCCAGTTTGTAATATGGATGTTTGCAAAATATCCTGTTAGGTGGATCAGAATCACTCTTCTAGAATGAAGCAGCTATGAGGCTGGTACAGATCCACTGCCAGTTTCTCCAAACCCCAACGTGCCAAGTTAGTGCTTGCTCCTGAAACATCACGTGCTACATCTTCCATCATCATTCACGTAAGTGGAAGTGAGACTAGTGTTATAAAAAATGTTCTTGTCTTCTGGCCAAATGCTGGACTTATTGACACTTAGCTCACACTGAACATTTCCTATATCCACATCACTGTCTTGTTTAGTGCTTTGGTAAACAAGGCTGTATCCTGACAAGCAGGAAAAGCCTCATTTCCTCGTGGATGAATGTCCCCAAGGTAAAGCTGATAAGGTCAGTTGTGCAAAATGCCCCCTCCAAACTAGTGTTGCAGGATGAAACTTGCCCATCTCCTTTAAGAAAGTGCACTACATTAATGGTAACTTTTTTTAAACTGTTAGGTAATCTTGGCTGCGTTAGCTATGACCGGCTTGCAGCTCTAACATGACAGAACATCCCATCATCTTGCTATGGGCGGATTCTAGCCCCAGCTTTTGTTGATACCTGCTGCTCTGGCAACGCGCAGGGACTATAAATGGGCCATGGACACTCTGGCAGAGCCTGGCATGATCTTTGGCAGTAACCCACAGGGCTGAAGTGTGCAGCCTAACCCTGCTAACATCTGCTAACAGAGGGAAAAAAAAAAAAAAATATCAAGGAGTAATATGATCTTCTGAGAGGATGGACTAGTCTATTGACAATCACAGAGAAGCTGCCCTAAATTCACCCAGAGGCTAGTTTGAGATGATAGAAAGTCTTGGCTGGACTCTGGAAATAGCTAGATTCATTTCTCAGCATGTACTGTGGTCTGGATAATGTGTGCAACAGTTCAGCATCACGTAAAATGCACTTGGGCTAATTTAACATTTCTCAAAAGATTTAAAACCAGCAACTATCTTCCTCAGTTTGCAATGATTTTAGGTAAACTTTCTATGCTAGTTTTCTAGTTGCCTCAGTGGTATTAACACATGGAACTGTCCTATTTTGGAAGACTTTTACCTTCTCTAGTTTTCAGTTTCTTGGCTTCGGAGAGGTTCCTGAAGTAGGTTTCAGCACACTCAGGAGTTACGCGTAAACCAAACTTGGACTGCAGTATCATCAGGATTGACTGTGAATCACCCTTCTCCAAGCTCTTGTTAATCACTGATGTTCCAACAGCCACTAGGGTAAAATAATGGCATAGAAAATAAAGTAGTTTATGTTCTATATACCCACAACTCTAGCCTCCAGCAACTTTGATAATGGACTTCTAAGGCTGGCACACACAGACAGCACAACATACAGGGCAATTCAGTGCTTCACCCATTTGCATCCTCCTTCATGCTTGTAAGGACAAGTATTTCAGAGAACAGCAAGCTTGTTAGATAGAAAGCGTGCACTCTGCCCAGGCTGGGATGCAGCCAGAGCACAACAGAGTGGTCTGAGAGCATAGCTCATCATACCGTAAGTGACACACCAGCACAGGGGTTGAGTGTGGCAGGTACCCTCCCCACTCAGCCTGCCTTAACAGACAGCCCATCATCTGCTGATCACTTGGAAGCCTTCTAGAGATGCATGAAATCATTAGGTTATAAGCTATAAACCTTAACATTCACTTCTACTGCACAAAATGGGAATAATGCCTTGAGCAAAGTCTTGCAACACTAGTCAGAATCCTGAAGTGACCCTCTGTTGTCCTCACCCGCTGGGAGATTGTTTAAAGCTGATGCAGCACATTCACGTCCTTGAGTTTGACAGAGATGCAGCTTTTGCTTCCAAATCACCTAAAAGTTCCCTGAGAAGTGATGCTGCGAAGCATGTTCAAACTGAGTCATACAACGTTACCCATACTTTGATTCAGGACCTCCTAAGTGTCCTTTGCTTTGTGCAGGTCCCACCATCACCGAAGGAGCTGATACCACCACACCTGACAGCACGTAGCAGCACACGCCACTTCACAGTGCCTTTTACACTAGAGGAGTATGCTGCTTTAGGAACTGCTGCTCTGGTCTTTAATGGTGTTCTTTCACATCTAAATTCAAGATCCATGCACAGAGAAACAAGTGAATAGACATATGGCTAGAGCATATACATTTCACATTGTCTTAAGTGAACCTGGATACCTCTGCATCCCACAGCTGCGCTTCATGCAACACCACCTAACACTTTTCCTTACTTTGTGTGTATACAGACGAATACAAAAGCGGTCCCTCCCCACAGTAAGTGGTCTCAGCACAGAGCTGACCCAAAAGGTGCTCAGTATCAGGAGGCACTGCATGAGACTGAGCTAGCAGAAGAGCATTTCAGCAAGAGAAACAGTTTTTCTTTGTGGTTAGTTTGACTAAGGTGGAATAGGTAGCTTTGGCTAGACAGCAACACATCAATCTCTAAACACACTGGCAGCCAGCTAAGAAACAAAGTGAATACACAACACCACACCACCACCATCTGGATTTTTACCAGATAGCATCCTGCTATTTTTCTGCACTTTGCCAAGCACGCACGTGCGCCCCACGAGACTGGAGATGACTTTGTACCACAACTGTGGTATCACAATGCCCAGGCATCCGGCTTCAGCAGTGAGGAAGCAGGAAACTGAGAAGTCACACACATTACCAGCTTGCTGCTGCTGGCCCAGGTGGCTCTGGGGGCTCAGCCCTACTCATACACAGTCTCTCGTGCCTTGTGAACTCTGGTCACCAGTATTTGCACGCTTGTCTTCCTCCTTTTCATCCTATAGTTACTGATGCTGGAAAATATTATTATAAAGACAAAAGAGCACACAACCTAGCTAAAAGTTTTTTATGTAGGTCCTCTGCTTCCTGGCTTTTTCTCATCTTTTAATTAATTCTGCCTCTATTTTTGGAGGAAAATGTAAGACAAATGTTTAGTAGTGGAAAAAAGCCAATTCTACAGAAATTATTCCTTTCCATTGAAGTGCTAGCAATTAATACTGCAGCTGTTGCTCTAAATAAGACCCATGTGAACTCTGTAAAATTGTAAGCTAAACAGAGCTTAGATATCCCCAGCTGCAGGAGAACTGTGAGCTCCAGTCCGCTTCTGCAGCCGTTGGGATGCCAGTACCAGATCAACACTGAAGGGCTCTTTTCTGCACCCATGCTCCCTTCAAACAGCTATGATACACAAAGATGCAGCTGCGTGGTGTGATAAGCCTGAACTCACCACAGGGCCAAAGATCAGCTTTTTCGTATAATATGGACTGTCTCATGACAGATCCTGCTTTGACAGATGGCTGCTTCCTGTGCAAGACTAAGCTTAGTATTGGCGTCCATTCCTGAAGGCTACACAGCCGATATTTGGCCAATCTCACTTTGTCCTCCACTTAGATAAGGAGTACAATGGCTGAAGTGAATCAAGAATTGAAGCAAGGCAGTGCAAACTGCACAGCAAACACCACAAAGAGCTAGGAAGCACACCAGCATTTACTGAACACAACTTCCTCAATGAAGATACAAGATAGAGTCCTTTACTGAGAGGGAAGACAGTTTGTAGAAGCCTTTAAAAATTTTAATACTGTAGTATTTAATATTTATATAAGGTATAAAAATCAGTTTGGAAGGGGTCAAAACTGTTTCACTACAGCTATCAGTACCTTCTCTTATTTTACCACTTATTGCCTTTATTGCAGCAATTTCAAAAATACCCTTTGTTCTGACTGAAAAATAAACCTTTGACTGGCTTGCAAAGTTTTTGGAGTGGGACATGGGGAGTTGTTTGTGTTTCAAAAATAGAGTCTCAGATCAAAATAAGAGTTCATTTCCAGTTGTGATCAAGCTGAACTTTAAGTTTAGACCTATGTGAACACAACATGCTAACTTCCTGAGACAGGAAGTGTTTGTTATAGGAAGTATCGGGTTCTGTGCCGCGGCGGAATTTTAAATCTTAGTTTTTAGCTGCAAAAACTTAGAGCTCTTCTGAAGAATGTGCTGTGCTGACACTGCTTTCTTTCAACCCAGAGGGCAGAGAACAGGAGATTAATAGTTATTTCCACAAGTGATTTGTCCAAACACTTCTGCAGATTATACTTGATTGTGAAAAGCTGTGTATTTACTACAAACACAGATTATATGAAAAGATTTTACTACAACAACTAGCTAGTGGATAGAGCAGTGGCCTATCATTAATAACATTGTATGGTGTTGGCATACAGATAATGCTGTACTAATTTCTGCAGGCTGTTTACAAGATGTATTCTTCATGCTTTTACACCAGTGGACACAAACGAGGATGTTTTCAAGTTGCTCTTTAGCTTTAACTTACATCTGTTTATAAGCTATGCATTTCCTTCCCTACTCTACAATCAGATGTTTCCTCATGCCTCTGAGTGACATTGATGGGAAGCCATTTTTGTGCACAAATGAAGGTATCAGCACTCTTCATAAAAGAGATTGGTTGGGACAACGTACATGCATCTGACCCTGTCTCAGAAAAAACAAGCCAGGTGCTTTTCACTGCAGGTGTGTGACCTACAAAAATACTTCAAGTGTCTTCAGTGTATCTGGCTGGTTACACGAAGACTCTATTGACTAAATCAGTTCAAAAGTAACAGTAATGGTAAACGCAATGTTTCTGTAGCAGGAATAGAAGATTTTGTAAAAGCTAGCTGCATTTGTTTTCTTCCACCCACAACTTCCCAAGCACTACCTACTGACATAGCCTGTCTGTAAGTAAACTGGCTGCCACACTGCACTAACGCAGGCTGAACACATCGCTGCAGGAATGCGCCGACTTCAGCAGTTGTATTCACAAGCTCTTAGGGTGCAAAAGAAGATGACACTGACTCATGCAAAGCCAATTCAAGCAGACAGTGAACCAACACCTAATGACAAGTTAACAGCCTTGTCTCGTTCCTGCTGGCCCCAGGCAGGAACAGGTAGGGATGCCATCATACTCTCTAATGTGCCCCAAACACCCAACTACACTTGCTTCTGTATTACTTGCCAAAATTTGTTATGGATTATGAATTTTTTTATAAAATTATTATATTCAGTCCAAAGTTTAACAGAAGGTGTTAAGTGCATCCAGTACACAATGCTCTGACAGGATAAGCTTCAGCATTTTTACTACAGATTCCCTCCTCTTTACAGATTAGAAGAGCATGCACTTCTTTGAAATGACCGAGTGCTCTCTTTGCACTACTTTTAAAGTTATTATGGTCCAAATTTTTTTGTTTTTTAGCACTTAATAAAAGGCATTATAATGAAATAGGAACAAGTAAAGTTGTAAACATTAAAGAATTTGCTCTTACAACATGCATCAGGAGGTTAGTCTTACATAAACAAAATAAGCTTGTGAACAGTATATCCCTTCTCATTCACATATCCTTCTGTTTGACCAGCTATGTGAAGATACCCTGACACTAGAAATCTTGTTCATGATGTTAACCTATATAACAACATCCACTAAATTATTAGCCAAGCCTTAAGGATTACCACTTTAGATAAAACCAACACCACCCCTGGAGACCTAAGTTGCCCTAATATCAGTATGACATAGAACATGCATTCATTTCTTTTGATGTATTTAGAGGGCTGCTACACATCCCTGAAGTGGGAAAAAAAATTATCCATTTCAGTTTTTCAAGACTGAGAAAAACAAGAGCAATGCAGATGCAGATTAATGCTTACAGATTGCTGCTTCTTTTATATTGTTATTGGCATCACTGATTCCTTTTTGTATTTCATCCAGCCACAGAAGCGCTGATTCATCTCGGGATTCCTGGAAAAGGATAGAGAAAAGCCTTGAAAAAGCTGAATTATAACAAAAGTTGTCTGAACATAGTGATAGAACTCCAATATACTTTCTTCTCTTGTGAAGCCCTTGGACATTAAAAAGAATTTGACTGCTTAAAATCAGCAGTAAAACATATTCATATTCTATTTAGTGACTTGAATAAACTCCTGTTCAAATACAAAACGCTGGACGCTTTCATGTATACAAGACACCATCCTGCTAAAGATCAATAAAAATTTTGAGTGAAGCTAGAAACGTTTTCATTTCCACGATATGAAGGCAAAGTAATCTGAGTGTCAGATAAAACATCACATTATCAGGCAGCACTGTGACAGTAGCAGAAAGAGCACGAAAGAGAAAACTGCAGGAAGCCGGCTTTCTTTCAGAATCCCTTATATGGAAGAGATTCTTGTGTATGCCTAAGTACATATCACATTAGAAAATAACAGCGAAAACTGACATAGAAAGACAGCTCAGGTTTAGTAATGATGACTTAGCTCAGGTGGTGAACGTTTCAGGAATTAAGCAGCAGAGCAGGTCTCACTCTTCCCACTGTCTTAACAGTGCATGGCAATAGACCCAAGTTAAAATAGAAGGTGTAGCAAAGTGGGCTCAGTGTCCCCACTAACCAACCATGCTCCAGCTGCCAGGTTCATAGATGAACCAAAATTTCAGCTAAGAAAACAGGGTTTCGGAGCTAAAGTGACATTTGAAATCTAATCAAGTAGACGGGGGAACAAAATACATTCCAAAGAGGAAGTAGGAGTGCCAGGTCTAAAATACACTAATGATGAGAGAAACTGGAATGTACTAATTCGATAGAGATCTAGGAGTGTATACACACAAATATTTCAGGAAAAAAACAAACAGAAAGTCTCTCAAGCTAAAATTGTGTGGACAAAGAACCAGCTTCACAATGAACATCCCTGGTTTTTTGCACCCAACTCCAGGCCAAAAATCCAATAAATCTGTTATCCATAGAAATTACAAAGATAAAACAGGGTAAGAAACCCTAAAGACAGACTCTTCCGTTTACATCACATATGTAAACAAGATAGCAGAAAATCTAAAGAAAATCAAATAGTGTCAGGCAATCGCATGGCAGTGAACACACACCACAAGTTTTTCTAACAGGAAACTTAGAGAGGGAGTGTATATTGAATTCCCAAACTACAGCTAATAATTTTGAGAAAAGGATTGAGAAACTGAAGAGAATTCCTTATCTGGTGTCCAGCTTTTACACACTAAATACAAAAACAGACACAATTACTGCTTTGGAGCCAAGTACAGCTCATGCTGAGCCTCAACGTTAGCTTGGAAGCCAGACCGAAACTTGGTCTAATTTTGTCTGCTGAAGCAAGATGTTGTAATTTGGCATTCGGG
>Ga0065711_1037125_pt1 | contig 20167 bp, 11 predicted proteins | sample Hoacrofraction12_FD_59098 | JGI IMG/M metagenome (GOLD analysis project Ga0065711, IMG submission 59098) | Hoatzin crop microbial communities from Cojedes, Venezuela - Epithelial fraction 12 v2 (version 2) | ecosystem: Host-associated > Birds > Digestive system > Esophagus > Crop | place... | reverse complement strand
GGGGCCGCCGGGAGCAGCCGCTGAGCCGCGTCGGGCCGGGCGGATGCGCTTGGCGCTGGCGGAGGGGTCGCCGGGACCGCTCCGCTGAGCCCGCAGCGGGACTCCCGACCCTCCCTAGCCAGCAGAAGGCTGGAGGCGGCCGCCCGTGGTCCGCGGGAGCCGGCTGCCAGCTGCGGGGGCCGCCCGGCGCCGGGCTTGAGCGAGGTCCGGAGCCCTCTGAGCCGCGGCGATGGCGTCGTGGTTGGACGGGCTGGGCTCGGGGCTGGGCCAGTCCCTGGGGCAGGTGGGGGGCAGCCTGGCCTCGCTCACCGGCCAGATCTCCAGCTTCGCCAAGGACATCCTGCTGGAGGGCGCGGAGGGAGTGGGCGGTAAGCGGGGCCGGGGCGACGCTCGCCGGGCTGCCGCCGCTCGGTGCCCGCCCGCTGGGGTGGGGCTGGCTGCCTGAGGGAGCCCGGCCGCCGCTTTCCTCCGGCGGCGGCCCGGCTGAGCTGCGGCCTGGGGCCTGTCGGGAGGGCCGCCGGCTGCGCTGGCCCGGTGCTCGCTCTCACTCCGCCCCTGCCTCCTCGGGGTCTGGGGAGCGGGCAGATGTACTCCCAGCTGCAGCGGCGGAGGTGAACCTGTTCTGCGTTTGTTATTCGGCTGTCTCTGAATGCCGTGGGGCGCCGCGTTGGTCAGTAACGAAGGCACAGAACGCGCTGCTTCCGTTCTGCCTGCTTAGTCCAGCTGAGACCCCGTTTGATCAGCTGCTTTTGGTCTTATGAGCTGCGGAGTAGTAGTAGCGCAGGAGGTTTTTTGGGCACTGGTGTGATCTAAGTCTGACGTGTCACGCAGGCAAAGGTCCCGTGTTGCTGGTGGTTTTGTTGATGTTTCAGTTGGGCCCAGAGAAGCCCGCCGAGTTCTGCTGTTCTCCTGCAGCAAAGCGGGAGAACATCGCACTTATTCTATAGGGATTAGAAGCTAGGGCGATTTGTATTGAAAACAGAAAATTGAAACAAAAAAGCTGAGACATCGGAGTAAGATATTCAATTAAGTAATAGTATATTTTTTCTAGAGTGTAGTATTTTCTTTATATTATTAACAGTGCCTTTTTGTTATGAGTTCTTGAATAAAACTTCTGATTTTTCTAGTAAAGCAATTGTATAACATGGTAATAAATATCAGCAGGTTAATACCACTGTTATTGTTTACCATCTTGAAATGATAACTTCTTGAAAAAAATGAGCATTCTCAAAACAGTGTTAAGAATAGCAACCACAAAGAACAGCTAAGACTTCTGAATACTCGTGTGAAATTAAATGATTCTGCTTTGTTTGCAACTTCACAACTGTGAAGCCTTGTGAAAGTATTGCATAAATCTTGTTGGTAAAGCTGATATCACTAGTCTCGTATGGATGGGTTTTTTTGGTCTGCAGGCAAAATGCTCAGAAGAGAGAAGTTTGTGATAACTGCAAAGCTATTTTTTTCCACTTTTCTGAAAGGTTTAGTTAGAATTGTTTTAAATGACAAAATCTCTGTTAGTTTAGTTTGGAAACTTATGCTGCTAAACCGTAGTTATCTAGCGCATTTGTTTTGCGTTAAAAGATAAAATAAGTTTCTGATACTGGTATGAACGACTTCTGTGTCCTAAAAATTTCAGAGTAGTGCATTTTTATGGGTTACTAGCCTTCAGGGTATAAAAATCTAGAGACATCTAAGTACTCTTCCATAAAGACCTTTAAATGCTACGTGGCCTGAAGAACGCTTTTCAAGCAGTTCCTTACATTCAGTGTTTTTAATTTCCTAGTTTTCTAATGTTTCTTGATTTTTTAATATTGTCCCTCACTTCTGTGCTTTGACTGCCATCTGAACTGAAGATCGTGTTTATGGAATATAGACTTTTAACATCTTCAGTTTAGCAGTTTTCATGGGTACTTGCACTTGAGCTGCATCAGTCCTAAACAGCACATAGAAAATGATGAAACGCAGTATTTACTTGAGAATTATATTTATTTCAAATACTGAAAAATTGTCAACATTGCTTTATAGTCACTTCAGAATGATTTCTCATAAATGAAATGTGGTGTTTCTCTTCGTTAAAAGTGGGACATGCGAGAAGTAGACACAGCCCGTTTGAGGAAGGTTGATCATGAAAGGAAGTGTATCCCCGGCGTTGTGTGCTTTTTGTATTAGATAAACTGGTATGGTAGATTGTGTCACCTGTGTAAATGAAAGCAAGTCCTGTGGGGTTTTTGTGCCTTTATATGGGGGCCAGGGTTGGTGTTTTGTGTGGGTTATTTTGCAGGTTTTGTTGGGTTTGGGTTTTTTCTGAATATTTAGTCACTGTTGTGTGTGTTTTGTGAACTAGTTCTTGTTTTGAAACTTCATATGAGATTGCTGAGAAACAAACAACTGTCATGTTGACAGTGACACAAAATAGATAAAAACTTTCCATTTCCCTTATTCTAAAGCTTAAATCCATACTTTTCTGTTAATTTTGTGATCTGACTTAAAGCCTAGATAAGCAGAAACTAATTTAGGTTCAGAGACTCTCCGGTCTGAAAAATAATTCTGACAGTGTGCTGATAAAAGCAGCTTTTGGTATTCACCTAGGAATAAACATCGAAGCAGTCTAAAGTAAGATACTTATTAGTAACCGTGGTCTTAACTGTCTACTTAACAGATTAAAAGTAGTTTAATGAAAATGAAAATTTTCTCTTTCTTTTAGATGCAGCAACAGAACTCCATGTGTCCAATACTAGACTCAGAGAAATAGAAAGTATTAATGCAGCACAAAAGTTTGAAGTAAGACATTTTGGAACACTACTGTAGTTAAAAGCAATAAATAACATTTGTGTCTTGTAAAGGTGAAATATTGCACTGAAGTTGCTTGTAAATCTAGAAACAAGGGTGACGGTGGTGTTAGAATGTGTCTTTTTTTTTTTTTGGTGACAAACTGCCATCACAGTTAGGGGAACACATTTGCTTATTGGAGATAGCATGTGGTGCAAGTTTCTGTTTTTTGCTAACTGCTGTGTCCTGCAACTGTTCCTAGCTATCATGTGGACTTGGACTGCAGCAACAGACTTGGCTCTGAAAAGCATGCAAATGCAAAAATCTTTTTCAATTTTCATAAATTTTAGGTGGTAAAGAGGTAAAATTGGTGTATAGTGTTTTGAATATGACCACAAATAAAAGCAGATCTAGAATGCCCGGTTATGCTGGACAGCATGTCTTTTGCAGCAAGCTTCAAAATACAGAGTGTGCGTATTCCCTGATGCGGTTCTTTGTGTTGCCCTACTGTATGGTCATTTTGACATAGATACAGATGCTCGTGCTCTTCCAGAACTGCTTACAAATCCCATGTGCCCTTGTGGAAAAGGAGTTTGTGTACTTTTACAAAGGACTTACTGGTCATGCAACTTTATTTATGGCCATAAACCAACAACTTTCATGTATGTCTTCAGCCCTCAAGAGCATGGAGAAACTAAGATAGTATTTTGGGGAACTAACTGTTCCTGCTTGTCCTTTTTCTAGACTCTTGCCATGTGCTGTGGGCCAATGTCAGAGCAAGAATACTGGACTGTATGGATGTTAGCTCTGATTTGTGCTCTGTCATTGTTTTTAAATTCCACCTGTGGATCATGCTAAAGATGTAGTTCAGCCCTGAATTTTTCCTCTTGGCTTTGACCTCTGGTCACCACAAACCTTCTTCTGAAAGTGAGCTAGGGTCCATGCCATAGAAAACAGAAAACTGGGACGTGAATGCGATTTTGGGCCCGCACTTGGAAGTTACTGTCTGTTTTGAGTGAAATAACATGAGAAATCTGTACAATTTAATTGATTTCTTTACTGTTCAGCAGACTTATGCTTTTCTAATTCTGTAAGAACGCTTCTGAATTTACCAACTTTGTTTCTTATTTCTGCTAGAATGAGAGACTGAAAAAAGTTTGTAGTGATTTAGAAGAAAAACATGAAGCAGCAGAGCTTCAAATAAAGCAGTTATCTATAGAGTACCGAAATCAGCTTCAACAGAAAGAGGTAGGATACAGAGTGAAATATCTGAGTAAATATGTCCAAAAAACTTATGTACTATGCTGTTTAATCTCTTTGTTACAGTATTTGCACTCTTTCAGTGGAAGTATCGGTCACAGTTATAGTTTCTTGGTTTGTTAGTGTAGACACTTCAGAGACTAAGACATATATTTCATGGAATCAGGTAATACAAGCAGAGCTGCCAGGAGATAGTTGAGATGAGAGAAAACCCTGGGAATGTCATGCATATATCAGAATTTCTGTTGTTTCTGGAATAACTGTGAGAAAGGACGCTTAAACTGTTTTGTATTTCTGATTCAATTATCTTAAAGCAACAGGAGAGAATTCTCATTTGAAGCAGTTATACTGTCTGTAGATATAGTAATTACTTACCTTAATGTATACAATTAAAGGGAACAGAACTAGCTTTCATAATTTGAGAAGTGTCCCTTTGTGGTGGAAATATTAGCTTTATAACCTGTTACATAACATGAGATTTCATAGCCTTTTAAATGAAGAAAGTTACCAGTATGCTACACAAAAGGAGTTTTATTTCTACTTTATTTGTAAATGCATGTGGGAGCTAGAGAAAGCAGAATTCTGAGATGTATAGGATTCTGCTTATTAAATACAATAACAGAATTCTTACCAGAAAATTGTGCGCAGCTAATTTCAGTTTATTGTAAATAAGTAATTTTTCAATACTGAGTTGCTAAGCGTAAAAGAAATCAACTATAATATAAATAACCAGGGGAGCATAATATATTGCTTAATTTTCATATCTGAATACCCTCTTTAAATATTTAAATATTTAATTTTTTTGTACAACCCGTTAGCCTGAATCTTGTTATAGTAGTTAGGTACCTTGGCTGCTGAAAAAAATTGGCAAATACTTTTACTGAAGTTTTACTTAACTGAAAACTATTAAAACTTTGAACATGTGTCCTTGCATGAGATACTTTGTAAAACATTAGCTGAGACTGCTTTTCTCCATTAGGACAGTGTTTGTGGTTTCTTCCTTTTGTTTTTAGTGAAAGTGATCAGTAATTTGTGCTGGGAGGGAATTGGTTGATTCATATCTCATAAGGCCACAAAGGGTAAAGTGTATTTTGATATTCTTCTTACTGAAACAGTGCATTCTATTCTGTATATTTAGGTGGAAATCAGCCATCTCAAAGCTAGACAGAATGCGCTACAGGAACAACTGCAGAAAGCACAGACAGCTGCTCAGTCAGCAAAGTTAGGAGCTGGTGTTTTGCCACCAACTGCTACATCAGCTTCCTATGTCTCTGTGGTCAGACATTCCTCAGGTTTTGAAGGAGATGACATGGACTTTGGAGATATAATCTGGTCACAACAAGAAATAAACAGATTGTCCAATGAAGTTTCTAGGCTTGAATCTGAGGTTGACCACTGGAAGCAGATTGCACTGGTGAGTGTTTCCTCTGTATCTTCCCCTTCCCTCCAGATTAGTGTTTGCTTTGCATTTGGTGTTTTTGGAGTGGGTTTTTGGAAATGCATGCTGTACAGTTTCTAGAAGCAACGTGATTTGATGGAAAAGCTGAAACCTAATGATCTTTTAGTCTTTTTCTTGCTGTCACATGACTAGCGACACATTCAGTCACTAACTTCCAAATGCTTTTTCATGATGTTTATATGCATGATTTGTCAAATTAGGAAAAGGGTTTCATAAATATTCGCCTAGAATACTACTTGAGGGTTTCATTTTTGTGCAGCCTTTCAAAAAATACTTTTATTCTTCTTGGCTGTGATATTGATTACTTATTGACAGCACAATACTGTTTGAAGTGATAGTTAGATACTTGCGTGCTGTTTTTACCTACCTCTTCTCTCAGTCCATTGTATGTCAGTTGTAATTCATGATCTTCTGAGACAAGAAAGAATATAATCTTTCAAGCTGTTTCTTATGTGAGTCATTGTTTTTCAAACGATAGCCTGGTGTCAGAGATACACTTTTCCGATGTGGAAATATTGAAGTAAAATTAAGCCACCCTGTTGTCTTATTAGGTGCAATAACACCTCCACCCCAAACTTTTACATATTTGCATGTAATAACAAAATGAATCCATGGAAAATTAAAATATTTCCATTGAAATGTCTTTTTTTAATCAAAATTGCTGTAGATTTGAATTTTGCTTCAGATTAGCTTTATTCTTTTCTAGTTTTGAGTATCAATAGAGGAAGTGCTTATGTGAAAAATACACATCATTAATCACAATTTTCACACAAATCTGTGATTTTTCTTTTCTCAGTCTTCCAAAGTGCAAGGAGCAAGTGATGCTGAACAAAGTGAAATGTGCAAACTGCAAAATATTGTTAAGGTAAGATGACAAGTTTGACAAACTAGTCTTATGCTTTATTCTTGATGGTTTTGCATATGGTCATAGGACTTATAAATGCAGTTAAAATATTTACAATACTAGCAATTACATTTTCTCTATTAAAAATGCATGTGGGCATGTAATTATACTGCTGACTAAGATGTTGCTGTGCTGTATTTAAAAAGTTATTCTGAGAAAGGGTATTTATATGGTTTGATAAATGTAGTACATAAATACTATTGTCATTCTTTTAAGCTTATGAGGGCAGATCACTTTTTGAAGCTGCTCACGATTTAGAAGATTGAATTTTGGATACACAAAGAAATTTGTTCTCCCATTTCAGAAACATCTCTTTTTTCATTGAAGATGCAAAATAAGGATTTGCATGTCATCCTTGAAAGTTACTAGAAATGTGTCCTAGTGTATCCACTTTCTAGGAAGGAGTTGTAGTCCCTTTACGTTGGTTTAATATTTGTACCTGTGTAAAGTGTACTGTTTGCATAAACATATTTTTAAAGGAAATGTCTTTTAACATGTTGAAAACACCCCAAACCAACAAAAGCCAAGAAACTTGACCTCTCCTGTGAGAAACCCTTTAATAAATCCTTTAAATTTACTAGGGAAAACTTTCTTCTCTCTTTTGTGTTTTTTCTTTCTTATGCTTTGGTACTGTATTTTACCTTTCTGTTTCTCTAATTATATTTTTAGGAGCTCAAACAGAATTTAAGCCAAGAAATAGAGGAACATCAACATGAGCTTTCAGTATTGCAAGATGCACACAGACAAAAGCTAGTAGAGATAAGTCGTCGACACCGAGAAGAGCTGAGTGAATACGAGGAGCGGATTGAAGAACTGGAGAATCAATTGCAGCAAGGTCTTTATTACCACATGCTTTTTTTTGATTTTTTTATTTCATGTGAATTTTGGTTAAAGCATCAAATATGTAGGTAATGGTGTAATAAATATTAAATACATGATGTTTCGGAATTTGAATTTGAAGTGTAGTTCAGCTTCATGTTTTGACACATGCGTGTCCTATTATCTTGTATTCACTGTGGTTGGCTTGAACACTGGAATGATAGCGTTTTATCCTCTCATGTATATCAGTCTAGAGGGTCATTTTCTGTGCATACCAAATGTTGTGCTCTAAGTTCTACATGTCCTGAATATAAGTATGGGCGAGACATATGAAGTTGAAGATTAGAAAATCTCAGCACAAAAATAATTTTGGTGAGAAGTACTGTGTGCCAACTGGGTTACCTGACAAAAGCTCAAAGATTGCCATAAGGACCATGCTTTTGTCTGTGGCGTGACTAGATTATAGGGGAACCTCAGTAGTTCTCAGAAGGAGCTTTTCTTTGTCTTGTAGGTATTTCATACCATGTAAAAATAGTCATGTCACTTAGGTTTCATTTAGGGGCTGCTTTGCACAAATATGTAAGATTTGCCAGTAACCCTCTATTTTATTATCTGTTAAAACTCAAACTTCTAAAGAGAGTATACTCTGCTTTTGGAAAGAGAGATTCATTTTCTTCTTGGAAAGAAGTATTTTCTCAGCCTCTTAATTTTGAAGGTAGTACTGATAGGGAATTTATTTCTTAAAATCAGATGCCTGTTAAAATATAATCTGTGTTTTATTGCATGTGCTGTATGTATACTGTGCATACACCAGCAGGACTAATTTAATGAAGTCAAAGGCAGGAATCCCTTATCTCTTGCATTACAAGTTATCTGTAAAATAAATACTGCTTACGGCTTTTGAAGAATTAGTGTTTTATGTTTTTATTTGGTTGGCAACAAAGTAATTGGCAATTGTTGGCAATTGTGGGGTTTTTTTCTGTTTGTTTGACAACATAATACAGCTAGGGCAGAGGGAAGTGTTTGAGCTTACACTGAAATGAATTCGTAAGCAGTGTGCTTTCATTTAACTTTTTTTCTGTACATTTTTGGTTACGCCTTTTTAAATTCTCTAGCTTACCTGGAAATTACATTGTGAGAATTGTACAGAACTATGAATGTCATGATAGTATGGTGGACAGTAAAAACATCAGTTCTGCAGAACAAGACCTTTAGGTGAAAAACTTTGTGCATCATTTAGCAAATGATGTACTAGTTTTTGTAGCAAATTGTTCTCTATCACAACCAGTTGGCAAACCTTTGAAATTGAATTAATGAAATTATAAACAGGGATTTTGCATCAGGCTGAATTAGATGGCGTTTTATGAATTATTCTTAGAAAACTGAGGGATTCAGGATCCTCATAAATTAGATTCTGGCATCTCCTCACCAAGAGAAGTGGGGTCAAGTATTTTTTTATTGTATTATGAACAATGTATGTCTTGCAGCACTTGCACATGCCTGGCTCAAAATAATTTTGAAAGGTAAGTATTTGAAAGGCTGCTTATCAAACCAGTCATATGTACAGCACTGCTTCAAACATTAATTCTAAGCTTTCTGTTGATGAAGATCATATGTTTGATTTAGACTGTCTATCAGGAGAAGGGGTGGAAGAATAACCTTACTAGCAAAAGGTTTACAGTGCTGGCTTTGGTTAATATTGCAAACAATCTTTTTTGCTTTTTAGGTGGTGTGAATGCTGATGCCAGGGATGACTCTAAAATTAGTGCACAGAAAAAAAATGCTCACAGTCTAGAAGGAGGAAAAGTAGAAGAGTTGCAGGTTGTAAAGGATCTAGAGGATGAAATAAGAAAGTTGAATGACAAGTTGTCTTCTGCCAAGGAAGAAAACAAAATTCTTCTGAAAGAGCAAGAATTGGCGAACGCAGAAAAAATCCAAATAGCGCAAGAATATGAAAATCTTAAATCTGACTTTAGTATGCTTCAAAGTTCTGTTGCAGAGCAAGATGCTCTCCTGAAAGAACAGGAGAAGAAGCTCCAGTCAAAGATGTCACTACCTGAAGATGTTGTCAGACTACAGCAAGCACTGTTAGGTACAAAGATGATGTGGGGGTGGTTTTTTTGGTTTTGGGGTTTTTTTTTAGTATATCTTTACAGGTTGTCACTTTGAGTGCTCAGAATTTGTTTCAAGAGTTTGGAACAGAATATGAGAATATGTACCTTTTAGAAAGCTGCTTTAGAAAAGGCTTGTCATTTGAGGTAAGGCTAAGCAGAAAAGGAGACATAATTAGGACTAGCGTGATTATCCATAGGGGTTTCTGATAAGGTAAGTAATCATGTACACCAACTGTTTGATGGGGTTTTCTTTCTTTAAAAGTAAGCCAACCTCAATAGAAGTTGTTTGTTTAAATTCTAAAAGTACAGTTTTTATGTGTAAAGGCATTTTGTTGCTAATATCTTCTACTTAATCACGTCAGTTTAAGAAGTATATCTGTATGTAGAAAACATTTTATTACTGCATAATTGATGCACTGTAGTACCAGAGTCGTCCTAATGTGAACTCAGTTGTAAAAGTAATGCTCTACTGTGGTGGTGATTAATGGTGCATTTAAATCTTTTACAGCACTGATGCTTGTCATCACAAAATACTGTGAAACTTTTCTATTCTGAGCAGCAGAGTTCTTTTAGGGCAAAGTGGGAGAGTGATTTGGTTTTATTGTTGTTTGGAAAGTAGTAAAATTACATATTTTTTTGTTTTCCTTTATAGAAGCAGAAAATGAAATTGCAAGACTTTCAAGTTTAAATCAGGTAAAGCAATTTCTAAACTAAGCCAAGAAAAAGTTCATAACAGTAGTAACTGATGGAAAACACATGTTCTGGCACTATGTTTTTTTGAGCATTCATGCTTCTACATAAATAATCTTGTAATCAAGGAAATGATTGTAGATTATAGTTACCTGTGGAATTGATAGAAACAATACATTTTGATTTGCTAAGCTCCACAGTGTACTCTGTTAAAGAAATCTAGTGGAGTTCCACCTATCCCATTGGTACTTAGCCTGCTGTGGTATACATTTTTAAAGTATTAATAGGACATTCTGTAAAATTTGACATTTTTCACCTCTGCTACCTCGGCACATTTCAGTTTTGACACTGTTTTCAGTTGTGAAATATCTCTCTTCTTCAATGTAGTACTCTAATAATACTACATTTCATCTTACTGATGAAGTTAACCAGTGGAACATACAGTTGGTCTGGAACATACCTTTAGTTTTTGGCAAGGTTGACTTAGTCCTTTATAAACTCCAGCTTGAGAGACTGGGCTTAGTTTACTTTGTATCCAGTAGTATTTTTCAGTGGGGGTCTTCAGTGCTCTGCGCGCATTCAGGAGTTCCCATGGCATTTTTCATACAGACGTTGTTCAGGTGCCCTTGGTTAAAACTTCCATCTCGCCATGCAGCGTACTCCATGTTTAGGATATCTCTTGGAGATACGATAGTTTATCCAAACTGTGAATCCATACCTCAGAGGAGGATATGACTTTGCTTGTCAGACCATGTTTTTTTGTGCAGAAGTTTGTAAATTGCACTCCTAAACTCAGTGGTGAGAAAGAAAATGTGTATGTGTGAATGGCAGAGACAAATACCTCACAATGAAGAATTTGTTACTGGGATAGTATTCATGTAGGCTTAGAGATTCTAACATAAAAATGCGTGCTCTGCTTTTAATTATTGAGGGGAAAAAAGAAACCATTTCAAATCTAAAGAGTTTATAAATTCCAGCAAGATAAGGTTTAATACTTAGAATTCTTTTTTGAACTTAAGGAAGGACTTGAGAAGGAACTGACAAGCGCTCAACATAAAAATGAGAATATTCTTTCTGCGTATACTGAGGATCAGAATTCAGAATTAAGTCAGTTAAGACAAGATTTGGAAAGGAAAGAACATGAATTAAATGAAAGCATTGCTGAAAGAGAAACATTAATAGCAGAGCTGGAAGAGCTAGACAAGCAGAATCAAGAAGCTACTCAGGTAATAAATATTGCAACTAATTACTGAGCTGCTAAAATAAATGTTTTGGGTTTATGTGCATGTGTGTTTATCTCTTAAGTTGATCTTTGAACATAGGTAGCAGGGAAATCAAGTTATCCTCTGAGGCTTACAAAGACTATTGGGACCAGTGTGTCACCATTTGTACCGTCTCAGTGTGAAATTCTGAAGTTCAAGAAACCCACTTCTTATGCTGAAGAAATATATGGGATGTCAGCTAACCATAAAGGGTGTTACTTTCCAAAGTCCAGTTAAATGCTACTTGATTTTTCCTTGCAAGACTTTTGATAGTTTTTATCCTGCTAGTAGTTTGACCTCTGTCTTATTTTCCCTTATGTCATGCATAACGTGAATGATTTTTTAAACTTTTTTCTTTTCCTTTCATTATTTTTAATTACCTTGAATAATTAAGTTACTTCACTACAAGTTTTTCATAATAATGAGCATTTGTGGAGCAAAAACGGATACTGATTAATCAAAATGGAATGATACCTTTTTGTCTCTGTTCTGCTATATTTGACCTAAAAACATACAGTTACAAGCCAAGTGTTTTCAGTATTGGTTTACTTTATGAAATTGAACATTTAAAGTGCTTTGGTGTGAAATGAATCCCCACAAGTGTGTTTAAAAATAAGCTCAAGTACGAAATTGAAAATAGAATATGCAGATATGCATTTACTTCTGTAATTTGTTATTTTAAATTTAGTGCCTCCCTGTTTTTAAGTAATGGGTGTTTGCTGCATACCCATTCCAACTGCCGTGTCAAATTCTGACAGTTCTTTTTCTTAGGTAGTTTTCTTTTTGTTCCTTTATTTAGGTAGTTGGGGTTCTTTTGGGGGAGATGGTGTTCCTGTTTTTAGTGAAGTGTAATCTATTCCTATTTGATATTTGGTTTTAGTTTAGCATTGACTAGTTGATACTACTTGTGAACTTACATTGGCAACTAGAAAACATTTTTGTTTCCTCTCAATGTGTTTTTTATTGTTCAGAGGATAAAAATGAATGAAATGCGTGGTTCAGCTGGTTCTCCTCGACTGATGAATTCTTGTTTGTGTTCATTTCAGCATATGATTAAACTGAAAGAGCAGCTGTCAAAACAACACACGGAAACTGATAGTATCGTCAAACAGCTGAAATTTGACATAGAACTTGAAAGAAAGAAAGCATCAGAATTAGAAATTGAGAAGGTGGAAATTGCTAAGGAGTTAGATAGTCAGAAAGGAAAACTAAGCCAATGTTCATATGCACTTAATGATTTGCATATAAGTAAGCAGCAGCTTCAAGATAATGTTAAAGGTCTTCAGGAACAATTAAGGAAAGCCCAGGAGTGTAATTTACATTATAAAAATGAAATCGGAGAATTGCAGCAGAGACTAAAGGAAAGAGAGAAGGAACTTTCTGTATCCTTGAGCAAGTTAACAGAAAAAAGTAATCAGGAATCTAACTGTCAAGATCTGATTCTGAAAGAAAGAGAAATAGAAATGGCAAAACTACAGAATGACATTGCAGCAAATAAACAACTAAATGAACACTTGGAGAAATCTCTGTCTGATCTCAGAACAGAAAATGGAAAGCTGGTAGCAGCCACTGAAGAACTAAAACAGGAGTTAAGTGATGCCATTTCTGAGAGAAACAAAGTTTACTTGGAAAAGGATGCTGTTGTGGAGGCTTTGAAAGTGGAAAAAAACCAGTTAGAGAGCGAATTAAACCAGGTGGAAAAGAGGCTTTTGGAACAAGCGCATAAGTATAAGCAAACTATTGAGGAATTATCAAATGCACGTAGTATGGATACCACTGCATTGCAGCTTGAACATGAGCGTGTAGTTAAACTAAATCAGGAGAAAGACTTTAAGATTGCTGAACTTAAAAGGAGTGTTGAGCAGATGGAAATTGACCATCAAGAAACAAAAGAGATGTTGACGACTAGCTTAGGAGGACAAAAGCAGTTGACAGAACTCATAAAAGAAAAAGAGGTATTTATTGAAAAACTTAAAAATCAAGCCCTACAGGTGAAGCAGGAACTTGAGGAATATATGAAAGTTTCAAAACAGCAGGATGTCTTAAAACAGAACTTGGAGGAAAAAGATAGAAGTCTTGCAGTCATGAAGGAAGAAAATAATCATTTGAAAGAAGAAATTGAACGCCTGAAAGACCAGCAAAGTAGATCTACAGCTGTGGTTGAGCCTAAAACTCTAGATATTATTATTGAACTTGAAAGTGAGGTAACACAGTTAAAAGTGATAAAGAATAATCTTGAAGAAGAAATAGAAGTTCACAAAAAAACAATAGAAGATCAGAATCAAACAACAGTGCAACTTCAGCAGTCTTTGCAGGAGCAAAGAAAGGAAATAGATGAGTCTAAATTTTTGTGTGAGCAAATGAATGTCACACATGAAAGACTTTCTTTAGAGAAAGATGAGGAAATTAAAAATTTGCAGAAGACAATTGAACAAATCAAAACTCAGTTGCACAAAGAGAGACAGATTATTCAGACTGATTCCTCTGATCTTTTTCAGGAAACGAAAGTTCAGACTCTTAATAGAGAAAATGGAAATGAAAAACATGACTTATCTAAAGCTGAAATTGAAAGACTGGTAAAAGGTATCAAAGAAAGGGAGATGGAGATTAAGCTTCTAAATGAAAAGAACGTTTCTCTAAGTCAGCAAATTGATCAGTTGTCTAAGGATGAAGTTGGCAAACTTACTCGGATCATTCAAGAGAAGGATTTAGAAATACAAGCTCTCAATGCTAGAGTTTCCTCAGCTTCCTATAGGCAGGATGTTCTTTGTCTTCAGCAGCAGCTACAAGCTTATGTTACAGAAAGAGAACAAGTACTAGCAGTTCTAAGTGAAAAGACAAGAGAAAACAGTCAGTTAAAAACAGAGTATCATAATATCATGGATATGGTCGCTGCTAAAGAGGCAGCTTTGGTAAGGTTGCAAGAGGAGAATCAAAAGTTGTCTAATAGATCTGAAAACAGCAGTCAAGACATGTCTAGAGAAACTATTCAGAATTTATCTCGTATCATTCGAGAAAAAGATATTGAAATAGATGCCCTAAGTCAAAAATGCCAAACCTTATTGACTGTCTTGCAGACATCCAGTACAGGTACTGATAATGGGTCAGGAGGTGTTAATAGTAACCAGTTTGAGGAACTGCTACAAGAACGTGATAAACTAAAACAGCAAGTAAAGAAGATGGAAGAGTGGAAGCAACAAGTAATAACCACGGTTCAGAACATGCAGCGTGAGTCAGCTCATCTCCAAGAAGAGTTACACAAGCTTCAAGCACAAATTTCAGTTGAAAGCGATAGTAATTCAAAGTTACAGGTAGATTATAATGGCTTGATTCAGAGCTACGAACAGAATGAGAAAAAGCTGAAAAGTTTTAGTCAGGAATTAGCACAAGTTCAGCACAGCATAGGACAGCTTCATAACACCAAGGATCTTCTCCTGAGTAAACTTGATTTGGTAACACCATCTGTGGCAATGACTTCTACTGTTCCACAGCTTTTAGGCATTCAATACAGTGGTCCTCAAGTACTCAGTGATGAGTCTAAACTCGTTCAAAAGGAGTTGGAACAACTGAAAAAAAAGTTACAAGAAAAAGATTCAACTATTAGGGCTCTTCAGCAATACAATCAAGGATTATCTGATTCTGTGACTACAGCATCAGAAATTGAAAGAAAGAGTCAAGAAGGGACTGAGACAGAGATGAAGCAGATCAAAGAAAAAAATGATGTCTTACAGAAATCACTTAGGGAAAAAGACATATTAATTAAATCTAAAAGTGATCAGTTGCTTTCTGTCAGTGAAAATCTTAGTAACAAAGAAAATGAAAATGAGCTTTTGAAGCAAGCTGTGACTAATCTTAAAGAAAGAAATTTAATTTTAGAAATGGATGTTCGAAAACTGAAAGACGAAAATGAGAAAATAGTTGCAAGGTGTAGGGAAAAAGAAACAGAATTCCGAGCACTGCAGGAGACTAATATGCAATTTTCAGTGATGCTGAAAGAGAAAGAGTTTGAGTCTCACTCAACGAAGGAAAAAGCTCTTGCTTTTGAGAAGCTGTTGAAAGAAAAAGAACAGGTATGTGCATTCATATCTATGAATATCTTTTAAAATCAGTCACATGGTAATGCATTTTTGTGTATATGTAACTATCAAGTGTTTGCCTGAAATCTGTTTGTGACTCCTTACTGCATTACACTACAACAAATATGCTTCCCCTGCAAAGTTAAGAAATAAAACTCGGCAGGTGAGTGGTTTGCAATGTTACCTGTTAATTGTGCAGCCATAAACTACGTTTTTCATTTATTTGGAAATTGCTCATTTACTGAACAGCTGCTTAATATTTTTCTTCGGCCCTGTTCGTTAAGTGCCCTATATTATTTTAACGGTATGGTGGTCAAACTTCTGCAGAGTTGGCTGGCAGGATGAATTTTCTAATGTGCTTTCCTCTGGAGTTTGTCATTCCAATGTGATTACTTCACAACATCCCTGTGAGATGAATTGGTTTATTTATCTTGCTTTTATGGCTGGAGAAACTCCACTGGAAAAAGAAGATAAAAGATTGGACAAGCTAAATTAATGGTTTTTCTTCTCTTCAATTGGACATGCGGAAAAATTGATACGTATTTCAAAGCATATGTTCAGAGAAAAGTTGCAGTGGCTTATTACTTACTGCATATGTAACTTGACGAAGAATCTTTTTTAAGAGAGCAAAGAATTATGTGGCATCATTGATACACAGGTCAACAGCATGTTGTATGAAATACTGATACTGGAGTTAACGCAGTATAATGTGAATTGCCTTTCCTCTGAGAAGTAGGCATGAAGTACAGTGCAAAAGTCTTCCTGTAGTTTTGAGAAACACTTGACAGCAGAACTCCAGGATGTAGGTATTTTTGGTTTGCTTTGTAGGCTCTGAAAGTGAGTATGGCCTAGTGGGCAGTCTTTTCAGGTAATTAATTCTAAACAGATAATTTTCTTCCTTTCCTCTGTACTGCCTGGGTCTCCGTTCTCTTCGTCTTGGTGCTTCTGGCCACCATCCTTCAATGTTCTCTTACAGGTGTCCCCCTCCATGGATATTGTTCTTACTCTCCCTCTTGCCTGTAGCATCCCTTTTTATTTTCCAAAGTTAGGACTGTTGCCTATTATCAGAGAGTGGTATTTATGCAAATCATTGCTAAGTAACTTGACATTAATTTTTTTTCCTGCTGTAAGTATAATAAAAAATTTCATAGAATTACAGAATGGTTTGGGTTGGAAGGGACCTTAGAAATCATCTAGTTCCAACCCCCCTGCCGTGGACAGGGATACTTTCCAGCAGATCAGGTTGCAACATAAAAAAGTCAGGTCATGACATGAGAAGGTTTGCCTGCAGGTTTATGGTTCTACTGCAAAAAGAATTTTACTATATTCAGTTCGATTTATAAAAACAAATAATTGAAGCTCAGACAAGTTGACTTACCTAGGCTGATGCTTTACATGTGCATGAACTAATAAACGGGTATCACCAGATAACAGATTCCGAACACTGGAGGAAAAGTGAATTTTTCAAGTATACAAATGTCTGAGCCAGTATGTACATAATACATATCTCTTATCTAAAGATAGGTAGGTATCTGTTTTTTTTCACAGGAGTCAATTAAGACAATGCATCTATATTGTGTCTTTTAGCAATAACTTTTACTTTGTCTTGTAACATGTGAGTGAAATAACTTAGAAATAGTATTTTCCCTGAATGTTTTTGTGTTCTGTAGGGCCATGGGTGTCCTGCCCTTTTGCTTTTTAAATCAGTATTGTCTTTATACTCTCCCAGGAAAAGTCTGTCTCCTTTGGTAAAACTGTTTGCTGCATTTGAAATGTTTGTTTGTGTCTTCAACAGGGCAAGACTGGAGAATTGAATCAGCTGTTAAATGAAGTTAAATCAATGCAGGAAAAGGCTGTTACTTTTCAGCAAGAGAGAGACCAAGTCATGGTAGCACTCAAACAGAAGCAGATGGAGAGCAGTGCCCTGCAGAGTGAGGTGCACCACCAAATAATTTACAGTTGTGAGATATAAAAGAACAAGAAATTGCATCTGTAGTATTTTCTGGATTATTTTTGGTAGCAATCACTTGTAAAGAGCATTTAAAATGGATAGATATCCAGTGTGCTTCAATGGACATGTTCTATGTTTGCTTACATTATTAATGGTGATAGTACAGATGACTTACGATATGTTTTACGCAGATACAGCATTTGCGTGAGAAAGAGCAGCGCCTGAATCGGGAACTGGAGCGGTTACGTAATCACCTTTTAGAAATGGAAGACTCCTACACACGAGAAGCTTTAGCTGCAGAAGACAGAGAGGTCAAGCTAAGAAAGAAAGTTTTGATACTAGAAGAAAAACTTGTGTCATCATCTACTGCAGTGGAGAATGCCAGGTGGTTTTTTAATTTATACAGCAGTGGCATTGGCTGTAGAATATATCACAGTTAGCTAGACTGGTGCTGATGGCTTCATTTTACTGAATTGCCATTCTATAACACGCTAAGCACTTGAGAAAACAAAAAGATAGGAACTCTTGTTACTGTAAGTCAGGGAGGCAATTCGAAATGGATTTGGCTACTGTTGAGAACTAAGGAAAATATTTATCCTTTTAGTAGCAACTATTGAAATCGCAGATCTTTGACAGTGCTTAGAACTAGAAACAACAAAAACCCCTCAACCGATCAATTTAGATGTCTGTCAAATCAAAAAAGATGGAGTTAACTTTTAAGTCAAGGCTACATTCAGTTTGAAAGAGTCATATTTTATACACTTCGGTGCACAGATGTGGCTGTCATACTTTGTGAATTGCTTTCTAGACAGGTACGCATCCTTACTTTATACCTGATACCACGGAAAATATACACTGCTCTAAGCTTTTATTCTTTTTAGCATATCTATAAAGCAAGATGCGTTCAAGTTCTCATGAGTAGCAGAATCTGGAGGCTAGAGCCAATTGTATTTATTTATTTACCATAATCACACTTTGCAGCAGGAGCAATGAAAACCCAAGTATTAAAATAACTCAATGCCAATATTGACTGCTTTAGTATTGTTTTTTTTAAGGGCATGTTGGTTACTTTGGGCAAAAGAATTATTTTTTTGTCTTAGCCCATTTGTCCAAATGAGCAACTATTTTAATAAAAAAAAAAAGTATGTAGTTGCAGTCTTTCTGTTTTCTTGAAGTGCCAAAGGTGGATTCTGCTCTGAACATTCTCAGCAGAGATTTGAACTGAGCAGAATTTGTTGTGAAAAGTTGTGGAGAAAGTGGAATAGTTGGGAGAAGGTTGTGTAAAAACTGTTGATCAGAATGTTTATTCTTCACCAAACTTGTCAGATACATTTTGAGAAATACTGCCTCTTTCCTACCCAATATGCACTCTGTAAAAAGACTGGCATAGGAGTAAATCAGGTTTGTAATCTTTTTGCATAATGGGAAGTTAAATGAGGCGTCCAGTGGTCAGTATGGAGCAAGATACAGTGAGTTCTTACAGACTGGCTTTAAAGTAAAAACTGGTGGAAAGACCTGTTGATTCATGTAGTAGTTGAAGCAGACAATTAGCAAGATACAGATTCTTTTTTTGGTAAAGATACTGTTGCGACAATAATGAACAACAAGGATTATTTTTTTTTTCTAATGCACTTCAGAGAAAAGTAGGGGTCTTTTGATTTTGTTTTGTTTTTGTTCTGTTGCCTTAATTTTTATAAATTGAGCTGAAGAACTAAAGGTAGGCTGTTTTTTCTGGGATTTAATCTTCTCTGTGATGACTTCTGTTATTGTCTCCATAAATAATGTATTTTATTTTCATTAAGTCATCAAGCTAGTCTGCAAGTTGAATCTTTGCAAGAGCAATTAAACCTGGTTTCCAAGCAGAGAGATGAAACTGTGCTACAGCTCACCATCTCACAGGACCAAGTGAAGCAGTATGCATTGTCACTGGCCAACCTGCAGATGGTACTAGAGCAATTCCAGCAGGGTAAGTTTTGTCAAGAAATAGCAAAGATTGCAACAAGCGTTTTTCAGCTGGGATAGTTAACATATTTTGGTGCTTTTTAAATATTAGTTACCCGACTTCCTTTTAGATAGCAGATCCTGAATTTCAAGCTGTCTTTTAAAAAACTTAGAAAAGAGGCCTGTGAAAACTGATGGTCAGCATCCCATTTATGAAATTTGAATTCCACCTCTACCTCATGAAAACCAGATACTATAATGAGGAGTTTTTGCAGTTGCATATCCCAAAAAGACTTGCAGGTTGTGAATCAGGGTTTTTGTTTTGTATTTTTAATCCTTTAGAAGAAAAAGCTATGTATTCAGCAGAGCTGGAGAAACACCAAAAACAGACTGCAGAATGGAAGAAAAAAGCAGAAAACTTAGAAGAAAAAGTTGTATCGCTGCAGGTGGGCTAAATAAGAAATTGAACCCTGTGAAACTGAATGCTAATTCTTGACTGAATTTTTTGTTTTTAACTGCTGTGTTAAGTGTTACTGTGTAGGAATACATCAAGTTATACAATTATTCTCTCTTCCTTGGATGAGAGGGGGGCACTAGAAGAAGGTCAGCAAAGTAGCATTCCTTTTCTTACCATCCATCTTCTGAGGATGTTTACAATCCAGTTATTCTAAAGAACAACTGACTGAAGACTGTGCATCTGTTATGTTTGATCTGTTTTGTATTACCATAATTGTGGTAGTGAACTTCCTTGCTTCTCTTTTTGTCCCTTTCCTGCCCTATGTTCAGGAAAGTTTAGGAGAGGCAAATGCTGCATTGGATGCAGCATCAAGGCTTACTGAGCAGCTTGACATCAAAGAGGAGCAGATTGAAGAGCTTAAGAAAGAAGGTAACTATTTTTTAACTACTTTTTTTTTTTTTTTTT
>Ga0065711_1037124_pt1 | contig 20168 bp, 11 predicted proteins | sample Hoacrofraction12_FD_59098 | JGI IMG/M metagenome (GOLD analysis project Ga0065711, IMG submission 59098) | Hoatzin crop microbial communities from Cojedes, Venezuela - Epithelial fraction 12 v2 (version 2) | ecosystem: Host-associated > Birds > Digestive system > Esophagus > Crop | place... | reverse complement strand
TGATAAACATTTCTTGGAAATGTAATGAATATGTATGTTAACATAGCATAAATACCTAGTAACTGTGTCTCTTCGGTGCACACGTTTGGAGGAGAGATCCCCCATGTGCCCGGCGCCGCAATAAAGAATACCTGCTTAATAGTCTGCCAACTATTGAGTCTTCAATTCCGGCTTTTCACAGCATCAATAGAAAAGGAAATCCCAGCTATTACCATCTCCCTGTATTATGATCCAGAGGCTCTCTGTAATAAACGAACAACATGTAATTCAGCATCAATGCAGACTATGTTCATATGTAAATTATACAGCAGGAAAGTTACCTGCCTTTGGTCTTCCATAACCTGTCTCCTATTCCCCAGCTGTTGCATTTTCGCCTGCTCCCTGCCTCTGATTTTTGATTATCTGTGGATTCATTTTCAAGGAAAACAGTTCTAAGAACTGTATTTGCCTTTTTTTTTTTTTGTTAAGATTATGAATTGAGGCCAAGGAAGAAAAAACGCCTTGCCCGAAAACATGCACGGGCTCTATAGCACATCAGGGAAGTGCACGCAAGATTTTCTGAGTTTCAGTCTAAGCTCTAACAACAGAAGCACCGTTCCTGCTTAGCAAAGGGCTGCAGTCTCTGTATGCAGTAAACAGATCACATGGGCCATAGGTCTGAAGTTTATCTTAAGCTCCTTTAAAAGCAACACTTATAATTCAAAGGAAAATGTGTGACCTTATGTGAAATTTCTCTGGAAGAAAGTTTCATGTCTGTTTCTCCAAGCTGATTAGAAGACATGGTATTTTGAATGCAAACTCAGAAATCCGAGTGCTCTACTGATTCTTATTCTCAGGCATTAAGAAACAGATTTCTCTGGGTTTTGTAGGAATTGGGGAAATACATGAAAACAGGAAATGAGCAATGGAGTAGCAGAGAGCTTTGCTCTGCCCCTCCTTCCTCTTGTCGGTGGAGGCCTCGCTCTTCTCCTTTCAGGTGCTGAAGGGCACCCTCCAGCTGCATATTGATCAGAAAAAGTTGCCTGGAAACTGGAGGAGGCAACTGCCAAACTGGAGATGAGGAAGGAATGAAAACCTTGTTCAGTTAGCTATCAGAAATGGACAGCCAGTCCTTATTCCAACCTTTCCTTCTGGTCATGGACTAGAACATTTTGCTGAACACCAGCTTCTCCACCAAAAAGCAGTCTACCTCCTCATCAGACTGGCCACGATGCAGTATGTTTTCTCGCTCCTGCTGAATGAGGACCCAACTGGATAAGGAAGGAGAATATCAAGTAACAGATAACCAACACACATGCTCCCTCCTTTGGGGAGATGGTTGTCCTCAGTTTTAAGTGCGCTTTGGGGATGATGCCATAAGACTATGGGAACAAAACTGGGTTGAACCTGTCAAAGAAAGGATGATGCCCTATCTGGTAATGGTATCACCAGATAGCAGTAGAATACAACTAACTGTACCTTATTAATACAATTGCACCTAACTTAACCACACTTGCACTTCCCTACGCCTATCTGGCCAGAACTGTATCTCTGTCTGAAGAGGTATATTGTCACCCGACCTGACTCAAAGTAGCCACAGCGACCTAAATGGCACGATCCTAGATTGTATCAGCTGAGGGTATGGCCTCAAAGCAGAAGCTAGTTCAGGCAGACCTCAAAGTTTGATCACCAGTACAATACCTGGTCATGGCAGCAGAACTGTTAGTACTCCTGGAAACTACGGGGCATCTGAACTGAGCCCGCTTGAGACAGTATCAGCCTTTATCAGGCTGTGCCACATCCCAGCTTAAGGATGAGGATAGTGGGAGAAAGAAATTAGGGCTGAGGTAGGGAAGTTCAAAGGCTTTCTACCAAAAACTGCTAAGTCTAGCCTGACTTAAAAAGGCAGAACTACACCACTGTGCTCTTTGCTCTGGAAAAACAAAGGCATAGAGACAGGAGAAGCTGCAACCAAAATAACACTACCAAAAATTTGTGTCTGAATTCTGTAGACACATACAGCATCCCAGTAACAGGCTCCAGCAGAAGTAAATACGGATATAACTCATCCTGAACATGTGTGACAGTAGGGCCATAAAGTCTGGGAAACAGAAGACAGACTGAATCTCCTGTAACCCAGTACACATGCTTGGTGTCACAAGACAAATAATCAATTTGCCTTAATTACCCTACATCCTCCTGCTGTCACGCAACCTCTACTTGGCAACTTCACAGCTAGGTGAAACCAACCTCTTACATATCAGTCATCACTGGATAAAAGTTTAGTTTTCCTATATTCTAGTATCTCAGCGGCTCACTGCAGTTAGCCATGGTATTTTTAATTCAGATAGATATAAGAGATGGCATACCTCAGTCATAGCTTCACAGGTAGCAGTTTGAACAGGTGAAGAGGATTTAACCAACCAGCACAAACTCCAAGGAAAGTGAAACAAAGAAATGCTGAAATAAATACTGAGCACACACTTGGTACGAAAGTAAACTGCTTAAAGGAAGACAATACTACTACAAACTGTATTTATGCATGCACTTGCAATAAATTTGCTTCAGCTATCTTCAGCAGTTCATTAATAATCAATGAAGAAACAGTCTCACTGACACTACTCCATGTGGCTGTTTTAAAGCTGAGAGATTAATGCGTGCTTACATGCCTCAAGAGGCTGGAAGAGGGGACTTACTCATTTGGATAAACTACATGTTTTGTATTACTTGTTCCGATCTTATTATTCCTAAGAAAAATAAGGCAACTAGTTAAAAGAAACAAACACCACCCTAATCTTGCCACCTACAGAAAAAAATCTTGCAAAACATATTTTATCATCTTAACTAATAACTGAACTACACTGCACATAAGTCAACACCTTGCATGGTGAGGGCTAGTGTGTGTCTTGGCTTCCAGAGACAAACTAAGAGCCACAAGGGCACAAAAGGCTTCTTTCCTATTGCAGCATATGTGCGCACACAAAATGGGAACTGCCTTTGCATTAGGGCAACTATGGCCTCACGGACCCCTCTGAGATTGAGACTTGCCTCCCTACACCTGCGTATCAGAGGATAGCTAAGTCCCAACTCCTCTCCTGCTATCCACAAGTGAAAGCACAGCAGAAAAAAGATGCACCTCTCCATGTATCTCCCAAGCTGCTCATAGCTGTCCCAGCCATTATCACGGGACAGTCCTGATCCTGATGAGCACAATCTGCCATTTACCTTTTTACCCATCCAGCACTGTCACACCAGTTGCAAAGGAAAGAGCTTATTGATTATAACCGAGCCAAAAGGATCCCCTGATAGAAATTGCTTCCACAACATTAATTTTTACTACTGATTACTAATAGATCCAACTGATGGAAAATCATTTCCAAAAGTGAGATAGACAGTTTAACAGGAAACCAGCATCAACTGGCAACAGTTAAAGGACCTCACAAGCGACTGAGAGATATTCCCTGTGGTCTGTCCTACAAATGCCATGAGTTCAAAGCTTGCACCCAACTTCGAGCACTCTCCAACAGCTGAGAAGGTGCCCAAATGGGGTCTAGTCTTTTCTAACATCTTATGAAATCCTGAAAAGCTGACAAGAAAGCTAAAAGCCATCTCAAAAGTCTGCACCATTTTCACATTGTTAATGAGCCCCATTTTCTATAAAACACACATCCTTGGTGGGTTTATGGAGAACATACGTAGGGACTTCTGCCACTGCAATTTCTGTAGATGGAAAGAGTAAATAACACGCAGCAAGGAACTGCACTGTAGGAAACAGTGCCCTAATTTTGACAGCATATGCTTTAATGTACTGTTTGCAACCAGTCAATAAAACTACACAAATCTGTTTGAATATGGAAATGAAACCATTTCAACATGAGTTTAATTTTTAAGGTTGAGCCCACACAGCCGCATATGTTGTTATTAAACCACTCGGAAGAAATATAATTTATTTTAAATGGCCTTTTTGGTATTTCCCCCACCACCACTCTTACCTTTAAACATTCAGCTAAGTTCATCACAATTACTACCTACATATTCATTAGAATTATGTAGATATGTGAATTAAAATATCTTAATTTGTATAAGCGTAGCATAAACACCTCTACATTCACACCACAACTACACCTTAACCAGCAACGTATGGGATGTCATTACACCAATTTACTCTAATAAAGATGACAAACCAAGAAACAGGCACCAACAGCAAAATGCAGATGTTTAGAGCTTTTCAGATGTAAGAGTTGTATTACAAGTGTATTCATAGCAGTGACAAGAATTTTAGGGGAAATGGCAACTTGGGAACTGCAGCAAGCCAGAGCTCTACCAGCTCAATGTGAGTGAATAACTAGAAGGTGAGTTTGCGTAGTTAATATTAAACAATAAATTGTTCCATCCTGCCAACATCATTAACATCACTTTTCAGCATAATGACAGCCTCTGGCAAAAGACTCTGCGGTGACAATTCCAATTAACTTTCTTCATCTTTATCTCACAGGTCACCTTTTAAAAAATGCATATTTATTCCATCTTCTCTCAGAACAAGACTGACTGCAGCAGAGGTGAAGTGTTCTTCTAAGTCAAGTAGGTCAGGCAGTCTCAGCTCCACTTTGCACAAGTCACTCTGCATGTTGTGTGAGTTGTCATTTGACATGTCTTCCTCCCCAGCTTCCAGGCTGAGCTGCCTTATGCCCTGCAGGCAGGCTGCCTCTTCTTCCCTTAGCAGTGGAAGAAAACCCAAAGATCCATTGTCTTCACCTAGGATCTCAGCAAAAATGCTCCCCCTAGCAATAGCAGCCTTTCTCATGCCAGTATCTAAACTAGCCAAATGCGTTATCTTCACTAATTAAAGCAGCTGCTTAGGGGCCCAATACAAAACCCACTGAAGCTGATAAAAGTCTTTACTTTGGTTTCAATAGGCTTTGAATCAAGTTCTATTGGTAGCATCGTACAACTCCCACAAGATACACAAGGGGAAGAGGCGAAGAATCTGTTTTAATCTAATCCTGTGTTCCTCTGACCTTAAGAAAAGCGTGTTCAAAAGGATCATTCTGTTACATCAGGAGTGCCTAGGACCTAAGGGATATTTCAGAAATCCATCACCAGCTGATTTCACAGCTGTGGTGCATGGTGCAATGATAGCTACCAGTTGAAGAGACCCAGTGGCAATGCGATTGACATATGTCCTCAGAGGAAGTAAATCTGTTTTCCTCTTGGATGCAGTTGTGCACAGAGGCTGTTTTCAGGAGCTCAGTATTTTGCCCCTGTGGAGATCAACTCCAGTCCCTATCCCACTCCCAGGGAAACACTTCTCTCTCCAAAAAGGGAATTTGTACATCAAGGCTGAGACCACACAGACCATCCTATCTGAGTGATATGATACCAAACAAGAGAACTCACATAACATCAAAATCTCTACAGACCTAAGAGACAGATGGACAGAAGAGGGACATGGTCCCAGAATGAAGGAAACTTCAGAGTTTCTCAGGCCATATAACACAGAAAATGCACATTTGTTTAATTATCCCTAGCCCCTTAATGCATGCATGGGTCTAATGGTACAGTTATGGATGTAGACAAGCGTACAAGAACTGACTGCACACAAACACACACACAAACTCATCGCATGCCCATGGTAAGGTTAGATGATTAAAGAGAACAAACAGCAGGAAGGTGAAGCTGCATATCAATGGACTAAATCAGTTGTTAGATCTCAGCTCTTCAAGGGAGTACAGAAAACAGTGGCATGGAGTTCATTGCCTTGAGTTCAGGATCATTTCTCTTTTTCTGGCCTTCAGTATCAACAACTGGGTCTTTATTAGGCCAGGAAACAACTAAACCCAGGTCTTTTGATAGCACTGCCTTGACACGATGAAATAGGATTCACTCTTGAAGTGGCTTTCCTGGTAGCTGCAAGACCCAAGGTTCCCACAGGAGTTTCATATAACAGATGCTGTGCAATACACCTTTGGCCCTAATACCAAGTTTTACATACGGTGACTTTTAGACAGTAAAAATGTTCATTTCTGGTGTTTTAAATATCACAGCAAAAACATTTGTCATTTCTGCTTATACAAGCACTTGCTAGGCTAGCGCCCTCCCATGCTACAGACTGCAGTGTTTTGCTTGCTCCAGAAAACAAAGCACTGTCACTTAGCTCTTTGCACTTATCCCATCAGTAGCACATTCTCACAGCAGCGCCTTCAGCCTGCAAATCCCATGTGAAGGACTTGCAATTCTTTTGCAACATCTAGGTCCAATCTTGGCAAGTGACTGACCTAGTCACTCTGGTTTCAAGCAAATATAGGGTGTGTATGTAAAGGCTTTATATAACTATAAAAATGCATATATTTTAGGTATTTATCTCATAGCCTCCAGATACATGAAGATTTTGGTGTTTTCCATGCATTTTCTGGGTAAGAAAGCCACGTAATGTAGTCAGGTGTGAAGGCAGGAATTCAGTGACTTGTCCCAAGTTACAGGGCAATCAGTGAAAGATCTAGGAGAAAACCGCCTTCCTGCAAGCAATTTTGTGTAACAGCATCTAGAGAACTCTTTATATTAAGCACTGTAGAGTTGCCCCATCACATAAACTACTCAAAGATTGTGCATTGCTCCTCCATCTGTAGCCTCCCCCTCTCCCCATCCCAGAAACTGCAGCTGATATCAGGTAAGCAGGATGAAATCACTGGGGCTTGCAAGGATCACCGATTGCATGACTGGAGCCTAAAAAGACAAAACCAGACCTAAAACCCTAAAGTGAGGAAAATCCTAAAGGCAAGATGACCTGAGCCATAGTTGGCAAACATGCAATTGCTGCTGGGCAAACTCCAAGCACCTGTTTCTGCAGGCACCCAGGAGATAGGCAGCAGGCTCCCATAGCAATATCGCTTCCAATGTGCTGCAAGCCCTGGGAGCACCTGTCTTCCCAACCAGTATATTTTACATATACAGTACAATGTGCTGGAGGGTGGAAAACCAGTAAAGTCTTTTACCTGAAGGTGTTTATTTTCTTTAATCCATTTTTTCACCCTCTAAGGGTAGCAATTGTTCCATTGCTTTGTACATAAAAATCCCAGCCAGTGAAGTGTACTCAGTAACTGAGAATGTATTTTCATACGTGCAACCATGTTGTGTCTCAGTGTCACCACACCAGTTTCTGAACTCTGTTTTATTCTGTGTGCCTAACCATCTACAATTACTCACATCTTCTTTTACAATGGCCTGACTGCTTCGTAGTTGCTCCTTAGTTTTGCTTAAGTGAGACTGCAGCAGTCCCACACAGTCCTTCCTGAACTCCTGTCCTGAACGTGAATGATGCTCAGGGTGGTTAGCACAGGAGGGATGAAGGTTCATTTTCTACAAACTGTTACTCACTACAGCACAACAATACCAAAGCCACACTAGTGGCCAGTCTCAACAGGAATTCAAAACAGAAAGGGATCTTTTTCTTCTCCTCCATCCTCCACCACCTTTCTTTTTGGTTGGTTTGCTTTTTCAAGACACTCCCTCCTGCTTATGTTTTGCAGACAGATGCTGCCCCTCCAGCAGTCACCTCCCTGGCAACGGAACCCTGGCATGCTGTAGCTGTCGCCAGGAGCACCAAAAGGAAATACTTTCATGGTCATATTGTTCAGATTGATGATGTGCTGACTACCACCACCAACACCACAGCCCAGGCACAGCACTCCATAACAACATCTCCTTTGGGATATATTAAGAACGGATTAAGAATGCAATGCTTACTGGAGCACCTCAAACCTTCTGCAGAAGCTCAACAGGTATCTATGGGACACAGACTGGAAACCGGCAAAAAAAGACCAATACATTACAGTAAAGACCTCAAAATTCAATTGTTTATTAATTCACTCATGCACCAATCGCCTCCAAACTTTCACCTGCAGTGAAGGAAGCAAGGTCCTGAGAGTGTTGCCACACTTCACATGTTGGAGGACCCATCCCTCCCCATAAGCCTGTCAGTGCAGAAAGCTGTACAGGATTTTGCTACAGAGTGAGCCAAGACACCGTTCAATCCTTAATTCATGGACGTGGACTGACAAGTGATAGGCTGCGTTAAGCACCTAAGGACAATTCAATAGTCTCTGGTCTCTGCAACACCACAGGGCTACCCTGCAGCTGTCAGGAGCACAACAGTGGGAGGATGCCTCCAACAGCAGCAGGGGACTCTCAAACTAGCACAGGCTTAACCTCTGCCTGAGGATGACAAACACCTTCAGAAATCTTCCAGAATATTTCTGCTTTCTTGCACTTCTTAAAATTCTCATGACTTGGACAGTTTGTCAAAAGAAGAATTTCACTTGGGCATTTCAGTGTTTGTAGCCCTTCAAAAGTTGTTATTGCTGATGTTGAGAACACCTGGGTAGAACAGATCAATAAAACATGAACTGCGGACCAACTCCTATTCTCACCTGTATGCAGTGCTGCAGATCTTCTGCAGCTCCTGCACGTAACTGGCTTTGGACTTGGTCCAGAGATGCAAAGACCTTCAGTCTGCTCGACACTGCCACACAGACAGCAGAACCAGCCACCGGCTTATGAATCAGTACCATCTCCTGACAGCAGGTAAGCAGACTGACTTGGATACAAACTGGCACAACAAACAGCACCTACAATATATTATACATTTGCCATGAAATTCTTATTACTCTTAGCCCACTCCTTCAAACCTCTCAACTCTTGCTAGTAAAATTATTACAGAGTTCCCTGAAGCATCTTCCATGTCCAACACTTGTTCTTCCCCAAACCTTGCATTTATTTCCCTCCTAATATATTAAATAATAAAACTTATTTTGGCTTTGAATGCTTAATGTTCCAGTTATTGCTTATGTGGGTACTGTCTTCTGTTTAAAGCAAAGCGCCCTATTAAAGTGCAGTGATTAATCAGGACGATAAATGCTGCAGTAAGGCCCCTGATATCAATCACATTTCTTGCACAGAAAGGTACTCATGCCAAAAAGGGAGGGAAAGGCTCATTTACCCATATTGTAGTAAGATTATTTTCTGTTAAAAAAAGTGGCAGCTCCTTTATGTAACAATGAATGCAGACTGACCAGCAGTTTAGAGACTAGTAAGATATGGTTAAAGACAATAATAAAACAAAGTTATCCTGTGTGAAAGAGGACAGATGGCAGCCACACAATAGCCATCAAGTCTATTTAAACAGATAAGTACCCTTCCTACGCACACCCCAGCTCCAGACATGTGCTGATTCAAAGACCTGCTCTCATCGCATAGAGCCCTCTAACCTGAAACAGGTGCAGAGGTCACGGTTCTTCCTTCTACGCTTTCATTTACAAATTTGCCCATTCTCTCCATTAAGCACAAAATAAGCAAAGCCCATGGCAGATGCTCCTGCCCAGCAGCAATAAGCTATGCCTCTGTGCCTTGCAAACATGTGTGTCGGACCCTGGGACAAAGCAGCACAGCCCTGAGAAAGGCAGAGGAGCACAACATCGGAAATGCGGCGGCCAGCCTGCCAAGCTCAGCGTTTCATTGGATTTCTGAGCCTCGGCAGAGACAAGCTGCCATGGATGGCAGAGGGCTGTACAAGTGATGCCCGTTTCACTTCAGAGATGCAGGCAGACTTTCTGTACAGACAGAGAGAATCAGTGACAGATAAAGGGAAAAAGGAACAGAGAACTATCAGCATCAGATTGCATGGCCAGAGCAGGCAGGCTGCAGTGAATTTTGAATGATATAGATCCGTGAAAGATTTCATTCCACTAAGCAGCCAAGGGCCTGGGATCTAAGGATAATTTCTGCTATGGGGAATATTTTACCAAAAGGTGCTGATCAGCCTGAGAAACCAGGAGCCAAAGACAAGCAGAAAAGGGGGAGGTGAAACATTGGATCACTGGCAAGACAGACCATCTCAGCAAGTTTCTGTGAGGTCTGATGGGGCCTTGGCCCCCAGACAATGCAAGATTGGGGCTTTTAATATTGCAAGGATTACTCCAGTCCACGGGCTTAACCTTCCTACAGCAAACCCGCACAGAGACAGAGTTCCACTGTCTTTCTGCTGCAAGGTGGTCTATCAGTCACAGCCTGACAAGTCAGCATTTCAGGCATGGCCAGCAGCTACGGCTTCTTGCAGAGGCCGAGAGCCCCTGATTCCCATCTGACTGACATCCTGCACTGCTTAATTTTTATATATGTCCGTCTTCTGGTGATCTCTGCAAGCATCACTGCTGGGAAATGAAAGTGCTCTGGGTTCAGTTCTCATCAACGCTCAGTGCTGTAAATCCTCAAAAGCCTTTTTAAGCTCTGTCATAACATATATCTTTTTTTCCCATGACATAGTTTATTATACAACTATTTTTTTCGCTTGTTTTAAGGGGAAATGCTAATACACATGGAAGCATATTAGCACTGTAACACGAACTGAATCCAAAGGTGATAACATTTTTCGGCAGAATATATATGAACAGTTTGGGCCCCTCACATTTACTGAACTATACAAACAAAACTACATGTGGAAAGGAGATGCTCGCATCTGGGACTACCCTTCACTACAAGCCTAGCCTAAGGCTTTTCAAATCAACAGTAAATTCCACAGATGCTAGATAAGGCCCAGTAAGAGTATTTTTTAAATGATTTTATCAATTTTACTTCAGTAAAAGTATTTCAGAACACCTAAATAACCTTGTTGCCTGACAAGACAGAAACAAATATCTCCCCTTTGAGAGACGCAGAAACCTAAAAAAAAAAAAGTCCCAAACACTGAGTTTTGGTAAACTGAGTGAAATTCTGGGTGAGTGAAAGAAGGTACACTCATTTTTTAACCCCAATATTATGGACTTAAAGTCTACTTTTCTGTATTATATACGGTTATGCACACATATATACACAGGCCATATTAATATTGGTTACAGAAAGAAGTAGATTTGTTCCAGGAATTAGTTTGTCCACAGTACTTTATTCAGACAGACCTCACAAAAATAATTCTAACTCCAGCACTCCTTCACTGGTATTACGAAGAAGAGTTTGTTTTGGTATTTCTCCTGCCCATTTGGATACTGTCGAAAGGCATTTTATGGGTCAAGGCAGTGTTGTTACAAGGGCTCCTCATAATAAAGAGAGCTCTAGAAAATGTAAATGCAAACACTAACAAAGTGTAAGTGAACATGTGGACACAGATGCAATGATTTGACTGTATCCCCCTCCTTACGTTTCACTGCTTTTCTCCATTTTTAATTACACATTCATATTTCAGGGGGAAAATCACAAATATTTTGCAAAGCTGACACCATGGCTGAATACTCATGCTTGCCCTGCTGGGCATAGATTAACCTTTAACAGATGAAGAACAAAAAGTAAGTTTTGGGTTGCACAGCCAAGGAGTATTTTGTAGCACAGATGCAGCAGTATCAAATCACAATCCAAAAGGTAAGTGAGGTGGCTCCAGTGCTCGAGCTGTCTCTGGAACAGAACCACAACCATCTGCCAAGATGCCTATAAAGGATATCAGAATAGCCCTGAGCCTCTATGAGCCCTGTTTTAAACATAAGCAGCAGAAGGTGTAGCGATTTTCCCCCCAGAAATCACCTCACACCAGGGAGAGGAAAAAATAAAAATGAAAGAAAAAAAGAACAAGACAGACAGTCTTGTTGCTACATCTGTCAAACCGGTGTCAGCAGAAGAGTTGCCCAGGCCCACGCCTTCCTCAGGAGCACTGCACAAACTTTAGCAAAAGGTGCAACTCATTTGTGCCTGCACAGGAAGGCTGGTGTCCCAGCCCCGGGGTGACACAGCTGGCAGCAATAATGGCCTTCACATGGGTGAAGAACAACATCACCAGCACGGAGACAGCAGAATCAGAAGGCACCTCTTGGCTCGATGCAGACCCTCCCATCCAAAGACATCTGTGTATACAAAGTACAGCTGTGCAGAGCCACCTGCCTGGATGGGATGGTGACCTGCATCTGGGCTGCCTGGCTGCCAAGCACAAACTCCCAGGAGCACTGGTTGTTACCCTTAATGTACCCATCTGCTGTTCTTCCCTGCCTTCAATACGCTGAATAAAATTAAACACATGTATTTCCTGCAAAAATACATGAATCAGGAATGATAGCAAACAAAAAAAGGCAGGGCCCCACTCTGAGGGTGAAACAGTTACAGGACAAGAACACTGAAAATAACAGGATTCCACCATAATAACAACATGCCTGCTCAAAATCTCTCAAGAATCCTTCCTAGCCAGTGCCACTGTACTCAGGGCCGTTCAGCCACATCACACTACAAGGTCTATGAAGATCAAAATCTCTGACTGCTCTGCTCTTAGAATCATAGGTTGGAAAAGACCTCTTCTTACACCCTCCCTTGGCAAACACAACACTGAGGGCACACAGCAGACTGTGGGGAACCAGTGAGATGTGCAACAGTTCAGAACAACACCTTCTGTCTCCTTTAGTCTGTGAGACAGGCACAGAGAACTTCTCTCTTTTTTTTTTTTTAATTCAAATATTCTTTAGTGAGTTCTTTCAAGTAGTTATTCTTGGTTTGTATATGGTTTGCGAGCCACATGGATGTGTTACGTGTACCATAGAGCATGGTTTCCATCCCTTCTGTTCTATAATTAATGCCCAAAGTGCTCAACTTTCCTGCTTGTGAGTAATATGCACAATGGTATTTCAAGTTTTTACACATGCTGGCTCATTATACAACTGTAAAACTACTTTTAGTAGTTGCACACATCAGTCTTGAATTTATCTTTTCATAATTATTTCCACAAGTGTTCACTGAAAGACATTTTTACTAATGGATACCAAATAAAACAAACCTAAGAATAGTACATTTATTTAAATACTCCAAGGCATTTTGTGTCTTTTGCAGGAAAGATTGCTGCAGTAAGCAATTCTGACCATGTCTCACGGGTGCCATTATAAATACCGCTGCTCTTACCATTCGTTACGTAACACCACCACTACAAATAATAGCATCAATTCTTATTTTAATGATTATTAATGTGCTTAGTTGTATTACAGCAGTACTTCATGGCAACTTTCCAAGGAAGAGGATTCAGTTCTCCTAGACACTGCACATCCATCCAAGGAGAAACCCAGCACCTGCTCGGGGGGACCTCAGCAGCAGCTCTAAGTTCAGTGAGCCCACAGCACCAGGTGCTGAGAGCACAAACCTCTGCACATTCCAGAGGCTTTTGAAAAGAGATAGAGACCCCTTTCGTATATGTACAGGACTATGGGTTGAGGAGGAGATCACAGAGTTTTATATCTCAGATTTCTATCCTCCTTGAGGGCATTCAGCACGTTACTGAGCATCCCAATTTGTTGCTTTAACTTCTATCTTATCGTGACTATGAAAAAAAATACTATCAGTGCAACCTTGACTCATTCTTAGGCATCTAATGTTCCTTTAGTTTTATCATCATGTTGCTAAACCCAAGAAAAGATTACTCAGCTGTTGTCTTGTCCTTTAGAGATTCAGAGCATACAGTGTAGGAGGTGCATGTTGGCTCTTGCAGAGCACGTGTTCTGACCAAAGACCTCACTGCACAGCACATTCAGCTGCAGTTTGTTTCACTTAAAGCATGAGTGTTTCAGATTTCCTATAAATTTCAGAAGGTGACAAGATCAACTGTTAGACCACACTCGACTTTGCGGAGGAAGTCACCGGAGCAATATGTAATCAGGGCAGGGGATCTGTCCTCACTGGTCAGCTGATCCTGACAGCAGATGAGCACCTCCGTGGCCAGCCAGGATCGCACCCTTCTGTAGCACCAGGGTGAGCCCTGACAACATAAACTTGCCAGCGTACACTTAAACTGCAGCAGTAACTAAGGCTTGATTTGACATCAAGCTATCAATACAAGTATCAGTCATCTTGAATTGTTATAAACTTGGTTTACACTGCATTAAGTCAATACGAAGGACCCTAACACCAATCCATCAGCCAGGCCACCACAATCACATTAAGCAGTGCTGAAGAGGGTTTTGGATTGATGCAAGTAAATCCACCCTCAAACAGATTTCAGTTAAACTGCTGTGACTACAGAAATCCTAAAGCAGATAGTTCTGTTCTAAATTACTAATTGTTACTTGGTTTGTCCCCTCTCTGACCCCAGTCAGAGACCACTTCAGGTAGCCTGTGGTGCAGACTGGATTTTTATGCCTCTACTTTCAGAGAGAAACAAAAGCAATCTGGAACTATCAATGAGATTACTCGCCCGCATGCTTGGAATTGGATATGAGGGAAGAAAGGTGCAGCAGTGCTGATTCCTAGACAGGGCAGCCTGGTGTCCAAGGCTGAAGTGTCCAAAGGCAGAACCTCATCAATCTCCAGATCCTTACAGCCCTGCGTTTTCCACTCCCGCTTCCCTTTCTCCACGATATCTCAGTCTCAAATATTTAAAAAGATAGCAGGGGAATTTGGAAAATCCACACTGGCAAGAGAGGCTTCTAACCCTGTGAAACTCCACATCAACTCTACTGACATCTTGGAAATTACCAGCACAGAAATGCAAGTAAAACCTTACAGCTCTTCCTGATGCTCACAGAGGATGTAAAATACAGTTGTAAGAGAGCAGCAGTCGCTAGCCTGTGCGTTGCTCCCAGAAGTACATGTGGGGCCTGACAGCATCCTGACCAACACTACTGCCTGGCAGCCTAAAGATACACCGAGCAGGGGAACAGCACTCCTTGCTACAGAGCAGAACGAGGTGTTTTCCGCAGTGCAAAATGAGACGCCCACTTAGCTCAATTTCCTCTCTGCTGTACTACCTATGCAGTGGACCATGCTGCCCCGTACATGAAGTTAGCAGGGATTTGTTGAGGAATTTTTCACAGATGTGATTTTGATTGTGGATTTGTTTCCACATCTGTAACTCAAATGCCTGAAATGGGGAAGGGGAGGATATGCCACGCATAAGTCCCCACAGCTTTCACATGTACCTTTCTCTCCCCAGCCAAATTCAGAGCTATGGATTCTACCGCAAGATGAAATTTTTCAGTATTACATGCTATGATGCTGAGCAGCACAGAGCTCAGGTCCCTCTGGGCATGTGGATGGAAGTGACTTAGGAACAACAGAGACACAGGCAACAGGACAATATGGGAAGTTTTACACTGACATTTAAATACATAGCTCTAATCTCTCCCCCACTGCTCCCCATTTCTGCCTCTAGCAGTCGTGAACCTCTTCCCTCTGATGATGAAAAGGCTAAAGAAAGGCACTTTCTTAAATGTGACTAATTTTCTTTCAGCCAATTACGGCACACATGTGCTTTTTTAAGAGCAAATATACACACAAAGTAAGAAAACGGAAAGATGAACCCAATTTACTAACCACATATACTGAAAAATCACCTTATTGTAAGAACCAGGATGACTCAGAAAACAAATGTAAATACATTCTGTGATGTAGCACCGACTGACACCCAATGTATTAAAATAAATTGCCCATGACTTCTTGCAATCTCCATGCTAATGCACTGCGTAAAAAGTCAGTGAAAATGCAGCCATGCATAACTATCTAAAGGCTTCACTTGGTGCCAAATAATACAACGAATTGTCCCCTGACCAGGACAGGGAAAGAAACTTAATCTGCATCTCCAGCCTTTCAGGGAATGTTCCAGGTTTGTAAAGCATGAGTCAGCAGCATTGCTGCTATAGAGGTTTTTTTTCCTAGCATGCTACTGGCAATAGAGTCTCTTCTGGCTTTCCCAGCTTTGGTATGCCAGCTTAAGTGTTCATCAGGAAATGGCCACCTTTTGTATAAAATAAGACAGGCGAATTGATTGCCATTTATTCATTATCTTGTTAAAAGCCATCACAGACCTGTATGATTACAATGCAATTCTATACAGCAAAGAGCTCCACAGGAAGAAAGAATTGATGGCTGAAGGTAGAAGAAATCCAGTATTTCACTAAATGTATTCTAACGTTTTTCTTTGAACTGCTGCTGCAGACTTACCACAACCACCTTTGTTACTGCAGCCAAGACAAAAGCCACCATACTAAGTCTCATAATCAAATCTTGCACATATGCAGCTTCCTCTAAGGATCTCAATCATTTTGCGAAGCTGATGAATACCCCTACTGAGGAATGCCGTGGCATTTCTTTGTCTATTTTACAGACAAAGAAAATTAGGAAGAGAAGAAGGACACAAGCTTTCAGAAATGAACCTGGTAGCTTACAGCCCTTCACAGCAACTGCAGGCCTGCACCTAATTACTTCTTCCTCCCATTGAAGCCATGTCCTTATGTACAGGGTCTTGTAACTAAGGACCTAAGTTACTAAACCAAACTTCTGCTGTCTAACTGTCCTTAACTCTTGATATTTAAACATAACTTGACAGAGAGGGAAGGTCAGAAATGTATTTTCTTCCTAGAAATGGAAAACACAGCTGAAGTGAGTCCCCTCTTCCCTCAAATGAAGAAAGGACTGACATAATTTGCTGCCTCTGATCCCCCAGGCAAGCAGTACATGCACCCGGTGGCCAGACAGCACCCTGGAGCAGCTCTAGGACATGCTGTGTCCTGCTCAGATGACAGTACAGGGCCACAAACTGGGGTACCCTGGCGCAAAGGTAATGGAAGATGTGGTAGAGCAGGAGGGGCACATAAGATGTAAACACTTAGGAAAACAACTTTAACCACCATCACAATACATAGCTCCAGTCTTATCCACAGAAAACCAGTTTTATGTGGATTATGTTCTCCCCAGCTAATAATTTTTGAGTCCTTTGACCAATTTCACCTTGCTTTAGTACAGAATCGAAGATAACTGTCCTCGTACAGTAACATGAAAACAGACATCCAAGTAGAAGAGACAGACTATGCAAGTAACCCTCCTCAATGTCCCAACCAAAAGCCGTAACATAGGACCCTTATTTGCCACTGAAAAATTTGCCTAGGAGACAGTACTTCTAATCAGTAAAACAGCAGCAGAATCTTCACTGAGAATTCTTCATCAAGCACACAAAATAAATCAACAGAAAAGTCAGCATCATTAATTCCAATGCTCAAAAAAATACTTGTTTCATGTCATCATAGGACAAGACAACGTTAATACTGGTGATCTAACCCTAACCCTAGTAAACAAACTGAGGATATTGATACTCAGCCTTGAACAGCCATAAAGCAAATCTTCTCCTTACCTCCATGACATGTTCTAAGAGAGGGCCATCTAATAAGTGGGGTTAAAAAATGGATGATGATCTTAGGAGGGAGGCAGGCACAGAGGCCCAAGCTCGCTCCTCATGCTGCTCCCCACAAGAGAGCCCTGGCGATGAACTCATGCCACGCATTGCTTCTGAATGCCTTTGGTGCATTTGGACACTATACCATTTGTTTAAATGAAGGCGAGTGCCAAGCATAACATCGTTCTGGGTGCATGCCCTAGAGTCTACAAACTGCAATCCAACACACCTCATTGTCATTGCATGCTTTAGCTTCTGTTGCCTTTTTGTATCAGCTAACAAAATGTTTTTCTTTTGATTTTCCAAGCCATCTCATACTATAGTATAGGCCATAGGATTTTTAAATCCTGTTAATCTAGAATTAATTCTTTTCTTGCAGAGCAAGTGCCCCTTACCTCTACTTCAAGCAAATGCTATTGTTTGAAATAATTTCCATTTTAGTCAACATAACATCTCATTTTTTTCTTTGCAGACAGAAGAAACAATTTGTAATATGAATCTTAAAAACCCAAATCAAAGGAAGAGGTTAAAATGACGGATAAATCAGAGGTGTAAGAGATGTATATGTATTTTTTATTTAAAAACAAACAAACAAACCAAAAAAAACAAAATAGCGTCTCTTCATCAACTCTGATTTATTAACAAATACCTGACACCCTTTTTTTGTTTTTTTTAGGAGAACACAGAGGATAGATAAGATGCTGTGCACAGGAGACGAGACATTTCCACAGGAGATGAAAACCATTCATCTGAGAGGATCAGATTGTCCACGAATATGACTCATTATCCACTGATACTGTAAAATCTAGGCAGTTCTACTCGTCTGCTAACAATGCCATCACTTCTGTTTGTGACAGAACCTTCCTTTCCCCTTCTCCAGTACTGCAGCAAAACCTTGGATTTTGACATTATGCCCAGCAAGCAAGCATTAGTCCTTGAGACAGAGTTTGCAAAACATTAATGAAATCAGAATGAGACTGCAGTTTGGCTTGTTGCCCTTGGATAATGGAAGTGAAATTAAAAATAGGGGGAAGAGAAGGGACTTGCTTATCACTAAAAACAGATCACTGAATGCATTTTTCAAGAATTAAAGTATTTTATACACTATTCAATTCAGGTTTTTCTATCCCTATGAGTCTAGTGATCAATGATAACAGGAGGAAATAGTATTAAAAGCAACTAAGTAAAACTAACAAGTAAGGTATTCCTTTGAAGAATTTTATTTAGCCCAGAAAACCTATTAGGTAAGAAGCCTTCTGCCAAAGACAACAACAACAAAAACAAAACAAAACAAAAAACAAAACAAAAAACAAACAAACAAACAAAAAACCACCAAAAAAAAAACCAAGGGCCAAGGGAACAGAAAGATGTGTAGAACAGGAAAACAAGGAATAGAATTGTATGTAAGAAAAACAGGAGAGAGAACATCCTGAGAAATTCACAAATGCTTCACCCCAGGAAACAGCACCTGTCAATCAGCTGTGGCAATTTATTGCAATGGAACTGATTATTCACCACACTTCACAGGGATGCATTGTTGCTAGCAATGGCCCACAACCTTACCCAACACCAATGTTCTGGCTTGGGGTTCCTGTCTGCCTATGGAAGCAGACTGGATATTTCAGGAGACAAGGCTCTCACAGAGTTATCATTACTCCTGGTTTACCCAGGCTAGAAAAATAACTGCCTTTCATAAGAATTTCTCACCTTTTTTACTCTGGTATTCAAAAGGCACCCTGAAATTTCAGACTGAAGACACACACAGATTTTTATTGCTGCCCTACAAACACACATATTCCCTCCAGGTCTAAATCCAGAGCTAAGAGGTATGATCAGCTGTTGGACACCTGGGAAGAACAACACATGATTAAATCCGGTTTGGAAGGTATTGAGTGAGAACTGGCACCTGAGAAGTTAATGCGAGATGGATATACCCTTCCCTCTCGCTATCAAGGTGGAGAGAGGAGGTTTTCAATCCTGCCTAGATATTTCTTTTTCTTTTCCTTTTTTTTTTTTTAAAGGGCACAGTCCCTACTGCAAATCCATGAGATCTGTATTCCTTAACCACTTGACAAATCTGAAAATTCAATACAAAGAAAGTCACTCAATGTTTTTTATTCTGCAGGGTTTTATCCCATCACTTCCTCCACAGCCTCAAAGGGTTAAAGCAACCACAGCCGAAAGGTGTTAGGGGAAAGGGGATAATAAACTATGTCTCTTGGGAATTAGCAATGACAGTGTCAAAAAAACCCAGTCTGTTTGCTTCATCTTGATACATAGAAATAATTTCTAAAGTGCCAGTGTTACGTCAAAAAGCCATCAGACAGATACTCTTCCAGTACTGCCCCACCCTGCCAGGCTACTGAAACGCTGTGCATAAAACCGTGGAGCTGACACATGTGTTTTTGGCAGCAGTGAACAGGTTAAAAGAAGTTTTCCTCCTCCATGAAAATAAAACAGTATGAAACCACCACTATGCTTTCTGCTGTATGCTATGATAGATTGTACCTGCTCTGAGCAAGCCAGTAAGTTTAACCCTGTTCTTGCTGATGCCAAAATCAGTATTAAGACAACACCACATTTGATATGACTGGAGACATATCAGTTTTGCACCCTTGCTATACTAACCCAAGACAATAGACACACACTCAGGTTTATATTTCATCCTTTGGTAGCTGCAGCTGAAAGTACTAATTAAATAGCTAGACCATATGCGTACACCTCAAAAATAACTTTACAGAGCCTGCCAACACAATCTGAAAATCTATGCAAAGCTGCAAAAAAACATAGCGTGACAAAATGCAAGAGAATACCTTGCTTAAAACAAAAAACAACAAAAAAACCCGAAAACCAAAGACCAGCCCACACCCTGTATCACATTCATTGCCACATTCTCAAAATCACATTCATATACAGAGGTGCCCTACCTTTTCGATCTGTGAACAAGCAGATTCCAATCAGTGTGTCACGTCCAAGGCTATACACCGGAGAATCTGTTAAAATAAAACGGGGGGGG